>Ga0206684_1000599_pt1 | contig 14239 bp, 12 predicted proteins | sample M210012015metaG_FD_155467 | JGI IMG/M metagenome (GOLD analysis project Ga0206684, IMG submission 155467) | Ammonia-oxidizing marine archaeal communities from Monterey Bay, California, United States - M2 100m 12015 | ecosystem: Environmental > Aquatic > Marine > Intertidal zone | place: USA...
TACCAGCAGCTTCTGCAATTATTGGGTGCGTATGTGGGTCCCATGTAGAAATAAGATCACCAGCTTTTACTTTTTGTCCATCTTTAATGGTAATGATTGCACCGTATGGAACCTTGTAGCGTTCTCTTTCCTTGCCATATTGATCTGAAATAATAATTTCACCTGACCTACTAACCGCTACTAAATTCTTATCTACGTTTTTAATAGTTTTTAAATTGTATAAAGAAGCAACTCCATCATTATTAATCTCGATAGAATTCTGAGCAGCAGAACTCGAAGCAGCTCCACCTATATGAAAGGTTCTCATTGTCAATTGAGTTCCAGGTTCACCAATAGATTGAGCAGCAATTATGCCTACAGCCTCACCAATATTAACTATATGTCCTCTTGCTAAATCTCTTCCATAGCATTTAATGCATAATCCATGATTAGTTTCACAAGTAACAGGGGTTCGTATACTAATTGCATCAACCCCATGCTCTTCAATAAGAATTACGTTATCTTCATCAATTAAAGTGCCTTTTTTAAGAATAACTTTTTTATTCTCTCTATCCTTTATTGGTTTAGAAAGCACTCTACCTAAAACTCTTTCACTTAGGTTCTGAACAATCTCACCACCTTCAACAACTGCAGAAAGTGTAAGTCCATTTTTCGTCCCACAATCTTCTTCAGAAATTACTAGATCTTGAGCCACATCAACTAATCTTCTTGTTAAATATCCAGAGTTTGCTGTTTTTAGTGCAGTATCAGCTAATCCCTTCCTAGCTCCATGGGTAGAGATAAAATATTGAAGAATATTCAAACCTTCTCTGAAATTTGCTGTGATTGGTGTTTCAATAATTGATCCATCAGGTTTTGCCATTAATCCTCTCATACCAGCTAACTGTCTGATCTGTGCTGCTGAACCTCTTGCTCCAGAGTCAGCCATCATAAAAATTGAATTAAAAGAAGCTTGTTCTTGTTTTTTACCTTCTGAATCTTTTACTTCTTCACTACCTAACTTATCCATCATAGCCTGGGCCACTTGATCATTAGTCCTAGACCAAATATCTACAACCTTATTATACCTTTCACCTTGAGTTAATAATCCTGAAGTAAACTGGCTTTGTATATTTTTAACCTGTACTTCTGCTTCAGACAATATACCCTCTTTTTGATCAGGAACTACCATATCATCGAGTGCTATAGAAACCCCTGATTTTGTTGCATATTCAAAGCCTAGGTACATAAGTTTATCGGCAAAAATCACTGCTGCCTTTAGACCAACCTCTCTATAAGTCTTATTAATCAGTTTAGAAATTGCCTTACTGTCCATTGTTTTATTAATCTCTGAGAAAGGAATCTCATTAGGAATAATTCTAGAAAATATTGCTCTACCCACAGTTGTTTCAATAATTTCACTCTTTAACTCTTTATTTTCATTTTGAATTCTTAATTTAATTCTTGCATGTAATCCAACAAAACCATTTAAAAAGGCTCTTTCAACCTCTTTAACATCTGCAAACATTTTGTTTTCACCTTTATCATTAATTTTTTCTCTTGTCATATAATATAAGCCCAGAACTACATCTTGCGATGGAACAATAATAGGGTCACCATTGGCAGGAGAAAGAATATTATTAGATGACATCATAAGTGCTCTACTTTCTAACTGTGCTTCAATTGAGAGGGGAACATGCACCGCCATTTGATCGCCATCAAAGTCTGCATTGAATGCTTTACAAACTAATGGGTGAAGTTGGATAGCTTTACCTTCAATCAAAACCGGTTCAAACGCCTGAATACCCAATCTATGGAGTGTAGGGGCTCTATTCAATAAAACAGGATGCTGCCTAATTACACCATCAAGAATATCCCATATCTCAGGTCCTTCTTGTTCTACTAATCTTTTAGCTGATTTTATTGTAGAGGCTTCACCTTGATAAATTAGCTTCCTTCTTGTTCTACTAATCTTTTAGCTGATTTTATTGTAGAGGCTTCACCTTGATAAATTAGCTTACTAAAAACAAATGGTTTAAAGAGTTCAAGTGCCATTTTTTTAGGTATGCCACACTGGTGTAATTTCAAAGTCGGTCCTACAACAATCACAGACCTTCCAGAATAATCAACCCTTTTTCCTAACAAATTTTGTCTAAATCTGCCTTGCTTACCTTTAATCATATCTGCTAATGACTTCAGTGGACGTCTATTAGATCCAGTTACTGCTCGCCCCATTCTTCCATTATCCAAAAGAGCATCGACTGATTTTTGTAGCATTCTTTTCTCATTTCTAACTATGATTTCAGGTGCGTTTAGATCCAGAAGCCTTTGCAATCTATTGTTCCTATTAATAACTCTTCGATATAAATCATTTAAGTCAGATGTTGCAAATCTTCCACCATCAAGAGGGACCAGTGGTCGTAAATCTGGAGGTAAAATTGGGAGCACTTTTAAGATCATCCATTCAGGTCTATTGCCTGACTTTATAAGAGATTCTAGTAGTTTTATTCGTTTTTGATATCGTTTAATCTTAATTTGAGATGCTGTAGACTTCATATCTTCATGAATGAGGTCCATTGCTGACTTTAGATCTATTTTCTTTAGAATGTCATGTATAGCCTCAGCTCCCATTGCTGCAGAGAAATCATCGCCAAACTCTTCCAAAGCCTCAATGTACTCTTCTTCAGACATGAGTTGACCTCTTTTAAGGTCAGTCATTCCAGGATCAGTTACAAGGTGTGCTTCAAAATACAATACTCTTTCTATTTCTCTTAAGGTCATATCTAGAAGCAGACCAATTCTAGATGGAAGAGATTTTAGAAACCAAATATGTGCAACTGGACTAGCTAATTCAAGGTGGCCCATTCTTTCCCTTCTTACTTTACTTTGGGTTACCTCAACGCCGCATTTTTCGCAAACTACACCTCGGTGTTTTAATCTTTTATATTTTCCACACAAGCATTCGTAGTCCTTGACTGGTCCAAAAATCTTAGCACAGAATAAACCATCTCTTTCTGGTCTAAATGTTCGATAATTAATAGTCTCTGGCTTCTTAACTTCGCCGTAAGACCATGATCTAATCAACTCTGGAGAAGCTAAACCTATCCTGATGTAGTCAAAGTCTTCAATAAGTGTTTGTTTTTTAAATATATTTAATAGGTTCTTCATTTAGTTTCCAAATCTATTTCTCTTTAAACTTGTTGTTGTCTTCAATCAAATCCATACTTAATCCTAATGATCTAATTTCTTTCATTAAGACATTGAACGATTCAGGTATGCCTGTCTCTACCTCGTGGGTTCCATCAACAATTTGCTTATACATTCTTGTTCTGCCTTGTTGAACATCATCTGATTTGACGGTTAGTAGTTCTCTTAAAGTATGGGAAGCGCCATAAGCTTCTAGGGCCCAAACTTCCATTTCACCAAATCTTTGTCCCCCAAACTGTGCTTTACCGCCAAGAGGTTGTTGAGTTACTAAACTATAAGGGCCAGTTGATCTAGCATGCATTTTGTCATCAACTAGATGATTAAGTTTAAGCATATACATGTAACCTACTGTTGTAGATCTATCAAAATGTTCTCCACTCCTACCATCAATTAGCCTGGTTTGACCTGATTCTGGTAGATCTGCTAATTTCAGCAATGCTTTAATTTCTTGTTCTTCAGCACCATCAAAAACGGGGGTTGCCATAGGTATACCTTCTCTAAGATTCTCTGCTAACTCTATAATCTCTTCATCAGAAAGCTTGGATAAAGGTACTTTTTCTGATGCTTTATTGGTGTTATAAACTTGATTGAGAAAATCTCTTAGAGCCTTGACCTTGCCTGGACCTGTTTTTTCTCTAAGAATTTTTTCTACTTTGTTGCCCAGTTCTTTGGCTGCCCATCCTAAGTGAGTTTCTAGAATTTGACCTACATTCATTCTTGAAGGAACACCCAAAGGATTAAGAACAATATCTATTGGTGTTCCATCTTCCATGTATGGCATATCTTCAACAGGAACAATTCTAGAAATAACTCCCTTATTTCCATGTCTTCCTGCTACCTTATCTCCAGGTTGAACTCTTCGTTTAACCGCTAAAAATACTTTTACCATTTTTAAAACGCCCGGTGGTAAATCATCATATGCTTCTATTTTTTTCTTGGCAGCATCTAACTTCTGAGTGAACTCCTTTTTTAGATCTTTATGATTGTTATAAAAAGTTTCAAGTTCAGAATTCAGTTTTTCATTCTGTAACTTGACCTCAAACCATTTATTTTTTCCTATAGAATCAAGATATTCTTTATCTATTTTTACTGACTTTCGTCCAACCTTAGCCATTTTATTTATTAATAACTTTTCGATCCTATTGAAAATATCTGCTTCCATAATTCGAAGCTGATCTTTAAGGTCTGTTCTAACAGATTCGAGCTCGGCATCTTCAATCTCATTAGACCTCTCATCCTTTTCAACGCCTTCCCTACAAAAAACACGAACATCTATTACAGTACCGTCCATTCCTGAAGGAACCCTAAGGGAGGTGTCCTTAACATCTGAAGCCTTCTCTCCGAAGATTGCTCTGAGTAGTTTCTCTTCTGGTGTTAACTGCGTTTCACCTTTTGGTGTAATCTTTCCTACAAGGATATCGCCAGCAACGACCTCGGCTCCAATATAAGCAATACCAGATTCATCTAATTTTCTTAGGGCTGAATCTCCTACATTTGGTATATCTGCAGTGATTTCTTCTGAGCCAAGCTTTGTGTCTCTGGCTATACATTGGAGTTCCTCAATATGAATTGTGGTAAATCGGTCTTCTTGCACAACTCTTTCTGAGATAGCTATAGAGTCCTCAAAATTAAATCCGTTCCATGGCATAAATGCCACAAGTAAATTCTGACCAATGGCCAATTCTCCAAGGCTTGTAGATGCGCCATCAGCAATTACATCTCCCTTAGATATAACATCACCAACAACAACCAATGGTCTTTGGTTTATGCAAGTGTTTTGATTAGAGCGTGTATATTTTGTTAGATTATAGATATCTACACCCGATGCTCCTATAGTTGCCTCATCATCATTTACAGCAATAACAATTCTTGAAGCATCAACAGAATCAATAACTCCTCCCCTTCTTGCAACAATCGTTACTCCTGAATCAGTTGCTACTATTCTCTCCATTCCAGTTCCAACCAAAGGTTTATCTGCTAATAACGTTGGAACAGCTTGTCTTTGCATGTTAGATCCCATGAGTGCTCTATTTGCATCATCATGTTCAAGAAAAGGAATTAAAGATGCTGCAATTGACACAATCTGTTTTGGAGACACATCCATATACTGAATGGATTTAGGAGGCATCAGAGTAAACTCATTATTGAACCTGGCAGATATAAGTTCATCAACCAATTGATTTTTAGAATCAAGAGTTGAGTTAGCTTGTGCTATTACAAAATTACTCTCCTCAATAGCGGACAAATACTTGATTTTATTTGTAGCCTTTCCATTGGCCACTTCTCTATAGGGTGTTTCAAGAAAGCCATAATTATTTACTCGAGAATAAATTGCCATAGAATTAATTAAACCAATATTAGGCCCTTCTGGTGTTTCAATAGGGCAAACTCTTCCGTAATGAGTAGGATGGACGTCTCGAACTTCAAATCCAGCTCTTTCTCTAGTCAAACCACCTGGGCCAAGTGCAGATATTCTTCTTTTATGTGCAATTTCAGATAGAGGATTATTTTGATCCATAAACTGAGAAAGTTGACTGGATCCAAAAAACTCTTTTATAGCTGCAGATACTGGTTTTGAATTTATCAAATCCCTTGGCATTAACTCTTCAGTTTCTACTAGTGATAATCTATCCTTAACAGCTCTCTCTACTCTTATAAGGCCTACTCTAAAAGAGTTTTCAACCATTTCACCTACTGTTCTTATTCTTCTGTTACCTAAGTGATCTATGTCGTCAACAACATCAGAACCATTTCTTATGTTAATCAATGTTTTTAAAACATTGAGAATGTCTTCTTTTGTTAGAATTGATATTCCTTTCTCAGAATCAGTACCGATTCTCCTATTAAACTTCATTCTTCCAACCTCAGAAAGATCATATCGTTCAGGATTAAAGAAAAGATTAGTAAATAAATTTTCAGATGCATCTTTAGTTGGAGGCTCACCAGGTCTCATCATTCTATAAATCTCGGTAAGTGCTTCTTCGGCTGTAGAGGACGGATCTATTCGAAGAGAGTTTGAAATATAGGGTCCTTGGTCAACATCATTAATGTAAATGGTTTCAATCTCATTGATACCTTTCTCTATAATCATTTCAAGAAGCTCTTTATCTAATCTGTCGTTAGTAGATGCCAATAACTCACCTGTTTCTTTATCAATTAAATCGTCGGCTAATATTTTCTCTTCTAGATCTTCAAATGATAGTTTTAAGTATTTATTCTTAGTGTCCTTTATTTTCTTAATATGGAGCGCATTAACTCGCTTACCTTTACGAACTATAGTTTTTTTACCAACATTGATATCGAAATCAGCAACACTTCCTTTTAAATGATCTAAATTTATTTGAATCTTTATTTCTTTTTTTGATAGTAGGTATTTATCTTTTTCAAAGAAGATATCAATAATTTCTTTATCAGTAAGCCCTAAAGCATGGAGTAAAATTGTTGCTGGAATTTTTCTTCTTCTGTCAATTCTGGCAAAAATATTATCTTTAGCATCAAATTCAAAATCTAACCAAGAACCTCTATAAGGAATAACTCTAGCTGAAAATAAAAGCTTCCCAGAAGTATGGACACCTTTGTCATGATCAAAAAACACTCCTGGAGACCTATGAAGCTGAGAAACTATTACTCTATCTGTTCCATTAATGACAAACGTGCCATGCTCAGTCATTAATGGCATCTCGCCAAAATACACATCGGTAGTGTCACCGGTTTGTTTTAAATCCAGTACCTCTTTAACAGTCTCTTTATCTGAGGTTTTATCATATGTAATGAGCTTAGTTTTTACTCTTAGAGGTGCTGCATAAGACAATCCTCTTAATTGACATTCCCTTACATTAAATTCTGGCTCTTCTAGTCTGTAACTTATAAATTCCAATCTTGCATTTTTAGAAAAACTTTCAATCGGAAACAGATTATTAAATGCAGCCTGTAAGCCTATAGTTTTCCTTTTATCAGGATCTATGTCATTTTGAAGGAATTTATTGTATGACTCTACTTGTAGAGTTAATAAATCTGGTACATCTAAAGCAGCCTTTTGCTTGCCAAAATCTTTTCTAATTCTTTTCTTTTCAGTGAATGAGAATGTCATATATTGAAAACCTATAAACGCAGCACGATCTCCTAGAAGAGCGCGCAGTTATATTACTTATATTCCTAGTACCAAGTCTTGAAACAAAATCAAACTATTTAAGTTCAACTGAAGCTCCAGCTTCTTCAAGCTGTTTCTTCATTTCGCCTGCTTCATCTTTTGATACTGACTCTTTTAGTGACTTTGGTGCAGCTTCTACTAGATCTTTTGCATCTTTTAGACCTAAACCTGTTATTGATCTTACGGCTTTAATCACTGCAATTTTATTATCGCCCATACCTTGAAGAATAACCTCAAATTCAGTTTGCTCTTCCCCTTCATCATCGCCTGAATCTCCTGCAACTGGTGCAGCAGCCACAGCTACTGGTGCAGCAGCAGTTACGCCGAATTTCTCTTCCATTTCAGAAATTAATTCCACCAAATCTATCACAGACATTTGTGAAATTGCTTCTAAAACCTTTTCCTTACTTGATGCAGTAGCTTTTGCCATTTTTATCTCCTATTCCAACCCAAAAAAAGATTGGGAAGTTTATACAATTAATTAAATTTAAGAAACCTCTTCTTGTTTATCTTTCACAGCATTTGTCAATCTGACAAACTTTGTAGGTAATTCGTTCAATAATCTCACTGCTTTTTCTATTGGGGCTTTCATCAAACCAAGTAGCGTGGAATACGCTTCATCCTTAGTAGGTAATTCTGCAATTCTATCCAAATCTGATACAGGGAAAGACGCCCCATTGATAGCTAATCCAATGGTTTTAAGCTGATCATAATCTTTTCCAAAATCTTTAAATAATCTCGCTGGTGAAGCTAAATCCTCTTTAGATAAAGCAATAATGATTGGCCCATTTAAATCATCAATGAGACATTCAAAACCAGTGTCATTGAATGCTCTTTTAGATAAAGAATTTTTGACTACTTTTAGATAAACACCTGATTCTCTAGCTTTAGTGCGCAAAAGAGTTATGTCTTGAACATTAAGACCATTATATTCTGCAATAGCTCCAGCAACAGAATTTGTAGCTTCGCTATTTAGCTCTTTAACAACTTGTTTTTTTTCTTCTATATTAAGTGGCATATTTTACCTTTTTTAAATCTGTAGTTAATATCAAGACTCTTTTAGCTTTACTCCAGGGCCCATTGTTGAACTAAGAGTAACTGCTTTAATAAAAACCCCTTTTGCAGATGGTGGCTTACTTTTGTTAACTTGCTCTAAGAGGGATGAAAAATTTTCTTTAATTGCTTGGTCCTCAAAACTTAATTTACCTATTGAGCAGTGAATGATCCCAGACTTATCATTCCTAAACATTGCTTGTCCTTTTTTTGCATTAAGAACAGCATCTTTAATATTCTTTGTTACTGTTCCATCTTTAGGGTTAGGCATTAAACCTTTAGGCCCTAAAACTTAAGCCTTTAGGCCCTAAAACTTGTCCTAATTGTCCAACTATCTTCATACTTGATGGTGTGGCAATTACCAGTTCAAAATCTAGAAAGCCTGACTTTATTTTTTCAGCTAAGTCATCCATACCAACTTCGTCTGCTCCTGCCTCTTTAGCTATATCAGCTTCATCTCCTTCAGCAAACACAATGACTCTCAAAGTTTTACCTGTGCCATTGGGTAATAATGCAGAGCCTCTAACATTCTGATCACTTTGCTGAGAATCAACTCCTAGGTTAATTGCAACATCAACGCTTTCATTAAATTTGACATTAACTGAGTTCTTTAAAATTGAAATAGCTTCTTGCAATTCATACCTATTTTCAGGATCAACTAAAACTTTATTCTCATGATGTCTTTTTGAAATTTTTGTCATAATATTTCTTTTCTTTTTTTATTCAACATCCAGACCCATGCTTCGAGCAGTGCCTGCAATGATCTTGAATGCAGCCTCACTATCAATCGCATTAAGATCTTTGTTTTTGATTTCTATAATTTCTTCAATTTGTTTTTTTGTGACTTTTCCAACTTTTTCAGTATTTGGAGTGCCACTACCCTTATTAACACCAGCAGCTTTTTTTAATAATGTTGAAGCTGGAGGAGATTTAGTTACAAATGTATATGATTTATCACTGTAAACTGAAATCACAACTGGAATTAGAACACCGGGTTCTGAATTTGCTGTTTGAGAGTTAAAGGCATTACAGAATTCCATAATATTCAAACCAGCTTGACCTAAAGCTGGCCCTACCGGTGGACTGGGATTAGCTTGCCCTGCTGGTATTTGTAGCTTAACTAGGTTTGCTACCTTTTTTTCTTTCTTTCTTTTCTTTGCCATTTTTCTACTTTAAGATTTTTCAACTTGACTAAAATTTAAATCAACTGGTGTTGGTCGACCCAATATTTGAACAGCAACACTAAGTTTACTTTTTTCATAATTAACATTTTCTACAACCCCATTAAAATCATTAAAAGGTCCATCAATAACTCTTACAACTTCACCAGGTTGATAGGTAATCTCATAATTAACATTTTCTACAACCCCATTAAAATCATTAAAAGGTCCATCAATAACTCTTACAACTTCACCAGGTTGATAGGTAATCTTATGTCTTGGCATATCAATAGAATCTTCAACTCTATGTAAAATATTCATAGCTTCATTCTCAGAAATAGGGTTTGGTTTTTCAGTTGTTCCGCCTATAAATCCCATGACATTAGGAATAGATTTAATAAAGTGCCATGTATCATCATTCATGATCATTTTTATTAATACATACCCTGGGAAAAATTTTCTTTCTGTGGTTTTCTTCTCACCACCTTTGAGTTCTACTACTTCCTCCATAGGAACAACAATATCAATAATTGCCTTTTCTAAACCAACGATCTTGATCCTCTCTTGCAGCATTCTCATAACTTTATTTTCATAGTTAGAAAAGACCTGAAGTACATACCATTGATGTTCCATAAAAATGTGACCTTATGATGTTATTGACGTTGTTATATAGAGCAGTACGAAATCAAGAAGCCAAAAAAAGATCCCTAAAATCAAAACAAAGATAAAAACTGTTAGTGTTGTTTGCATAGTTTCTTGTTTAGTTGGCCAAACAACTTTTCTCATTTCTACCTTTGAACCTTGAAAGAATTCCCAAAGGATTAATCCTCTTTGTGTCCTAAAGAATATTAACAACGATATGACTAAAGAGAAAATGATCACCAAGGCTCTGATCAAAACAGATATTTCTGAAAAGTAATAGAATGAGACAATAGAAGCAAACAGTATTGAAACTGATGCCATTAATTTTAATGTGTCTGCAACCGTACTACTTTCTCTATTACTTTCACTCATATATTATTCTATCTAGTGGCAGGCCAGGAGGGACTTGAACCCCCAACCTGCGGTTTTGGAGACCGCCGCTCTACCAATTGAGCTACTGGCCTAAAAGTTACCTTACTCTATAATTTTTGTTACAACTCCAGATCCAACAGTTCTGCCACCTTCTCGTATTGAAAATCTTACAGCTTCTTCCATAGCAATAGGCGCTATCAATTCAACTGTTATGTGTGTGTCATCACCTGGCATAACCATTTCAGATCCTTCTGCAAGTGTCACAGCACCAGTCACATCAGTTGTCCTGAAATAAAACTGTGGCCTATATCCATTAAAGAATGGCTTATGTCTACCGCCTTCTTCTTTTGTTAAGGCATAGACATTAGCTTCAAACTTTGTATGCGGATTGATACTCTTTGGTTTCGCAAGAACTTGACCACGTTCAACTTCTTCTCGTTTGGTGCCCCTTAGAAGTACACCAACATTATCACCAGCTTGACCCTGATCTAAAAGCTTTCTAAACATTTCCACGCCTGTACAGATGGTTGTTTGAGTGTCTTTAATACCAACAATTTCAATTTCATCATTGACCTTAACGACTCCTCTTTCAACTCTACCAGTGACCACTGTACCGCGTCCTGAAATTGAGAAAACATCCTCAATAGGCATTAAGAAGTCACCATCAATCTCTCTTTCTGGTTCAGGGAAATATTCATCCATTGTTGTAACTAGTTTCTCTATAGCTTCTGATCCTACTTCACTTGTATCACCTTCAAGTGCTTTCAAAGCACTTCCTGAGATAATAGGAATATTATCACCATCAAAGTCATATTCAGAGAGCAGCTCTCTAACTTCCATCTCAACAAGTTCAACAAGTTCAGCATCATCAACTTGATCTGCCTTATTAAGAAAAACTACAATGTTAGGTACACCAACGTTTCTTGCTAAAAGTATATGCTCTCTTGTTTGAGGCATAGGACCATCTGCTGCCGAGACAACTAGGATTGCTCCGTCCATTTGTGCAGCACCAGTAATCATATTTTTTACATAGTCTGCATGACCTGGACAGTCAACATGGGCATAATGTCTTGCCTCACTCTCATACTCAACATGAGCTGTGGCAATAGTAATTCCTCTTTCTTTTTCTTCAGGAGCATTATCAATCTCCTCAAAAGCAGAAGCATCACCACCGAACTTTGCAGCCATAGTTTTTGTAAGCGCAGCTGTTAAGGTAGTTTTACCATGGTCAACATGTCCAATGGTACCTACATTAATATGCGGTTTAGTACGTTCAAATTTTTCTTTAGCCATAATTATTAACTCCTGATTTAACTAAATTTAAATTAATACAATAAAATTCTCTGAGCCCACAACCGGAATTGAACCGGTGACCTCTTCCTTACCATGGAAGTGCTCTACCTGCTGAGCTATGTGGGCAAACACACATCCAAAATAACTTGGAGCGGGCGATGGGGATCGAACCCACATCATCAGCTTGGAAGGCTGAGGTTCTACCATTGAACTACGCCCGCGCAAGAAAGATGCGATCATACCCGACAATTTTTTAATAAAATTAATCATCCTCTCTCAATTTTCTCCGTTCCACTTAGCCTTTATCCACCTTCATAACCCTATGTTATATATGGTGGAGGGGGTAGGATTCGAACCTACGAAGGCTAAGCCAGCAGATTTACAGTCTGCCCCCGTTGACCGCTTGGGTACCCCTCCGCGGACATAACCCACTATTTTCATTCTAAGGATTATAGCTGTCAACAATATTATTAATTATTTTCTTTATAAGGTGGTGCCGGAAGAGGGAATTGAACCCCCAACCTACTGATTACAAATCAGTTGCTCTGCCAATTGAGCTATTCCGGCAAAAACAATAACCTATCAATCTCACCTAATTTTTCGTGATTATAATCATTTTGAAGCTGATTGAAAGTTATTCTAGTGAACAATATGGCCTGAAATAATCTTCCTTAGATTTGATCCTTGTTCTATAAGCAATGATCCATCAATATCTATCCCTCTGTTATAACCATGAATGATCTCATTATCGCTCTCAACACTGATGTTTTGATCATGAAAATAGTCGAGTTCATTCCAATGGTCTCTTATTTCTTTTACAGAATCAGGAGTAAATTCATGAATGCTAACAATGATTGTTTTAAGTATATAGCCAGTAATTTCATTTCTAGATAAAAGATTTCCATTCTTTATACTTTTTAAATCTATTGGTTTATTGTTAGTTACATTTAGATTTCTAAACTCATTTGGCAAAGCATAATTAATACCAAAACCAAAATTTACAATTAATTCACTATTTTTATTTTGTGATAACTCTATCAAAATACCACCTAACTTTTGTTCATTGAAAAAGATATCATTTGGCCATTTTAATTTAAGCCCAATAAAACCAATGCTTTCAAGAAGATTAACTAACTGAACACCCATGAACACACTCAGACCAAGTGGAGCTGATTTAATATGAAGCTGAGTGTACACAGAACAACAAATTCCTGATGAAAACGGAGACAACCATTCTCGTTTTCCTCTACCTCTCCCTTGTGTCTGGAATTCAGCTAAACAAATTTTTACTCTATTATTGAAAATTTCTGAGGGAGAAAATGCCTTACTTGTGGTCTCAATAATATCCTCAATCATCAATTGAATTTGAAAACTATTCTCAAGAGGGTTTAAAATTTCTGCAATTAATGATTTATCTAATAACTCTATTTTTTCAATAGAATAAATATCATTTTTTATTTGAGGATAAATCCCCAATACATTAAGTTCATCCAGATAATGATCTATATTTTTACCTCTACCTAGAAAAGATTCTATAGCTCTTTTGTCCTTAGAGCCTTCATTTAAGAAATGTATTAGTGATACCAAGATCTTTTCTTGAGTCATATTAAAAAGATATCTTATGCTCTGATTTATTAAGCATCGATGCAATATTATGCCTGTGCATTTAAGAAATGTATTAGTGATACCAAGATCTTTTCTTGAGTCATATTAAAAAGATATCTTATGCTCTGATTTATTAAGCATCGATGCAATATTATCCCTGTGAGCGTAGAGTATGAATAAAAACAGTAAGAATAAATAAGTTAAGAACTTAATATCATCAATGCCTATATAAAAATAGGCAAAAAGTGAAAGTGAAAAGAAGGCAAGAATTGTTGATAATCCAACATATCTCGATAATACAAGTGTAGCTATAAACACCAACAAAGGACCAATCGTAAGGCCCGGATATATGTATAAAATATTACCCAGTCCTGTAGCTGCTCCCTTACCCCCCCTAAAACTAAACCAAACAGGATAAGAGTGCCCAACAACGGATGCTAAGCTCGCAATATAAAAATAGATTTCTTTAGTAAAGATCAAGCTCTGATCAGTGTTACTTAATAATAATGCAGTCCCATAAATCGCAAGCACTCCTTTAAGACAATCAATAATAAAGACCGTGATGCCAGATTTTATTCCTATCACTCTCAAAACATTAGTAGCACCAGCATTACCGCTGCCCTTAGTTCTTATATCTAAGCCTTGTAGGTAACTTAAGATTAATCCTGCATTGATTGAACCAACCACATAAGCAAATAAAATTATTATTCCAAGTAATAACATTATTCGATCTAATTAATTCCTGATTGATTCATTGCCTGTTCCTCTGATTTAATAC
>Ga0206684_1000605_pt1 | contig 14174 bp, 13 predicted proteins | sample M210012015metaG_FD_155467 | JGI IMG/M metagenome (GOLD analysis project Ga0206684, IMG submission 155467) | Ammonia-oxidizing marine archaeal communities from Monterey Bay, California, United States - M2 100m 12015 | ecosystem: Environmental > Aquatic > Marine > Intertidal zone | place: USA...
AGGACTGTAGGGGTAATTTTTAGTGAGGATGAGAAACGTGAAACACAATATATCAAGTAATTAATTATTTAATATTAGTTCAATAACGGTATCAGATATTTTATGTTCATAATGTGTGTCATCAATAATTACCTCAAAATTTCCAGTTCCCAGTTCAGACAGACGATCTTTTATCGAGTCAGCATAAGAAATAGAAATGTTTCCAGCAAAACAACACGGATCATATTTATTAAAAATTTGAATAAATTCTCTAGTTTCACCGTATGCACTCATCAAGTATAATTCAAAGTAATTTGCAATTGAGTAGAAATCCAAACGATATTGTTCATAATCACCTACATCATTACTTGTGTTTCGTAAAGATAGTGGTAATGAGCCAGCAACAGCAAATGATTTTGATATTCTGGTATCAAGAGCAGGATAAACAGTTGATGCCCATCCACCACCAGATATACCAACCATGGTATATTCATCAAATGAATAATTTTTATCGATATAATTTAGTGTTGCAGCAAGAGGAGTAAAGAAATAACTCATGCTTGAGAAATTATTGTTTTCTAGATGAATTAGTTGATCATGTTTAAAAAATTTTACTGGTCCAATTTTTTCTATTTCAACAATTGGTTGGTTATTTAATCCAAGCAATGGCATAGAAAATGCAGCCACTGAAAAACCATTATTAAGAAATTTTTGTATGATATACTTACCATTGATAAAACCGCCAGAGTGACCCTGGTGATATAAAATTAATTTTCCATTGTTGGTTTCAGGGACAAACATGTATACAGTTGATGATACACCATATTCCATCTCAATTATTAATTTATCAATATGTTTAAGATTAGAAAGATCATCAAATCGTTCATCATAAAAATTATTTTCTACAATATCAGGTAGTTTTTTTGGTATTTCGTCTGAGTTCCAAATAAATTGTGTTAACTGATATCTTTTTTGTATTATATCATTTTTATCTTGAATTGATATCATATCACTTAGATTTAGTGTATCATGTGTTTTATTATCTAATTTTATGTTTTTTGGTTCTAATTGAGTTTTTAATTCATCTAACTCATGATAAGGAAAAAATTTGTAAATTCCAACAAACAATCCAAAAAAGAAGAAAATAACAAATGAAAATAGTAACAGTGGTACTACTATTCGATTCATAAAAATTCTTTATTTATATACATTTAAGAACTACTGCAATTTCATCACAAAAAATAATTTACTTTTTGTTAATTATTTTTTTTACTTCGTTAGCAGCTTCAACACAGGTTGTAATCTTTCCCGAGAAAATTGAAATTGTTTTCTCATCTATTTTAGTCACTAATGTTGGACGAGCATCAGTATTTTCTACTTTTGGAGGAACAGCTCGAACAGTAAACATGGAACCTATATGCTCAGCAAATTCTATTTCAGGGAAAAAAGGGATACTTGATTGGATAAATTTTTCATAATTGGTTATTTGTGGTTTTTTAATAATACCACAATCTAAGAATGGTAGGTATTTTTCATCTATATTAGGAGATAACCCTATATTTGTTTGATGTATTTCATTTACAACATTACATAACAGATGAAAATCTGTATTTGCTAGAGGATCAATGCACATGAAAGGCCCATCCATTATTACAATACTCTTGTTTCTAAAAGATTCAGGTAATTTTACAACTGGTTTTTCACATACTTCAAATTGATATTCTTTCTGTAGATCAGGATGATTTTGGATTAGAGAGTTTAGATTAGAATATGTACATATTATAACCCAATCAAAATTCTGAAAAAGTTCTTCATTAACTTTTGAATTTAGGTTAACTTTTACATTATTTTCTTTCAGTTTTTTCCAGGAAAGTTTTTTCAGTTTTTGAGGATCATATATGGATTCTTTTACTTTCAAACATAACTCAATCAAATTATTATTTACACATGAGATTTCTGATTTTTCAAAATCTAGATTAAATTCATGACAAAAATCAAGGAATTGTTTTGGAGATGTGAAACTATCGTTTTTAGAGATGCAGTAGTAATGTTCATAATTATTTTCTATTGCATCACCGTACATATTCTGAAAACTTTGTTCCGAATTAATTATGCCCATGACAGTATCCTTACTTCTCGGATAATGATATCCTCTATGTACACGGTATTGGTTAGAGCCTGAAGCAGCTTTAAGTATATCAGAATTTTTTTCGAAAAGTTCAACAGAATGATTTGTTGATAGTATTAATGCTGCAGTTACTCCAAAAATACCTCCTCCTATTACTGCAATTTTCATTTTTTCATTTTAATTTCCGAATTACTTGTATAACATCTTTTGCAAGATTAGCGTATTCTTGTGATTTTTGAGTTTTTTCTAATTCAGAAATAAATTCTTTACATTCATTTTCTAGAGGTGTCAGTTTTGATTTAAAAATTAATTTAGAATTTCCTGATTTTTTATTGTACTTATACAATTTAGAATCATTCCAAAAATAGATGTTTTTGTTAGTTAATACAGAAATAGTTTTTTGGGTATGATGTGAGTGTCTATTCAAGTAAATTTGACATTTTTTGTTTTGTGAAAATTCTAGATTTAATGTTACAACATCATTTTTTGAAATGAATCCAGATGAAGAGATTAATTTTATTTTTTTAGGTTTTCCAAATAATTTTAAAATAATTGATATGTCATGTGATAAAAGATTGAGAAAAATATCTTCATCAAATGTTCCAAACTTTGTCCATTGAAAATATATGAATTGAATGTTTTCTTTTTTAGAAATTTGAACAAGTTTTTTAAAAATTTCATTAAATATGAAAATATGTCCTACAAAAAGTAATAAATTATTTTTTTTTGCAATTTTAATTAGTTCATTAGCATCCGATACATTAGTACACAAAGGTTTTTCAACAAAAACGTGTTTTTTTGCTAAAAGTGCTTTTTTTACCAGAGAATAATGAGTTTTGATAGGAGCTGAAATGACTACCGCATTTATTTTATCATCATTAAAGATTTTATTTTTATCTGAAACATATTTTATTGATGGATAATTGTTTTTTACCCACCGAATATTATTTTGATTACCAGTACTGTGACATTTTTCTATGTAGCCGTATTTTGAAAGGTCTCTAATTAGATTTTTGCCCCAATTGCCAATTCCAATCATTCCAAAATTTAATTTCACAGACATATCAGTAATCACGTTTTTATTTGTAAATTATTGATCACTGTTAAGAGTTGCGTATTTTAATTGTGTCTGGTGCTGGAGGTGGAACATCTAAAAAGAGTGTTGGAAAGTATTTTCATTTAAAGGATTTTGGCGATGCATTAAGGAAGCATGATGTAGAATATAGATTAATTAACGAATTAGATTATTTTGTAGGATTTCCGACAAAGAGTTTAAGAAAATATTTTTCAAGTAAAAAGAAACTTGATAAATTATTATCAGAATTTGAACCAGATGCAGTATTAGTTGATAGACAAAGTAATTTTGGATTAGAGATTATAAAGAAAAATATTCCATTATTTGTTTTGTTACGAGGACATTATTGGTCAGAAATAGAATATGCCAAAGATACAATTTACAAAGATAAGATAATGAGAAAAATAGTAGATGTTAGAGCAAATGTTGCAGAACAAGTGTTTGCAGGTTCAACAGAGATTCTTCCAATCTGCAAATATCTAAAAGATGTAGTAAAAGAATATCATCCAACCCAAAAATCAAGTGTTTTCATAGAAGGAGTAGATGACAAAAAATGGTACAAAACTAGCGGTATGAAATTAAAACATCCTTGTGTTGGAATGTTACAAGATGCAAATTGGTGGAGAAAAACAAAAGAAATGTTAACTTTAGAAAAAGTTATCGAGGAAATGCCGGACATGCATTTTTACTGGGCAGGCGATGGTCAGTACAAAGATAAAATTTTAGAGAAATTAGATAAGTTTGAAAATTTTCATTGGCTTGGTTCTTTAGAATATCCAGACAAGGTTAGAGATTATCTTAGTGAAATTGATATTTATGCAATCATTACTGGAATGGATACTACACCGTTATCTTTGAAAGAAGCCCAGTTGATGGAAAGACCGGTAATTGCTACAAATGTTGGAGGAAATTCAGAGATAATGGTTGATGGTCAAACAGGTTTTTTGGTTAAAGAAGGAGATAGTAATGACATCATAGAAAAGATTTCTTCACTTAAGAATAATAATTCTTTGGCAGAAAATATGGGGAAAAAAGGTAGAGAGTTCATACAAAGAGAATATAGTTTGGATACAAGTGCAGAAAATTTTTTGGAAATAGTAAAACCTTACATTCAAAAAAAATGATTATTTAAGATGTTTTTTGTTAATGGATTTTACATTCTTAATTTTTTTAGCATAAAAAGTATTCATTTCCTTAATTAAATTCAAAGTTTTATTATTGATTAATTCTAAATTTGGAATTACACAGTGTCCACCTATGTAACCAGGATACATTTTAGGTCTATTACCTAGAATTTTATGGATTTCGTCAGAAAAAGTCCACATTTCATCATAATTTACACCAAAGTTTTTAGCTATCATATTAGTAATTTGTGAATAATTTATCAACCAGCCCAAATATGACGTATCACATAATATTTTAGCTAATTCTAGTGTTTCAGGTTTTGACATTTGTTTAGTCTTTATTCCAGACTTTAGCATTTTTTTGGAAAATGTTTTTGTCGCCCATTGTTTTTTTGGTGCTGAATTATGTATTGCAAAGAACTTAGTATAACGTTTAAGATCTCTTAGCATTCTTTTATGAACACCTCTAGTTGCACTGTAAATTATTGGTGATGAAAGTTTCTTTTGTAGTCGTTCAGTAGTACCAGGAGGAATGGTACTATGAATTACAATACAATCAGGCTTGAATTTTTTATATAATTGAAGGATATTAGAATCAAATTTTGTTGTTACAGGTATTGCGATATGAAGAAAAGATGTAGGAAATTCATTTAATTGGAGAAATTTTTTTTCATTCATTAATTTTTTATCAATATCATAACCAACAATTTTTTCTTTTTTGGATAGAATTTTTAGAATTGGGAGACCAATTTCTCCTAATCCTGCAACGACATCCTTTTTCATCATTATGCCCATTTGTGCATACTAAATTAATCTAATGTAGAATTACTACTCATTTCTTTAGTTATGAATAATCTATACCAAATTTCAAATGCTAGAATACCTAGAAATTTATTAACATATTTGACATCCAGATCTGAAGAGTCAATATGTTTCTCAATCCAATTCTTATTTATCCATCCATCTTTTACAACTCTTGAATCAGTAAGGAAGTTTTTACAAATTGAATGACCATGAGATTTCCATAAATTAATTGTATTAACATTAAATCCTAATTTTTCTGATGAAACTAATGAATCATGACCATTATTTTTTAAAATAGAACGTAGAGGTAATTTTCCAATATTTGAAATTTTATCATATTTGTATTGTATTGGAATATGAGGAGCAGAAGAAATTAATTCTTCATTCAAAATCGGAGTTAGCAGATTCATCTCAAGATGATTAATTATTCTAGTGTTTACAGGATTAAAATTGTACAATAGTTTTCCATTATAATCGGCCAAAAAAACTTGTTCTAAATTTGATAAGTTATTATCAAAATAAGGAGTTAATTGTTCATATATTAGATTCCAAGAAAAATTTGAATTAGTTGTAAAGATGTCCTGTTGATCAGAAACACGATCTCGTTCATGACATTCAAGATATGCTTTTACTTTCTCTATCGGACTAGAATTTTCATTTGTCAATGAAAGAAATTTTTTATATCTAAAAGTATAGCCGCCAAAAAGTTCATCTCCTCCATCTCCAGATATTAAAAATTTTGAAACAGATCTTGATTCTTTTGCTACATAATACCAATGTAGATCCCAAAATGGAAGTTTAATCATACTAATTGCTTTAGGGAGATCGGAGAGATAATTATCGAGATTTATTATCGTATGATTTGCATTAAATTTGTTAGCAATTATTGAAGCAGCTTTTGTTTCGTCAACACTATTTGCAAATTTTATAGAAAAAGCTTCTATATCTATGTCAGGTTTTATTTTTCGTACTAGAGATAATACTAATGTAGAATCAACACCTCCACTTAACGCAATAGAAATTTTTTGATTATCACATGAGTCTAATTTTTGTTCGATATTATTACAAATTGATTTTTCAATAGATTTGATATTTGGTTGTTCCGTAGGACTGAAATCTTGAAAGTTTTTTTTAGGTAAATTAGGATTGATTGTTGGATCATATCTTAATGTTAAAATGTTTACAAGAGATAATGGACTAATTGTTTGAGGATTACTGTCCACGCCCAAGTCCTCTAAAAACTAGATTGGCATCTTTTGCTGATGTTGGTTCAATTATTCCTCTTGTATCAATTAGTATTTTATTAATAGTTTGAGAAAATTTTGAGATTTCATATTTCTTAAATTCATCATGGCCTGTAACAATGATTGCAGCATTTACATTTGCAAATACATCATCAAGGTTTTCTTCAGGTTTTATTCCAAATACATCAGTGGTTTTAAAGTAAGGATCGTAAATGCGGATATTTGCACCTAATTTTTGAAGTTTTTTTATTATGATTTCAGCTGGGGTTAATTGAATATCTTTTACATTAGGTTTGTAGGATATTCCAAGAATAAGAATTGTAGTTCCTTGGATAGATTTATTGCATTCTTCAAATGCGTCTAGAGTCAATTTAATTACATGTTCAGGCATGCTTTCGTTAATTTTTCTACCTGATTCAATAATACTAAGATTAGAACCCGTTCGTTTAGCAGTATTAAGAAATTGATATGAATTAATTGGTAAACAAGGTCCACCTACACCAGAACCAGGATAATGAACTTGAAAATTATATTTCTTTTTTGCAGCTTCTAAAACAACATTTGTATCTATTCCTAATTTTTCAAACATAAGAGAAAGTTCACTTATGAATGCAATATTGATATCACGAAAAACATTAGTTGTTAATTTTACTGCATTTGCAGTTTTACAATTTGGCATTTCAACTAATTCAACAGAAAAAACAAAATTATAAATTGATTTAATTATTTTTGTGATATTCTTATTAATTCCTCCAACTAATCTAGGGAGATTTGTAAAATCATGTAAGATTTCACCAGGATTTGCATTTTCAGGACAAACACCAATAAAGAAATTCTCATTAATTTTTAATCTACCTGATGTTGAAATTAGAGAAATCATATCATCTTCAATGAATCCGGGTTCAATCGTACTTTCAACTATTACCAAAGAGTTTGGAGATAATACTTCAGATAGTTTCATAGCTACGTTTCTTAATGCAGAGTAATCAGGTACATTATTTTCATCCATTGGTGTAGGTAAAGACAAGAGTATAAGATCTGAGTTCGGCACAGCATTTTCAATATCAGTAGTGACAGAGAACTTTTTGTTTTTTATTACTTCATCAAAGATTTTATCATAACCAGGTTCATCTTTTAATGGGAATTTTCCAGCATTGATGTTCTGGACTAAATTTTCATTGATATCTACACCAATTGTTTCTAATCCAGATTTTGCAAAAGATAGAGCCGTAGGTAAACCAATCCTACCTATTCCCACCACACAAACTTTTAGTGTTTTTGAGTTTAATGAGTTTTGTACATCCTCAACATTATTCATATTAATTCTTGAATCTGACATGATACCACAAATGCCTGTATTTTGAACCTATTTTTACCTATTATAATTTTGTAATCATAGCTTTCATTCCAAAATTTTAAAAACTTAATGATAAGACTAAGAATGGATTTTTGTGACTAAAGTAGTAATTACCGCAGCAGGAAAAGGTACCAGATTGTTGCCATTTACAAAAGAAATGCCAAAAGAGATGATGCCAATTTTTTCAAAGGCATTTACAAAGAAGAGAGTTGTTTTACCTTTATTACAATATATCTATGAACAGCTATATTCAATGAGTTTTAGAGACTATTGTTTTGTAGTTGGTCGTGAAAAGAGATCAATAGAGGATCATTTTACTCCACATGAAGTATATTTGAAAGGATTAGCAGGTGATGACAAGAAACTCATAACAAATTTTTATCATAAATTAGAAAAGTCACATTTAGTATGGATAAATCAAAACAAACCATTAGGATTTGGTGATGCAGTAAAACGTGCTCAAAGATATGTTGGAACTGAAGATTTTATTGTTCATGCAGGAGATGTAACAATTTTGAGTAAACAGAAACACCCAATTTTAAGATTAAAAGAAACTGCCAAAAAAAATCCAGATGCAAAAGCAATTCTTCTTTGTAAAAAGATTTCAGATTTTAAACGATATGGAGTACCAACAATAGACAAGATATCTAATAATTTGTTCTCAGTAAAAGAAGTAATAGAAAAACCAGATAAACCAAAATCAAATTTTGGTATTTTACCATTATATTATTTTAAATCAGATATTTTTTCAAGTTTAGGGAAAATAAAACCAGGAAAAGGAAAAGAATTTCAGCTAACAGATGCAATACAAAATTTGATAAAAGAAAAGAAACAAGTTCTTGCAATTCCATTAAATAAAAATGAAGATGAGATTGATGTTGGAACTGTTGAATCATATAAGAATTCACAAGAGATTACATTTAGGAAAGCATAATTTATTGGAAGAGTGATTTTGGTAAGAATATGAATATAGGAATTGTGGGATTAGGATTTGTGGGATTATCACTAACTAGTGTTTTAGCATCTAAAGGTTATACTACAATTGGTATAGATATTGACAAAAAGAAATGCAAACAAATTGTTAATGGAGAGTCACCTTTTTTTGAACCTAAATTAGAAAAAACACTTAGAGATGGATTAAAAAAGAAACTCGAAATAAGTGATGATTTTTCATTGATTAAGAATTGTGATTTTATTTTTGTGACTGTAGGTACTCCACAAACCTCAGATGGTGCTATTGATCTATCCATGATAAAAAAATCAGTAGCAAAAATAGGCAAGACCATGTGTGGAAATAGTAAGAATCAGATAATTCTTATCAAAAGTACTGTTACTCCAGGAACTATGAAAAATATTGTTTTACCTATTTTAGAAAAAAATTCAAAGAAGAAAGCAGGCAAGGAGTTTGGATTAATATCAAATCCAGAATTTTTACAAGAAAGTAATGCAATAAGAGATACGATATTTCCACATGCAGTAGTTTTAGGAGGTTATAATACAAAATATATGAAAAAAGCAAAAAACTTTTTTTCTAAATTACATCCAAAAACACCAATTATAATCACAAATCATCAGACTGCAGAGATGGTCAAATATGCTAATAATTCATTTCTTGCAACTAAAATTAGTTTTATTAATCAACTAAGCAATATTTGTCAAAATATTCCTGAAGCAAATATCGATGATATTGCAAAAACGATTGGTTTAGATCCAAGAATTGGAAAATTGTTTCTTAATGCAGGACCTGGTTATGGTGGTTCATGCCTTCCAAAAGATATGAAAGCACTCATAAATTTTGCAAGAGATGTAGGAGTAAAACCAGTACTTCTTAATGCTGTAGAAGAGATTAATGTAAAACAATTAGAACAAATAATAAAATTAATAGAAAAAAAATTGAGAGATATTTCTTCAAAAAGAATTACAATTATGGGTACTGCATTTAAACCAGATACAGATGATGTAAGAGATTCAATATCAATAGAATTAATCAAAAAACTTTTGAAAATGAAAGCAAAGATAACAGTTTATGATCCAAAAGCAATAGAAAATACTAAAAAAATATTTGGTAAGAAAATTTCATATGAAAATTCAATGATTCATGCATTAGATAAAACTCAATGTGCGGTATTTATGACACATTGGAAAGAATTTCAAAATATCGATAATAAATCAATTAGACATATGAAAAGAAAATTAATTATTGATTGTAGAAGAATTTTTACAGGAAAAAAGATAGACGCCGAGTATTACGCATTAGGAATAGGAAAATAGACTTGAAATACGTTGTAACAGGCGGTGCAGGTTTTGTAGGGAGTTATCTAGTGAAATTATTAGTAAAGGAAGGGCATCAGGTTACAGTTGTTGATAATTTACACAAGGGTAAAAAAGAAAATTTAGAATCAGTTCTTTCTTATATACAATTTGAAGAAATTGATATCAGAGATTATGAGAGTTTAGAAAGAATTTTGAAAAATATTGATGGTGTTTTCCATCAAGCAGCATTAACAGTTGTTCAAGATTCATTTGATAGACCAAAAGAATATCATGATGTCAATGTCGTGGGAACAGAAAATATTTTCAAATTAGCCAAAAAAAATAATTTCAAAGTTGTTTATGCAAGCAGTTCAAGCGTATATGGCCATAAAGAAACTATACCAATTAAAGAAGATTCGGAAAGAAATCCAATCAATCCATATGGCCAAACAAAATTAGATGATGAATATTTATTTGAAAAATATTCAAAAGATGGAACAGAAATAATTGGTTTAAGATATTTCAATATTTTTGGAAAAGGACAGACACTAGAATATGCAGGTGTTATTACAAAATTTCTAGATAGAATAAATCAAAAAAAGCCACCAATAATTTTTGGTGGCGGTACACAGATTCGGGACTTTATTTTTGTAGGAGATATTGTGAAAGCAAATTTACTTGCTATGGAAAGCCAAGTTTCAAGTTCATTAGTTAACGTTGGTACTGGAAATGCAATTACAATATTAGAATTAGCAAATATGATGCTAGAGATTTCAGAATTAGATATGCAACCTATTTTTGAAGTTCCACTTGAAGGAGATATTGAAAAAAGCCAAGCTGATATTGCATTAGCAATAAAATCTTTCAATTGGAGACCGAAAAAGAGTTTGCATGAATGGTTAACGGAGATATTGTAAAATGAAATTATTAATTGGTGCATCTAGTTCAAAAATTTTTCACTTGAAGGAATTTGCACAAAATTTAGAAAAAAATAATGTGGAATGTAAAGTAGTTTTTGATTCTGATTTTGCGGACGGATTTCCAAGTAGAAAGATAAAAAGCTGGTTTAGTTCAAATAAAAAATTCAAAAAATTAATTAATGATTTTAAACCAGATGCAATTTTTGTAGATAGAACTAGACATTTTGCATTAGAGGCGTCAAAGAGCAATATTCCTCTAATAATTCATTTACGTGGAAATCAATGGAAAGAATTTGTCATGGCAAAAGAAACAATCTACAAATCAAAAGAGAAGAGAATTGCATTAAAGAGATGGGAGGAGATGGGAGAAGAATGCTTTCAAAAATCAGAATTAATATTACCAATTTGTGAACATCTTTCAGATATCACAAGAAAGAGATATCCTAAAAAGACATCTGAGACACTTTATCAAGGAATTACACCAGAAAGTTGGTTTCAGAAAAAGGGAATGGAACTAAAACATCCTTGTGTTGGAATCTTACAAAGCGCAACAATTTGGGATAAAACAAAAGAGATGTTAATTTTACCAGAAATTTTAGAAAAAATGCCTGATGTTCATTTCTATTGGGCGGGTGATGGAGTTTACAAAGACAAGATTTTACCAATATTAGAAAAATATGATAATTTTCACTGGTTAGGTTCATTAGAATATCCAGATAAAGTTAGAGAATTTTTAACGGAAATTGATGTTTATGCATTAATTAGTGGAATAGACATGTCACCTTTGACACTTCAAGAAGCACAATTGATGGAAAAAGCTGTAGTAGCAACTAATGTTGGAGGAATTCCTGAATTAATGAAAGATAATGAAACTGGTTATCTGGTTGAGAAAGGTAATGTAAAGGATCTTTATGAAAAACTTTCAAGAGTAATTAATGAACAAGAAAAGATAACCAAAATGGGGGAGAAAGGAAAAGAGTTTGTAATAAAAAATTTTAGTTGGGATAAAATTTGTAAGGATTTTTTAAATCACTTAAAAAAACACAGTATAGGAGATATTTGACATGAAGATTCCATTTTTTGTTCAAGAATTTACTGATGAAATGGAAGAAGCTGCAATTCATGCATTAAGAAATGAATCATTTGTGGGTGGAGAAAGTGTTGTAAAATTTGAAGAAGAATTTGCAGAATATACTGGAACAAAGTATGCAGTTTCAGTTAGTTCAGGAAATGGTGCATTACAAATTTCATTGATGGCATTAGGAATAGGAGAATCAGATGAGGTCATAACTCCAACAAATTCATTCATTGCTTCAGCAAATTGTATCAGAATGACAAATGCAAAACCAATTTTGACAGATATTGATATGAATGATGGGAATATTGATCTATCAAATAGTAAAGATAAAGTGAATGCAATTATTCCGGTTCATATTTACGGCAATCCATGTAATTTTGATTCGATTAAATCATTTGCAGATGAACAAAATATTCCAATTATAGAAGATGCATGTCAAGCACATGGTGCAGAGTACAAAGGAAAAAAGGTTGGTAGTCTTGGCGATGTAGGATGTTTTTCATTTTATCCAACAAAAAACATGACGGTTGGAGGAGATGGAGGAATGACTACGACAGATAACGAAGAAACTGCATTAAAAATTAAATCAATTCGAGATAATGGAAGGAAAACAAAAAATGAATTTGACAAGATGGGATTTACAATGAGATTGAATACTGTAAATGCCGCTATTGGTAGAGTTCAGTTGAGACATCTTGATGAGAAAACTGCACGGAGAAGAGAAATTGTTTCAATTTATAGAAAAAATTTAGCACAAGATTGTATTTTGCCTGAAAATAAAGATGGGAAATCAGTATATCATCAAATTGTACTAAAACATGAAAAAAGAGATGAGATACGTAAAGAATTAACAGATAATGAGATAGGTTCAGCCATTTATTATGAAACACCGATACACCAACAGCCAATTTATCAATCTTATAGATTCGAATTACCTAACAGTGAGAAATTTTCGAAACTAATTTTATCACTTCCATCATATCCACAACTCACAAATGATCAAGCATTAGAGATTTGTGAACATATTAACAAGATTATTGGTTAATCATTTAACAAATCTTCGTAAAATTGAATGTATTTTGGTAACATAACCTCCCATGTCATATTCTTTTTTACAAAATTATTTCCATTAGTTGCTAGTTTTTGTGCTTTTTCAGGATTAGATAGTAATTCGTTGACTGCATTTGCAATTTCTCCTGAATTTTCAGGAGAAACCAAAATGCCAGTTTCATCATGTGAAATTAATTCAGGAATTCCTCCAACATTAGTTCCAATTACTGGAATGTTAAGATAAAATGCTTCTTTGACAACAGTTGGAAGACTTTCCATTCTAGATGGCACTACAACAACACTAGAAGATTTTATTACTTTCATTGCTTCATCCCAAGAACGATCTGTACAATAAACTACATTTCCATTAATTTTAGATTCTGCTTTTTTTAGAATATCAATTCCTTTTTCATGACTATCTCGACCAACATATGCAACTTGATTAGGAGTTTTTTCAACGTTTGGAATTTTTTCAAACATTTTAGTATCCAAAGGAGATGGTAAATATTCAAAATTAATATTGAGTTTTTCTTTGTAAAATTTTTGTGTAGCTTGTGAATCGGTTGTGAGTTTATCTGGCCAAGTTAGAGCTTTTGATTCAGCAGATGATGCAATTGAACTAATTGATTTTGAATGTAATTTATTTACTTGTTCACTAAAAACACCATGAATAGATAGAACTTTTTTTCTTCCTTTTGCATATTTCATTGCATAAGCTGATGGAACATTAAATCCATGAACAATATCAAAAGATTCCTTACTTAAAATTCCTTTAAGACTACTAAATATTGCAAAACTAGGATTTTTTAAATTTTTTATTGGGATGTGTGGAACTTCCATTTTTTTTACATCAAAACCATTTTTTATCAACTGCTCATACAACATGTTTGCATGTCCACCAATTCCTCCAGAAAATCGTGGAGAAATAAAAAGAAGTTTCATTTAATGAATAAATGAAAAGTCTGTTTTTAAGGTATTAGATTAAATGGTAGTATTTTTAATTCTTAAAAATTAATTATTGAGCGCCCATTGCTTGTTCTGCTTGGTGGAACATCTCACTCTTTGCACAACCTGCTGCAAGTTCATCACCTGCGCCTCGTCTCATAAGACCTCTGTAAAGACCATCTTCTAGTTTTACACCTTCACGTTGCTCCCATTCCTC
>Ga0206684_1000608_pt1 | contig 14123 bp, 13 predicted proteins | sample M210012015metaG_FD_155467 | JGI IMG/M metagenome (GOLD analysis project Ga0206684, IMG submission 155467) | Ammonia-oxidizing marine archaeal communities from Monterey Bay, California, United States - M2 100m 12015 | ecosystem: Environmental > Aquatic > Marine > Intertidal zone | place: USA...
CTACAGGATTCCTAACCCTCGCTGAGGACACGGCTGTCCATTATCAGATGAGTGATATCTTCCGACCGGAGTGTTACGGAGGATTCCGATTCGACGACCCTCTGGTCGGTGTTGGATGGCCTGCTGTGCCGAAGGTCATTTCTCCTCGAGATCTCGGTTTCGGCCCTCTAAACAAGGACACGTTCGTTGGTTCCGAGGCAGGAAACCGATGAAGGTGCTGCTCATGGACCGAGACGGGACGATCAACCTGAGTCCCGGGTCTGGCAGGTATGTCGAGTCCTGGGAGGCATTTAGGTTCCGTGAGGACACAGTGGCGGCGATGCACGAACTATCGCTCGATGGCTATTCGTTCGTCGTGATCACCAACCAGTCTGGAATCGCTCGGGGGGCAGTGCACGCCGACGAGGTTGAAAGGATTCACCAAAATATGGTGGTTGAACTCGCCGACCGTGGTATCTCCATACTCAAGGTCTACTCGTGTCCTGATCATCCGGATGCCGATTCCGATAGACGAAAGCCTGCGCCGGGGATGTTCCTAGAAGCAGCACGGGAGCATGGGTTTGTACTCGACCGTGTGTTGTACGTCGGTGATGACATCCGAGACTGCTTGGCAGCGGTGGCGGCTGGATGTGGGATGGTGCTTCTCGCTGATGACCCGTCGCTGGACGATCTCCCGCGAAATCCTCTCCACTTCTCAACTCGAGTGTCGCTTGTCGAGGCTCTCGAAGATATTAAAAGGTTCTATTCGCCAAGCGCGGACTCGACCTCGTGAGTGGGTTAGCTGGTCGCGCCTCTATCGCCAAAGGGGTTTCCGTCTGATGGTGAATGCGGCCGGTGAATCTGCCGCTACCGAGCGAATTGAGGACTGGTGCCTTGATGGAATCGGACGTGTAGATCTGTTGAGTGTCGACGGCGATCTGCTCTCGGACCTCACGGTGGTTATCCCGACCTGGTCCCGGCAGGACTTTGTTCTACGCCAACTCCGTTTCTGGTCGACCAGCTCTGCTCGCCTGATCGTTGTGGATGGTTCGGACTCGGCGCTCTCGGACCGGGTCAGATCAGTCGTGTCGGATCACCCGAGACTGACGTACGTGCATGATCGTCGGTCGTTCGCCGACCGACTTCGTATCGCAGGTGAGCAATTATCGACTAAGTATGCAGTCATGCTCGGCGATGACGAGTTTCACCTCCCGTCGGGCTTACGGTCTGCAGTTCGGATACTCGACGAAGATCAGGACCTTGTAGGTTGCATGGGTCAGGTCTTGTCCTTCAGTCCGATGCATGGCTATCGACGGTGCCTATTTTCACGTAGTTATCCAGGAATGGCGGATTTCAGCGTTCTGCAGAAAGACCCGACTGAGCGGCTCCTTGCTGCGATGGATCCATACACCATGGCGACTTGTTATGCGGTCCTTCGGACTCCGGTCTGGCAACGGTCTTGGGGTTCGGTAGGCAGCTATTCCAGTGGAGTGGCGGCCGAGATGCAGCAGGCGTTCACCGTCCATCTTTCAGGCCCCTTCCGATCAAACGATGCGGTGCAGTGGTTACGGTCGGTGGAGAACCCGATTAATCCTGTGTCCGATCTTGAGTCAGAACTCGGCCGAATGCTCTGGTTTCCCGAATGGTGGGAGAACAAGAAATGGCATATCGAGCAACAAGAATTTCTCCACTGCGTGACCGCTGCCGTCGCTGGACACGTAGAACTTACTCGGCCGGAATGCCACGAGGCTATCAACGCTGGTGCTCGGCTGTTTGTGGATAGATATCGTGACGCCTTTGAGCCCGTAGGCCAGATGAGAGAAGAACTTGGACGATCGAAAAGTTCACTTTTGACTCGACTGACTCACACGATCGTTCGGCGTTTACCGGATCGTCTTGCCCTGACTCTTCGGAGAGTCCGAAGCATCATTCAGAGATGGAGAGGCACGCAGGGTGGCAGCTACCTCGGCGTGGTAGAAGAATTGCCCCGTCGACTGGAGGCTGCCGGTCTGGCCTCTACAAGCGAACTCCTGGAAGAGGTTGCTCTGGTGGAGAAGTTGGTGAGGGACTTCCATCTTCTTCGGCTCGGGCAACCGGTTGAGGCCAGAGGATCTTTGAGAGCGGATCAGAAGTAGTTCTCGAGAATTTCGAGAGCCCGCCAGAAGCCCTCTCCGTCGTTCTTGTGGCCCTGCCAGATCTCCGGGATGAACGAGGCATCAGGAGCGAGGACGCTGAGCTCGCTACTGAGCATCCTCCAGTCGATTTCCCCCTCAAGGATCTGAAGGCCTTCACCGTCTACGCCGGAGGCATCTCCTAGATGCAGGTGGGCCGTGTGGGGTCCAATCCTTTGCACGAACTCGGTGAACGACCAGTTGTAGTGGTTGCAGGCCAACTTCGAGTGCGAGGTGTCGAAGCACATCCGGTAGCCATGACGTAGGCAGAACGCAGTGATCTCGTCGGGGTCGATGAACAGGTTCATGAATCGCTGTCCTCCGAAGTACCAGGGGAAGGGTGGCATGGTCTGTGGGATCACTTCGACTCCGGATAGATCGAGGGAGGCAAGAGAAGCCGCGACTTGCTTGTACCGATCTGCCTTCTCGGCCTCGGGTATTGGTGCATTCTGCGAAAATCCACCGACGCTGACCACCACTAGCGGTCGGTTCGACCGGTCGAACCAACTGTCTAAGCGGCAGGTGAGATCAATGACCCGTTGCAAGTGACCGATTGAGATCTTCCGATAGGCATCGTCTGGTGAGCTGAGGTCGAGAAGGTGATCTCCCTCGAATAGATCCGGCGAGTGGACAACCAGGTCCAAGTCGAGCGGAGATTCGAAGAAGTTCGCCTCGTCCACCTCGAGGTCCTTGTAACTCAGGTGGAACTCAAGGAAGTCGAGGTTAGATCTGGTCCGGAGGGCATCGAGGTCGTGGTACCGGACGGGAATTCCGACCGGTCGGTTGAACGGATAGTTGCGTGCTACCACAGTGGTCTGGCTGATGTCGGTGGGATATAGGACGTCGCCGGGTACCAGAGCCCTGCGGGCCGGTTGCCCAACGACGGCGGAGAGCCGGTTCGGCTGGAGTCCACGACCGGGGCTCTGGACGTCGATCATCGGCTCCTCGATGATGTCGCCGGCATCGAGGTGGACGTTGATGACCAAGCTCTTGCCGAGCACTTCCCGGTTCATCATCTCGCCCTGTGTGAGCTCTCGACTTTTGGCTCGCCCCATGGCCTCCTCGACCTCTCGGACTCCTGCGACTAGGTCGGCGAACTCAGCGGGAAGGAGGCTGACACGATGGTCGTTGCCCTCCATTGACTTATCGAGGGTGAAGTGTTTCTCCAGGATGTCTGCGCCGAGGGCGGCCGCCCCGATGCAGGTGCTGATGCCGCGGTCGTGGCTGGAATAGCCGGTGGGGCAGCCTCCGATCTCCCGGAGGGTCTCCATGTAGCGGAGGTTCACGTCCTTGAACGGCGTTGGGTAGGTCGAGTTGCAGTGGAGGAGTGCGAACTGGGCCCCTTTGTCTATGAGTAGTTCGACACTTTCGCGGATCTCTGATTCTGAGGTCATCCCGGTGGAGCAGATCAGAGGCTTGCCCGTAAGGGTCAGGGCCCGGAGAAATGGGTGGTTGGTAAAGTCAGCCGACGCCGTCTTATATCCGTCGACCCCATATTCCTCCAGGCGGTCCATACTTGCCTCGTCCCAAGGGGTGACTAGGGGAATCACCTGACGGTCGCGGCAGTGGTCCAGCGCCCGGTACATCTCCTCGACGGTCAACTGGAAGCGGGTGAGGAGGTCAAGCGTGTATTGGGAGCCGAGGTCCTCCCGATAGTCGGATGCGTCTCCGGCGTTCGAGTAGAGAGAGGTCAGGTCCCGGAGTTGGAACTTGACGCAGTCAGCACCGGCGTCGGCTGCCGCATCGACCATCTTGAGGGCCCGGTCAAGGCTGCCGTTGTGGTTGATGCCGATTTCGGCGATGAGCAGACAGGGCGAGCCTGCACCGATCTGGCGGCCTGAGATTGAGTAGGGGGCGGACCTTGGTCTGGCGATGGCCACGCACCGGCCGTCGGTGTCAGTCAATGGGATGAGGCGAACCACCTGATCGAATCGTGTTTCGATCTTTGCGGTGTCGTCGGTAAATCCAGCCGAGACAGCGTCCCGGTTGATAATGCCCCCTACTGCCTGGTCCAGGTCGGGGCTGGCCTGAGTCATCAGCCAGCGTCGGATGTCACCGTCGCTCAGGACGCCGAGGAACAGCCCGGTGGTGTCGACGCATACAACTATTCCCTCGTCGTTTTGGTCAATTCGCTGGAGTGCCTCGCGGATCGATGCCTCATCGAGGACTAGGTAGCGCGACATTTCGCGATCGAGGTTCATCGGGGTCCTTCTTCGTGCATGACTCGGCCCTTCCGGGCCCGGTCGAGCCCTAGGCCGGCATGGCGATCCTCTCGGGCTCTCGGGGTCGCCGCCAGGGACAGGGTACCGAGGGAGGTAGGCCCGCTGGGGTAGTGCATGCTATCGCTGGGTCTCATCTGAAGAGCTCATCGAAGAGCCCCGGGTTGAGCTCAAGGTGGTACTCGAGGAGGTCGAAGTCGGTCGCAACGTCTACCTCGAGAGCAAGACCGGTGACAAAAGGAACCACCCGATCACCGTGTAGTAAGCCACTCCCCCGGATGAAGTTCGTCGACAGGACATCGACGTAGCCGTTGGCAAGATAGGTGACCGGAAAGTCCTGGCGGGGGTCGTTGGCGCGATCCAGTGCAGTGGTCCCGGCTCCGATCTGGCGGAGGATTCCCCCATCGATCTCCATTGACTTGTAAGCGGTAGTTGACATCTCGTGGACCGATCGGACGGCAGTGGGATGTAGCCCGGTCGATGTGCTACCGGTTGCCATCATCTCGACGGCGGCATCCAGGTGAGTGGGGGTGCGAAAGGGTGTAGTCGGTCGAAGGTGCACGATGAGGTCTGGTTCCTCCCCGCGATCGTCGAGCCAGTCCAAGGCGTGCAGGATGAACTCAAGGTCGCGGGAGCAATCAGCGGCAAGTTCGGAGGGCCGAAGGAATGGAACCTCAGCACCGTGCTTGATGGCGATCCTGCCGTAGGCATCCGAATCGGTAGACACAATCACCCTGTCGATTGTCTGGCTTCGTGTAGCAGCGGCGATGGACCAGGCGATCAGGGGTTGGCCGCCGAGGGGTCGAACGTTCTTGTCGGGTACGCCCTTGGATCCGGATCGTGCGGGGATGAGTGCAAGAACGCTGCTCATCGGTAGCCAGCCATCAGTTCGTAGTCGACGATGTTCTCCTTGTGGTCGGCGAGCAGGCAGGCGACCAGGTCGTCCTCCTCAAGGAAGGCGGCGGTTTGCCGGTAGATGCCCGGCTTGAATCGATCGTCCAGATCGTCTTCGAGGGTAACGGTCGAAATATTAAGAGTCCCGAGGGGCATGAACCGGAGTTCCTCCAGGGGTTGCAGGATCAGGCGCCTCTTCCGGGTCAGGATCTCCAGGCCCCACCGTCCCGGACCATCCCAATCCCCGTGGTAGCTGAACGTCGCGCCATCTTCGGTCACCCCGGCTCCAGCGAAACGAGCCGCATCCCGGTGCCAGGGGAGAGACCCGTCGGTCCAGGTCTGCCAGTCAGTAGGCCGCCCGCCTAGGTGGAAGGCGAGGTCGACCACATGGGAAGACTGGGCGAGAAACCATTTCCGGCGTATGGCCTCGGTCACCTGGACCGGCTCGGAAGCGTGGGGCCATTCCGTCACTTCGAAGGTAAAGCTCGTGACGCCACCGTCCTCGTTGATCATCCGACGAGCGGCCCGGACCGAAGCGTACTGACGGCGGTTGTAGGCGATGACAACCGATGCCCCTTGGGCTGCCCTGTTCACGGTTCCGAGCTCTTCGGAGTCCAGGCCGCCGGGCTTTTCCAGAAGTATCCGAGACACACCGGCGTGCAGGAGGGCACACGCCGTCTCGGCCAACTGGTCAACGGCGACAGCGACGATCGCGGCCTCGGGAGCGGAACCTTTCTCTAGGGCTTGTCCAATACCACCGGTACGCACTGGGTGGCCGCATCTAGATTCAAAAGTTGCTGCGGAGCCCCGTCCGCGACCGATCACCTCAAACTGGCGCCCGAGGTCATCGAGGACCGACGCGTACGCCGACGCCATTGGGCCTGACCCGACGAGCCACAGGTCGCTTCCAGTCACGTGATCGGCACCACGGCGGATTCGACGCCCTCCAGATTTGGCCGCACCTCAAGCAGGCCGGTAAGGAGGAGTTGGTGATGGTGGCTGGATGTAGCGAGGTCAGGTAGGTCACAGGTTCCGGTCTCGAGGATCGAGTCGACGATTGGCCCAGTTCGTTCACTCTGGTACTCGATCCGACCGTCGATACGTTCACCAGACTTGGTTACGGCCGATCCGGCGGTCTCGGAGAATGGCTCGTGCACGTTCCACTGGTTGCACTGGGCTTGGATGACCATTTGTTTAATGCTGTCGGTGCCGGCTCGACTGCCGGGCACCGGTGGCGCCGTCGATCGGAGGAGAAGAGTTGTGCCGGAGGAGAACTCGATTCGGAGGAGTCCCGACAGCTCATGGTGGCCGGCACGCTTGGCGTTCGGCCAACAGTGATCGAGTCCAGCACCATCGACAACGATCGAATTCTCCCCCGTCCACCATGCGAACAGGTCCATGAAGTGGATGGCATTGCAACCCATGCCCCAGGAGGCACCCTTGACCTCGACGATCAAGGGGCCGGGGCCTACCCGGCCCCGAATCTCCTGAAACCATGGTGTGGTTCGGGCCCATGTGTTGACCCAGACGCGTGCTGGATCACCGATTGCGGCCGCGATCCGATCGAGGCCATCGTGACTCTGGGCAAGGACCTTCTCGAGCAGCCATGACCCCACTTCCGAACGCCCGCCGAGTTGCTCCACCACATCAGGACGGACGGCAGCGGTAGTGGACACGATTGCCAGATCGAGTCGATCCGGTAGCGATTCCATATCCGTCTGAAAGTGGGTGGCGTGCAGAGATTGTGGGCCTCCCGCCTCTGACCACCGCTGCCGGGCCACCCTGAGGGCACCTCCGTCGGGGTCAACGACATGGATCTCTAGCGGCCGGCGGCAGTGGATGAGCCCCTGAAGGTGCCTGGATCCGAGTTGACCACCACCGATGACCGCGACTGGATGGATCGGTTCGGTCACCACACCGAGAACCCGCCATCGACGACCAGGTCGTGACCGGTGACGTATCGGGAGAGGTCGGAGGCGAGAAAGAGCACGGGGCCGACGAGGTCGTCCTCGGTCGCCATTCTCCCGAGTGGTGTGCGATCGACGTATCGATCTACGAACGTCTGATCCTGGTCCCGGAATACGCCTCCGGGTGACACTGAGTTCACCCGGACGTCGGGAGCAAGGGTGGTCGACAGCCAGCGAGCGAGTTGTCCCACTGCCCCCTTGCTGGCCGCATACCCGGCGATGTTGTTGATTCCCGTGCCCTCGTACATAGCTGGCTGTGGGGCGCAGAAACTATAGATGGAGCTGAGGAGTACGACCGATCCGCCGCTGCGGTTGGCCAGATGGGGCGCTGCGTGCTGCACCAGACCGAAGACTGAGGTGGCGCCCACCTGGAGGACTTCCGGCCAGAGTCCCTCGTCCTGTTCGGCAAACGGAGCGTTCCAGCCGGGAGTGGCGTCGGTACCCATCCATGAAGCAGCGGTGACTACGACGTCCAACCGTCCGAATCGTTCGACGGTCTCATCGACAAGGGCGGCTGAGGACCCGGTGTCTGTCAGGTCGACGGTGGTGTGCATAAACCGGGCGGTGTCGCGACTGACGAGGTGCTCTAGATCGGTCAGGTCTGCGGTTGTGACTGAACAGCCGACGGCTAGGAAGGCGTCGGCGAGGGCTGACCCGATATGGCCCGCACCACCGGTGATGAGAACCACTCTGCCCTCAAGGGAACTGAAGTCTGGAACTGGCACCATCACGTCAACCTCCTGGAGCCGACACAGGTCGGTAGCCAAAAGATAGCGCCGGGGCCGGCCATGTCTGTGGCTAGGTAGATCTGAGGTCCTCGACCAGATGCAGTACGGCCATTGCCTCGTCGACGGAACATGGCCCCGGCGCTCCGGAGATCACGGCCTCATGCATGGCGGCGAATACTTCGTCCCGCTCAACCTGCTGGTGGTGGATCGGCTCATCGTCCTGTCGGAGGACGCCGGTGATGAGGTCCAAGTGAAAGAAGTGTTGGTCGGTCGACACCGTCATCGTGCGGTTCTGGACCCTGTCCAGGCAGTTGAGTTCGAGCCCGACGAGGCCTCCGGCTGGCAGTGCCAGCAGGCCCACAGCGAGGTCTTCCCGATCCATGGCGAGGAGGCCGCTCGAGGAGGTGCGACCGTGGATCACCTCAGCAGGCCCCAGAAGCCACTGAATGAGGTCGAGTTCGTGGCTGAGTTCGAGCAGGACGCCACCCCCGGGCCCGGCGGTCACGGTGTCTCGGTAGTCGCGATGCGGTCGCCAGTCGGGGAGGTACTGGCCGTAGCGGATCTGCGCGCTCAGTACCCGGGCTCCGTCCAGGGCCGACTGGAGACGTCGGACCGCTGGATGGAATCTGAGTTGGTAGCCGACAGCCGTCCTTGCAAATGGGAGGTCTGGGATCGGGCCTGGGAGGTCGAGAATCGGTTTCTCGAGGAGCACTAGCCCCCGGTATCCGCCATCAGCCAGGGACTCCAGAGATTCCCGGTGTCGCTCGGTCTCGGTAGCGATTACGACGTAGTCAGGGGCGTTGGCGGTCAGCGCCTCGAGGACTGTCCGGTGGTCTCCGGCATCGGGCCTTCGACTGACAGTGGCCACCGAGGAACCAATGCTCTGGAGGACGCGTCTATGCCGAACTCCGATCGAACCTGCACCGACGACCAGCGAGTGGTGGCCCGGCGGGACCTCTGATGCCATGGGGGCCTCCGGATGCTGGGAGCGGGATACAGGTTTACATACCCCCCCCAATCTGGGGCCGGGGGGGGGTGATGGGCGATCCAAGTGGATCAGCCATCGAATGTAGTCTTCAGGCTGATGGAACGGCTTCTCGTGTCGACTGCGATCGAGGAGTCCTGGATCGATGCGGAACCGATGTTGTTTCTCGGTGAATGGTGTCGCCATCCGTCGCGTAGGTGCCGCTGGGAGGATCTCGACATAGAGGTCGTCCCGTATCACTGGAGCAATCGTGCCAAGGTCAAAGGGGATCGAAGGTATCTGGACGACCTCTACGAGGCTTTGCTCGGCGAGTTGGCCGATGAGTTGAATGAACGCCATGGAGTCGACCACGGGATCCGCTACTGGAGGATCCTTGTCGGGCCGTGGTTGGGGTTCGTCGTCCAAGAGCTCTTCGACCGGTGGGAGACGATCTCGGCTGCTCTCTCTGGTTTCCATGTCTCGGGGACGATCGTCCTAGAGGGACTGCCAGATGCCAGGACCGCGTATGACATGGCCGATCATCTGGCGTTGACCAACAGTTGGGAATGGAATCACCATCTTTCGTCGATGATTCTCCAGGGGTTTACCAACGTCGACTGTCTACCGAAGGTTGTGGCGGACCAGCCAGGTTTCCGCCTTCCTTGGGATCTGGTGGAGCCCACGGTTCCCATGTCGCTCGCCCACCGGCTCGTCGCTGCCGGATCAGGTTTGCTCAGTAGGTGCACGAGGTCAACCGACGCTCTGGTCATCAACTCGGGTCTTCGGTCCCTGCGCGACGAACTGACGCTCCAACGACGTTTGGGGCAGGTGCCGTGCCTTCGCAGGGTCGAACAGCCTGTGCACGTAGCTGTCGAGTCCGACCATAGGGACTGGTCGCTAGGCGAGGCTGCCCCGGGTTCCTTCGATTCTTGCGTTCGCAAGATGGTTCCATGGTTGCTGCCGTCGGCGTATCTCGAGGGCTACAGATCGCTCGGTGCCCAGATCGGTCAATTGCGGTGGCCACAGCGGCCGTCAGTGGTGTTCACGAGCGCCTCCCATTTTTACGATGATGTCTTCAAGGCTTGGTGCGCTGAGAAGGTGGAGGCAGGTGCGCCACTGGTGATTGGTCAGCATGGAGGGCATGTCGGAATCGGTTGGTCGTTCGTCCACGATCACCAGATTGAGGTCGCCGACCGGTTCCTAAGTTGGGGGTGGGAGGCCACGACTGACCCGAAGGTTGTGCCGGTTGGAATGTTGAAGGACCCGGTGCTTCCCGACCGTTATCTTGATGGCGGCGGACGGGCTGTGCTCATCCTGGGCAACGAAACGGCACAGTTGACGTCGTTGGCGAGTTCCGCGCTTTCAAGTCAGTTCAATGATTATCTGGAAGAGCAGCACACTTTTGTCGAGGAGTTGGCTGAGGAGGTGCGTGGTGCGCTCACGGTCCGGCTCTCGAGGCACGACATCGACTGGGAAGTGGGGGAGCGATGGCGGTCACGTCACCCCGAGGTCGCCCTGGACGACGGCCATCGCTCCGTCCTCGACCTTCTCTCAGAGACCAGATTGTTCATCACCACCAACAACGGCACTACTTTCCTTGAGTCGATATATCTCGATGTGCCAACGGTGATGTTCTGGGACACGGAGAAATGGGGTCTCACCAATTTGGCTATCCCTTTTTTCGCTGAGCTCAGGGATGTGGGGGTCTTCTTCGATGACCCGATTGATGCAGCGAGGCACGTGTCGGAGATCTGGGACGACGTGGGTTCCTGGTGGGAGAACCCCGCTGTCCGTGAGGCGGTCGCCTCGTTCTCTCTCCAGTTTTGTCGGCGAAGTCCTGATGTTGTGGACGGCGTTCGGAGCGAGCTCGCCTCTGCCAGTGGGGGGCGGTGATGGTTGACGAAATCGAGAAGGTTCCGTTCCGGAGGCTCGTGCGAGGCCTCTGGATGCATTTGGAACGGCGTCGACGATGGCAGGTGGTGGCTGTTACCGCTCTGATGGTCGCCAGCGCATTCGCTGAGGTCATGACGTTGGGGACGGTCGTCCCCTTCATCGCCGTGTTGGTGGAACCCGAACGTGCCATGGCATTTGGCCCGATAGCCCGAGCCGCTGGTTGGGTCGGAATCACCTCGGCGTCTCAGTTGGTTGTTCCACTGGCCGGTGCCTTCGTCGTGGCGGCCCTGGCGGCTGTGGTCCTCCGGCTTACAGTTCTCTGGGCGACTACGCGTTTGGCTACGGCGGCTGGTGCGGAGTTGGCGTCTAAGGCGTTTGAACGAACCCTCTACCAGCCGTACGAGGTGCATGTACAGCGCCATTCCAGCGAGGTGACCAGCGGGGTCGTTCAGAAGGTCGAGGCAGTCGTCTCGGGCATGCTCTCTCCTCTCCAGACTGCGGTCGGTTCGGCGCTCACGCTGGTCAGTGTCGCTGTGGCTCTCGTGGCGATTGATCGTCAGATAGCGGTCTCCTCTGTCGTGATTGTTGGGGGGGCATACCTCGTGATCACCAGAAGTTTGAAGGGGAGGTTGTCGAGGAACGGTCGCCATATCGCGGTAGAGCAGGTCGGGGTGCTGAAGATCCTGAACGAGTCCATCGGAGGAATCCGGGAGTTGCTGCTCGACGGGACCCAGCGGGTGTTCGTGGAGCAGTTCAAGACGTCGGATGGGCGTCTCCGACGGGCACAGGCTTCAAATACCGTCATCCAACAGGCGCCGAGGCTCTTGATGGAGGGCATCGCGATGGTCCTGATTGTGGTGCTGGTTCTGGTTCTTCACGGTCGACAGGGTGGTGTGATTGCACATCTCCCGGAGTTGACGGCGTTCGCTGTCGCTGGTCAACGCATGCTGCCGATCAGCCAGCAGTGCTACACGACGGTGGCCACCCTGCTGGCATTCCAACCGGTCTTGTCGGAGGCACTGGCCATTCTCGACCAGACTGAGAGTCCTGCGGAGCGACATGAGAGGGGCGAACCGGTTCCCTTCACCACAGCCCTAACGTGTTCCGGGCTGTCATTTCGCTACTCGGCAGAGAAACCATTGGTCCTCGATGGCATCGACCTGGAGGTTCCGAGTGGATCGACCGTCGGACTGGTAGGTGAGACGGGCAGTGGAAAGTCCACTCTCCTCGACTTGATGATGGGCCTACTACAGCCATCTAGTGGAACTCTGACAGTCGATGGCGTTCCGCTGGGTGATGAGACCATCGGGGATTGGCGGCAGTCGGTTGCCCACGTCCCTCAGGACGTGTTCCTCATGGATGCATCAATAGCGGAGAACATCGCTTTCGGGGTTCCGACGGATCTGATCGATCACCAGCGGGTGAGAGCATCGGCGAAGCGAGCCCAGATTGATGACTTTGTCATGACCGAACCGGAGGGGTATCTCACACTCGTGGGTGAACGTGGGGTGCGTCTCTCCGGTGGCCAGCGGCAGCGAATAGGCATCGCCCGTGCCTTATACAAGGGGGCAGCAGTCCTGATCTTCGACGAGGCGACAAGTGCGTTGGACTCGGTCACCGAGGGCTTGGTGCTGAAGGGAATCGCCGGCTCTGGAGAAGGTGTCACTGTGGTGATGGTCGCCCATCGTCTGTCTACGTTGCGCAATTGCGATCAGATTATTGAGTTGCGAGACGGACGGATCGTCGCCTCGGGTCGATTCGAGGATCTGCTGGAGTCGAGCGGTTCGTTCCGGGAGATGGCTCGTTCCTCGACAGAGACCGAGTGAGAAATGGGAGTTGAATCCAGAACATGAGATGGGAGTGGCGGTCGACATGATGCTGGACGGGGTGAAGGTAGTGGTGGTCGGTGGTGCTGGACTGATTGGCTCTCACACGGTTGACCTTCTTTTGGGGGAGGATGTCGCGGAGGTTGTCGTTTTTGACAACCTGGCCCGCGGCACGGTCGAGAACTTGGCCGGGGCACTCGATGACTCGCGGTGTCGACTCGTTGATGGTGATCTCACTGACCAGGATGCACTCCGAGAGGTGTTCTGTGGGGCCGCTGGGGTCTTCCACTTTGCTGCTCTCTGGCTACTGCACTGTCAAGAACGTCCTCGTGACGGCTATGACACGAATGTGACCGGAACGTTCAACCTCCTAGAGGCATGTGTTAGTGCTGGAGTCGGTCGGTTGGTCTTTTCGTCGTCGGCCTCTGTGTATGGCGATGCAGTCGAAGAGCCGATGAGCGAGTCGCACCCGTTAAACAACACCACCGTCTACGGGGCCACGAAGATCGCGGGCGAAGCTATGGCGACAGCGTTCTGTCATCGGGACGGATTGGAATATGTGGGTCTTCGATATTTCAACGTCTATGGACCTCGACAGGACTACAAGGGTGCCTATGTGGCCGTCATCATGAAGATGTTGGATCGTCTGGATCGTGGCGAGTCGCCTATCGTCTATGGCGACGGAACGCAGTCCTACGACTTCGTCAGTGTCCGGGACTGTGCCCGAGCCAATATTGCGGCCATGAAGGCAGGTGTCGTCGACCGGGTCTACAACGTGTGCACCGGCCGCCGGACGTCGATTGCCGAGGTGGCGACTCGTTTGATTGATCTGACCGGTCAGGACGTGGGAATCGACTTCCATCCCGAGGAGGCATCGTTCGTCCGTAATCGGATCGGTGACCCGAAACGGGCTGGAGAGGAACTGGGCTTTCGTGCGGAGACCGAACTCGTCGACGGTCTTCGAGAACTGATCGAGTGGCGTCGTTCTCACCAGGAAAAGATTGAGCAGCGATGATGACCATGCCATTCATCGATCTTGCTGCTCAGCAGCGGGTGTTGCGGGAGCGACTCGACGCCGCCATTCGCCGGGTTCTGGATCATGGCGCCTACATCCTCGGTCCGGAGGTTGCCGAGTTGGAGTCAAAACTGGCGTGTTTGGTTGGTCGGCAGCACTGTGTTTCCTGCGCGTCGGGCACAGATGCCCTCCAGATCTTCCTCATGGCGAAGGGGGTAGGGCCCGGGGATCGAGTCGTCGTTCCTGATTTCACCTTTGTGGCAACGGCTGAGGCGGTTCGTCTCGTTGGGGCGGAACCGGTGTTCGCCGATGTTGACCCCGTTTCCTACGCCTTGGATCTAGCGTCGGTCCTACAGGCTTGGGACCTTGAGGGTCCTCCTCCAGTGGGAGTCATTGCTGTGGATCTCTTTGGGCACCCGGCAAGAACGGCGGAGATCGAAGCCATGGTTGGAAGCTTCGGCGCTTGG
>Ga0206684_1000622_pt1 | contig 13912 bp, 13 predicted proteins | sample M210012015metaG_FD_155467 | JGI IMG/M metagenome (GOLD analysis project Ga0206684, IMG submission 155467) | Ammonia-oxidizing marine archaeal communities from Monterey Bay, California, United States - M2 100m 12015 | ecosystem: Environmental > Aquatic > Marine > Intertidal zone | place: USA...
TATAAGATACACCAACATACTCAACCATCAAAAATGCAGCTGTCCCCATAATAGGCGGAGTAAGCTGACCATTAGTTGAGGAGGCAACCTCAATAGCGCCAGCCTTCTCAGAAGTAAAGCCAACTCTCTTCATAAGTGGAATTGTAAATGTGCCTGTAGTTACGACATTGGCTATTGAGGAACCAGAAATCATACCAGTCATTGCGGACGAAACTACTGCAGCCTTGGCAGGACCACCTCGATAATGCCCTGTAAGAGAGTATGCTACTCTAATGAAGTAATTCCCTGCTCCAGCCTTCTCTAATAGTGCACCGAACAAGACAAACAAAAATACCATACTTGCAGAAACGCCAACTGCGATTCCAAAAGCTCCTTCTGTAGTAATCCACATGTGAGAAACAATTTTATTTAGTGAAGCGCCACCATAGCCACCAGCACCAAGATAAGCATATGTAAGGGCAATCAAAGCTACGATCATTAGGGGTGGACCTAGGGATCTCCTTGTGGCTTCCAATAATAACAATAAACCTATACAGCTTAACAGTAAGTCGGTTGAGTTTGGCACACCCAAACGCATTTCAAACGCCCGTGAATCCCATACCTGATTATAAATCAGATATACACAAGAAATAACAATCAAGAATCCCATTACCCAGTCAGACCAAGGAATTTGACTTCTAGAAGATTTTTTGAATGCCGGGTAGCTCAGAAAAGCTAATAAACCAGCAAACGAAACATGGACACGCTTTACTACATCAGCATTCATCCATGGTGTAATTTCGAGCACCAAAGGCGAAGAAACATAGAGTTGAAATAATGACCAAGTTAATGCTATATATAAAAGTATATTGTTGATAAATACACTATTTGGTTTTCGATTTCCAGTTTCAAGGTCAGTTTGCATATAAATATTAAAACCTAAATTTAATAACTAAATAATATATCTTTTTATCCATATTATTTAATGTTTTTCGCTTATTAATAAAATAAAAAAGGATGGCAAAGCCATCCTTTTTTAATTACAAGAAACTTATTACCAGTTCATTAAACCAGCTTCTTTGTAGTACCTTGCAGCGCCATCATGAAGTGGAGCAGATAATCCATCTTGAATCATTTCCTCTTTCTTCAAATTAGCAAATGCAGGGTGTAACTTTTTGAAAGAATCAAAATTTTCAAAAACACCTTTAACTATAGAATGAATCACATGCTCTGATACCGCTGCTGAAGAGACAACTGTCGCTCCTACACCAAAAGTATGAGTATCGTCTGGATTTCCATTGTACATTCCACCTGGAATAGTAGCAGTGCGATAGAAATCATTATTGGCCACCAAGCCATCTACAGCAGCGCCTGTTACATTTACTAAGACACTGTCACAAGATGTTGTGGCCTCTTTGATTGAGCCTGACGGATGACCAACAGTGAAGACCATTGCGTCAATTTTATTGTCACACAATGCTTTAGATTGCTCAGATGACTTCAACTCAGAAGCCAACGCAAATGTTGATTTATCCCAACCAAGTGCTTCCATCAATACTTCCATAGTACCTCTCTGACCAGATCCAGGGTTACCTATATTAACGCGCTTACCTTGAAGATCTTCAAGGTTAGTTATTCCAGAATCCGCTCTTGCCACTACAGTGAAAGGTTCAGGGTGAACTGAAAAAACTGCCCTCAAATCGGTAAATGCGCCTGCATCAGCAAATTTACTAGTTCCATTATAGGCGTGATACTGCCAATCAGACTGGGCAACTCCCAAATCCAACTCACCAGCACGAATCGTGTTAATGTTGTATACAGATCCGCCTGTTGACTCAACTGTACAACGAACACCATGGCTTGCTCTGTCTTTATTTACTAGTCGACAAATAGAACCACCAGTCGGATAGTAAACACCCGTCACACCACCAGTTCCAATAGTAACAAATTGATCTGCTGCTGTGACTGTTGTTGAGGCTGTTACACCACTTAACAAAGCAGCTGATAGTAATACACTAAAAAAATTAAACTTTTTCATTATTCTCTCCTTGAGATTTATATATCTAAATGATATCTTTCTTTTTGCACCTCTTTTATACCATAAAAATACAATATTTGTTTATTTGCTAATTATCCAGTCTTTTAATAACGAAATACCTTTTGCTATTTTTGGACAAGTTAAATCTAAAAAATTATCTGAAGAAGGTTTTTCTTTTGAAATCATTTTAAGAGCTTTTGAACCGTCAAAATCTACAAAAGCAATGCGTGATAATAGTTTATCCTCTTCCATCCCAAAGTCAGATCCAGGCAACATAGCAAAGCCTATATCATTAAGTATTTTTTGACAAAGTGTTTTGTCATTATTGATTTCATGAGTTTTATTTACCACATTCGAAAAGTCGCATATCATATAAAACCCACCTTGAGGTTTTTGACATATTACGCCAACTGAAGAAAGCTCTTTATAAATATAATCTCCAATCATTTTTAGAATTAACCTAGAGTTTTCTAAATATTCTGAATGATCTTCTGAGTATGCCTTAATAGCTGCATATTGAATAGGTGCGCTCACCGCAGTAAAGGTTTCACTAGCTACCGTTCTAACACTATCTCTAATATAACTTAACTCATCTGGAAATACGAGCGTCCCAATTCTCCACCCTCCAGCGCCACACCACTTACTAAGCCCGCTACTGACAATTGTTTTTTCGGGATAATGGTGAGTAATCGATTTGTATTCCCCAGTGAAATCTAGCTCGGCATATATTTCATCAGCAATAATAATAACATTATGCTTTTTGGCAACGTTTGCCAACTCTTTTAGATTACCATGTGTTGTCCCTGAAGGATTATTAGGCGAGTTTAAAATTAATAGTTTATTAACTGAATCAAGGCTAGCGCAAGTTTTATCTAGCTCTTCAGGATCAAGATGCCAATTGGTCTCTGCAGTAGCTTTAATCCAATGAACTTTTTTATTTAATATTTGTGCCTGTAGCTCATAGGATACCCAGCTAGGACTTGGAAGGAGCAGGTCACAATTCAGTACTAATTGTGTTTGAAAAATTAATTCTTTCGATCCAGGGCCAATAATGACACTTTCAGCATTATATTTATATTGATTTTTATTCGAATGATAATTAGCGACCTCCTCTCTTAATCCCATTAAACCAGAGACATTAAGATAGTCTTTTTGATGGGCATTTTTTTGGAGTTCCTTAACAATAATATCTGGAACAGGAAAAGGAGATTGACCTAATCCAAACTTAAAAACTTCTTTGCCTTCTGTTATTAATTTTTGAGATAATTCATTGATAGCTAATGTAGCTGAAGCCTTTAAACCTATAATATTTTTTTGTAAATCCATTTACTCAAAAAGAAATATAATCAGCATTATTATAACTAGTTATTTTTTTTCTTATTAGTTTGAATAATTTTATTGAGTTTAGTTATTCTCCAAGTCTAAAGGGAGGGTATTCATCTGTTGTTAATAATATAGCATAAGCATTAACCCGTAATGACCAGCGCAAGAAGCCCTCTACAAAATCAAATATCCCTTTAGGATATCGCCCTGTTAATAGAATCGCAAACCAAGCAAAAACAGTACAAAAAACAACAGCAATGAATATAAATATTAAGACAATTATATGTGGAATAACTAGAATCCATTTGACAAGTGGCATCCATCTATTTAGGTCTTTCTTAACGTCTGGATAAGGTAAATCAACTTGTATTGCCTGTTCATCGTCTGTTGAAGGATATTCGTCTCTCAGTAGTAGGCCGTAGGCAGCAATTCTATAGATAAATTTAGTAATACCGACATTCCAATCAAACCACCATTTTGGGTATTTTTCTTTAAATATAATCATCAAAGCTACTGCAATGGATAACGCTTCAGCATAGGAGGAAATAAGAGCAAGAATCAGAATAATTGGTATGATTAATACTAATCTAAAAAGAGCCGTTGATTTATTAGATTTTTCTGAGTATTCAATCTTTAGGTTTACTGGGTATTGCTTCATTATTAATCCTCTAATGAATAGTCATTTTTCTTACAATCATTTAAAAAACTCTACATAGACTATATAGACAACCAATGTAAGCCATATCAAGCCAACATTGTCTCGAATTCGTAGAGAGTGTTTTTCTAGTTTTGTTAGATTACTGTTAACACTATCAAGTTGCAGATTGACAGCGTTGTTATATTCATTCATCTTTATATCTCCTTGGAAAATTATTGATTAATATAAAAAACTTCTTGTATCTCTTTGTTGAATGCTAATGCAATTTTAAAAGCCAACTCTAGAGATGGGGTGTACTTATATTTCTCAATGGCAACCACTGTTTGCCTAGAAATACCAACCAAATCAGCAAGTTCTTGTTGTGTCATCTCATTATTGTTAAACCTGAGTTTTCTGACAGAATTTTCTATATTGATTTTTTTCTTAGCCATTTATATATTATTGCTATTTGTAAAGATACATCTTTAAAAAAAGACTGGCAATACTTGCTATAAATCCTGAAAAGGTAATAGCGATAAGACCTGTATTGATCGTAAGATTAAACCAGCCTAATAAGACAAGAATTATTACAAGAGAGATGCCAAATATAGCGCTACTAAGTTGTAAGGCATAGAGTTCATAAAGTTTATCCCTTTCATCTTCAATATTTTTCTCGTAGTTTCCAGTGACAATTGATGAGAATATATTGATAAGTATGGATAGGGCAATAATTACAATGATACTGATTCCAATTCCTTGAGCAAGAACTTTAGAAACTGACTCTATAGTCATTATTGAAGCTTCAGTTAAGTTATACCACATCCAAATCATCGCAACTGATGCTCCGGTTATCTCTGCTAAAGTATTTCTAAGTTTTATATTCATATTCATATTTATAAATTATCAAATATGTAAAGTATAACATACTTTATGTAAACTATAAAATACTTTATGTACTATACAACATACTTTATGCAAATAGAGCAGGAAAAGAAATCTTAAATATATAGTTTAGAATCATTTAAATAAGGTAGTTTTTTACGAACTAATTGAATTTTACTGGTGTCTATTTCTCCTACTATAACTTCTTCCAGTTTTCCACTATTTACAATATCTAATCCATCTGGACCAATGATCTTGCTTTCTCCCATAAAATCAATGTCGTTAAGTTTTCCAACAAAGTTTGCATACACAACAAATATCCCATTCTCAAATGCCCTACTTCTAGAGATATGACGAGCAGCTGCAGGCCAATGAGAAGACTGAGCAGTAGGCGCTAAAATTAATTTAACACCTTCTAATGCAGTCCTTCGTATTAATTCAGGAAATTCTAATTCATAGCAAATAACAACCGCTATCTTAATACCCTTAAAGTTAATAATTGAATCATTATTGCCACGATTAAATATTGTTGATTCCTTAGCTGTGGGAGGTAAGAGTTGTTTCCGGTGGTTAATTAATGATTGACCTGTACTACTAAATAATTGTGCTGAATTAAAGAGACTATCCTTTTCTATTTCTGGGTAACCATACAGAATAGCTGTTGCATATTTTTTAGCTAATAAACTAATCTTGTTTGCATATTCACCATCTTTAACTTCAGCAAATTCTTTAATCTTTTTATGGCTACCATAGCCTGATAAGAATAATTCAGGACAAACAATTAAGTCTAAAGTGTTATTTTTTTTTAAATGATTTTCTAGTCTTTGTATTTTTTTAAAAGGAGTTTCATCACGCATTTTGTATTGAAACACGCCGATGTTTAATATCATTTTATTACATCTCCATCAAAAAATTACTCACAAACCTTCAATATGAAAACGACGCCCTAAGGCGCCGCTATCATCAAAGGTTAAATCATCAGAAAGTTACTTGACCTAATGAAACCCACTTACCGCCCTGAACTTGACTCAAGACAACCACTTGTGTCCCTCTATGGTCATCAGCGCCATAGCTCCAGCCTATTCTGCCAAAAGTATCTTGATGGCCGCTAATTGCCTCTAGTCCATCCATTAATGAGTCGACAGTTAAGTCAGCACCAGCATTCTCAAGTCCAGCCACTAATAAATCAGCGGCAGTGTAGCCCAATTGCCCCGAAATACCTGGATCGGTGCCGTGCTGAGCTTTATAGGTATCACAAAATGCTTGAGCGCTTGCCGGAGCGCTGTCACAGTAGACAGCTTCACCCACACTTGCAGCGTACAATCCTTCTGTTATGCCGCCTGGGAAACCTGCAACCATGGTGTCAAAGCCAGCTTGTGTAACCACCACATCTGCGGTAATACCTAGTTTGCGAGCAGTGGCATAGCCTGTAATCGTATCACGAATAATTGTACCGAACACGATTAGGTCGCAGCCTGCGCCTTTAAAGCCTACCATTGCACCAACAAATTCGGTATCGGTTGGCTTATGGGCAAAACTAGAAACCAAGCTTACACCACTGTGTTCTGCCACTTCATCTGTTACGGCTTCTAGCACTTCAGCGCCATAGGCAGTGTCTTGATACATCACACATGCTGATGTCCTTCCAGTTGCAAGAAAGTTACCAACTGCAAATCTGATTTGATTGTAATAACTTGAGCCGAAGGTGAGCTTAAGGTCGTGCTCAGGCTCCTGAACCGATTTTGCGGTAGTCATTGGGAACAGCATAGGCACGTTGTTGGCGAACTGGGTTTCGGCTGTCGCTAGATTCATTGGCGTGCCGAGTACGTTGAATGTAGCGAACACTTTGTCAAGGTTCATCAATTTGTTCATCGCCTTGACGTGGATTGGAACCTGATATTGGTGATCCTCTAGGACCACACGTATCTGTCTCCCATGCACACCGCCGTTTTCATTTGCCATGTCAAAACGGATCTGTGCTGCCCGGCTTGCCGCAACGCCCCAAAGCGCCGCCGGGCCACTCAGCGCAGTTGACGTTCCAAGAACGACTTCATCATCGGTTACTCCTTGAGCCATAACTCCAGCGCTCAAAGCTAGACAGGCTAATCCTGCCGTGATTTTATTTAATTTATTCATAGTTTTTATCCCTTTATTTATTATTATTAATTACTCCTTTTTACTATCACTATACCTGCTTCTTGCTACTTGCACAAATATACGGAATGATTTGCATCTTTAAGAGTACATCTGATCAATCAAATCAGCATACTTTTCATTCACAATGTTGCGTTTTAGCTTCATGCTTGCTGTCAATTCGTCATCTTCAACCGTCAGCTGTTTGTCGATTAGTCTAAATTTCTTGAGAGTTTCAGCTTGTGCCAAAGATAGATTGATTTGTTCAATTTCACTTTTAACGAGCGACTGCACCTCTGCTGTTGCACATAAACTTTTATAATCAGAAAACGGGACATTGTTTTCTTGGGCAAACTGACTCACTGTCTCATTGTCGATCATCACCAAACAGGTGAGGTATTTACGCCTATCGCCGATCACCACTGCATCAGTCACATAGGGTGAGAATTTTAGCTGGTTTTCAATCTCCGAGGGGCTGATATTCTTCCCACCGGAGGTGATAATAATGTCCTTCTTCCTATCTACAATCTTGACAAATCCATCACCATCGATCTCTGCTATGTCACCTGTATACAGCCATCCATCAACGATTGTCTCAGCGGTTTTAAGTTCTTGCTTGTAATACCCCTTGAACACTAAGGGTCCCCTGATCATCAGTTCGCCATCGTCGGCAGTTTTCAGCTCAACGCCTGGCGGCGGCTTGCCTACCGTGCCCAGGCGAACCTGACCCCGAAAGTTGCCGCATGCAAACGCCACATTTTCAGTTTGACCAAACGCCTCATAAAGGGGCACACCCAAAGCGCGAAACCACTCGATCAAGTTCGGCGATATAGGCGCAGCGCCAGTTAGACCAATTCGGACACGGTCTAAGCCCAAAAGAACTTTAATGTTGTTAAGAACAAGAAGATCTGCAGCTCTGTGCATCAGGCGGACATGCGCCGGAACAGGCAGACCCTTGTCTTCAAAATCAGCAGCTCTGGAGCCGGCGGATATGGCGATTTGCAGGGCTTTTCTACCAAACCATGTTGCATCTTTCATGCGCAATGTGATGGATGAATACATTTTTTCCCAGATTCTGGGCACACCCAGGAAGTAGGTTGGTGAAACTTCGGTAATATTTTCGAATGCGGTGTCTTGACCTTCAATGAAGTTAACTGTTGAACAGCGCGCCAAAGGTAAAAATACCGATAAAAGTCGCTCAGTAATGTGACACAGCGGCAGGTAAACAACCGATTCATCTTCTGCTGTAATTGGGTAAAACTCATGAAAGGCCTGCGCTATAAAAATAAGATTTCTATTGCTGATCATCGCCCCTTTTGGAGCGCCAGTCGTACCTGAGGTATAAACTAAAATCGCTGTATCATTGGGTTCTGCGCTGTCAATTCGCCTATTCCATTCTGACTCGAGATCCTCGGTGTCCTCATCAGCCAATCGATAAAATTGCTCCAGCATGACTACTTTGGGGTGGTCCAGATCAGCAAGTCCAGTGGAATCTAGAACAACCACCGTATGAATATTTGGTAGCTGCTCTTCCACTGCCAGATACTTGTCAAGCTGCTCTTCGTTCTCAACCATCAGTAGCTTTGTATCGCTGTCTTTACAAATATGAAGAATTTGAGGAGCCGAATCTGTCGCATAGATGCCACAGGAAATACAGCCAATACACTGGGCGGCGAGGTCGAAAAACAGCCACTCTTTGCATGGGTCGGCGAGTATGGAAACGGTTTGGCCAGACTTCAGCCCCAGCACTATCATAGCCTTACCTATGCGGGCGCTATTCGAATAATATTGATTCCAGGAAAACGTCCGCCAGATGCCGAAATGCTTCTCACGCATGGAGACTTTATTCTTCAGCATTTGCGCCCTAAAGCGGAACAATGCTGGAATTGAGGTTTGATTGTCAAGGCTGATGATTTCTTCAGTGCTCATTCTCTATCTCCAGGTCTTACGCATTTTCCAGCGGCGCTTTTCCCGGCCTTTGGCTTCCTTTTTCCCTAAATAGAACTCCTGAATGTCAGGGTTGTTTAACAGGGCGTCACGGTCTCCGTCTAAAACAATCCGTCCCACTTCGATCACGTAGCCAGCGTGCGACACCTTCAAGGCCATGTGTGCATTTTGTTCTACCAGAAGCATGGTGACGCCTTGTTCGGTGTTGAGGCGGTAGATAATGTCAAAAATTTCACTAACCAGCAATGGCGAAAGGCCAAGGGACGGCTCGTCCAGAAGTAGAATTTCTGGTCGCATCATCAACGCTCTTCCCATTGCCAGCATTTGCTGCTGACCCCCAGATAGAAGAACGGCCTGTAAATTGATCTTGTTCTTTAAATCTGGAAAATAATGGAAAACCATCTCTAAATCGGCATCGATGTCGTTTTTCTCTTTACGGTTGTAGGCCCCCATTTCCAGGTTTTCCTTGACAGTTAGAAAAGGAAACACCTCTCTGCCTTCAGGTACGTGGCCCATGCCTTGCTTGGCAGTCTTGTCCGGCTGCCAGGCGGTAATGTCTTGGCCGGAAAATACCACCGTACCTTTTTGTGGCTCCAGGGCGCCACAAATAGTTTTCAGGATTGTGGTTTTTCCGGCACCATTTCCTCCTAAAATACTTACGATTTGCCCCTTGTGAACATCGAGGCTTATTCCACGAACTGCTATTACAGGACCATAAAACGTTTCTATATTGCGCACTTTCAACAATGGAGATTCGCTCATTGTACATCCCCCAGATAGGCGGAAACGACCTCAGAATTACTCTGCACAAAAGCATGGTCTCCTTCGGCGACAACCTTACCATTGACAATTGCCAGCACTCGATCAGAGACCTCCGCCACTAAAGACATGTCGTGCTCAATTAAAACAACGGTCATGTTTAAGTCTCGCCTGATATCCTCAATCCAAAATCCCATTTCCTCTGTCTCCTCAGGATTGAGCCCTGATGAGGGTTCGTCTAGCAACAACAGCTTAGGTTCAATGCAAAGAGCTCTTGCCAGCTCAATCTTCTTTCGCACGCCATAGGGCAGACCCGAGATCATTTGGTTTCGATAATGGGCCAGCTCCAGAAAATCGATTACTTCCTCCACTTTTCTTCGATGTTCCAGTTCCGCCTCTATGACACTGCTGGTGAATAACACTTGACGCCACCAGCTTTGACTGTTGTGCACATGTCTGCCCACCAAGAGATTGTGCAAAACAGAAGCATGCTCGAACAACTCCAGATTTTGAAACGTTCTAGCGATACCTAGGCGGGCAATATCTTTGGGTCCAAGCTTCAATAGGTCATTGCCGCCAAAATTCAGCTGCCCAGATAGAGGTTCGTAGAAGCGGCTCAATAAATTGAAAATAGTAGATTTTCCTGCGCCGTTTGGTCCGATGATTGCATAAACCGAACCCTCTTCGACAGTAAAACTCACATCGTCGACCGCTTTGACGCCGCCAAAGGAGATGGAGAGGTTCTCGATTTCTAGGAAGCTCATCTTAATCGCTCCGTTTTCAGGTAAGCCCTCTGGCGCTTAAAACTCTTGCGTCTATATATAGGGAAGAATTCCATATAGCTGCGAATCTTGATCCAACGGCCGTAGATACCGGTTGGCTCGAATACGATCACGCTGATCAGTATGGCCCCAAAAACGAACGGCTCTATTCCTGGCAAGCCACCAATTGAAGATGGCATGATATCTTTCGCAATCGATATGCCAGTTTCTAGCACACCAATCAATACAGCCCCGAAAAATACACCATGGACAGTGCCAAGGCCTCCTAATACAATCATCAATAGCAGCTGGATGGACAATAAAATTCCAAATATTTGTGGTGTCAAAAACGACATATAGTGCGCCAAAAATGCCCCCGCCAGACCTGTTATGGCGGCTGACACGGTAAAGGCAAAAACTTTAATTTTCATTGGGTTCACACCCAATGCCTGGGACGAAACTTCGGAATCTCTTACCGCAATCATTGCGCGACCCAGTGGAGAACGCAATATATTTAACACTGCGAGAGTAGCAGCAACCAAGATGCTTAAGACAAAGAGGTACAGCTCCCAGGACTCCCATATTTGATAGCCAAACAGTATTGGAACATCGACCATCATGCCTCGATTTCCGCCGGTGATACTGTTGAGATGACCAGCAAAGTCCTCTACAATAATAGCAAAGGCTAGTGTTGCGATTGCCAAATATATGCCTGACATCCGTGCAGCAGGGATAGCGACTAGCAGCCCTCCTATCATGCTCAACAAGGCGGCCATTGGCAACGCTACAAAGGAGGAAAACCCCTGAGCTAGAAACCAGGCATTTGTGTAAGCACCAATCGCCAAAAATGCCGCGTGACCGAGACTGACCTGGCCTGTAAAACCAGTTAGCACCATTAAACCTAAACCTGCCATGGCATAGATTAGTATCCGCGTTGCCTCACCGATATAATAGCCACCGAGTATTAGTGGCGCTGCAAATAGAACGAGAATCAGCAAACCATACCAAAAGCGGTGTCCACCATGTTTTGCTAGATTTAAGTCTTGCTTATAATTAGTTTTAAACAGGATTCTCATATCAAAGCTTCTTTTTATGAATTTGAGCAAATAATCCCTGTGGTCGTAATGCCAGAACTATCAACATTACAATGTAGATCAAGCTGCCCTTAACTGTGGGAACGTATGCGGCTGCAAAGGGCTCTATAATACCGACAATAAGCCCCCCAAGAATAGCACCGGGCATAGAGCCAAAGCCACCTATTACGGCGGCGGCAAAAGCCTTGATGCCCAGCAATCCGTTCATCGGCTCGATCAGTGTGATTGGGGCTAATAAAATACCAGCCAGAGCTGAAATTGCAGCGGCAACGGCCCAAACAGCGGAGATGATAACTCTCACTGGAATACCAGAATAGTACGCAGCAAGCTGGTTTTGAGACGCAGCCTTCATTGCAATGCCCCATTTAGAATAACGAAAATATGCCCATAGAATTGCTATCAATACTGCTGTTACAGCAATAATTACCAGCCGCTCATTGCCTATCACAATCCCATAAAAACTGCTAAAGCCTGAAATGGGGCTATCAATAGTCAGCGGCACCTGTCCCCAGATCATTCCCGCAGCTGCACGAAAGATGATGCCCAGCCCTAGGGTAAGAATGATAACGGCAAACTGGGGTTGTCCAATCACTCGACGCACTATCAGAATGTCGATAAGAGCCCCAAATGATGCCATGATAAGCAGCGTGGCGGGAACACCGAGCCAGAAAGGCATACCCAAATCCATTATTAATGTCCAGGCAACAAACGAGCCCAGCATCATCATATCGCCCTGAGCAAAATTAATCATTTCGGTGGCCTTGTATATCATCACAAAACCCAATGCCATCAAACCATATATACAGCCTTGACTGATGCCAACTATAAGTAATTGCAAGAACTCATTCATTGACTTTAATCATAGCCAATAACTTAGTTCTTTTAAAGCAAACAATCTCGCTCACTTGCTTTGCAATTGATAGTTTTACTTCCATTATTTATCTCGTTCTGCTATTTTCTGCCTCAAATAATACATGCCTTCACTCTCTGACAAGCAACCTTTAGGTTATTATTTAGACTTTTAAGGGGCGGAGCAATATAAATTTAAGAGCTAGCTTTGAGCTCCCTTCTTAAAACCTTACCAACATTCGTTTTTGGAATTTCATCAATAAATTCAACGTGTTTTGGAACCTTGTAGGCTGTTAACTTATCACGACAAAAAGTGATAATATCATCTTCTGCAACATTTTGTCCTTCATGCAGAACTATATAAACTTTTACACTTTCTTGAGATTTTTCATCTTCCACGCCAACACAACCACATTCAAGAACAGCGGGGTGTTCATTGACTACTGCTTCAACTTCGTTAGGATAGACATTAAAACCAGAGACTAGGATCATGTCTTTTTTGCGATCAACAATAAAAATATTACCAGTTTCATCTATTCTAGCAATATCTCCAGTTTTAAACCAGTTGTTCTCATCTAGCCCAGAGTCTTCAGAGTTCCAGTAACCACTCATAACTTGTGGACCACGTACACATAACTCTCCAGGTTCATTAAGCTCAGTGATTGCCTGGTCATCTTCATCACGAATTTCCACTTCAGTATAAGCAGCAGGTAAACCAACGGAACCAGTGAACTCTGTTTGTCTGTAATCATTTACACTCACTAGAGGTGAAGTTTCCGTTAGACCGTAGGCTTGCCAAACAATTGAATTTGTCACCTCGTGCCATCTTTTTGCGGTTGTATCTAACGCCGCCATTCCTCCACTTAAGGACATAATCAGATTACTAAAATCTAAATCCTTAAAGCCGTCAGTATTTAGTAGCGCTTCATAAAGCGTGTTGACCCCAGAAATCATATGAAACTTGTGTTTTTTCAGAATCGAGATAAAAGTTTTAAGGTCCCTTGGGTTGGTCACAAGAACACTCTTACCGCCAATATGAAACAACATGAAGTTGTGCACTGTCAGCGCAAAAATGTGATAAAGCGGTAGCGGACAAATTGCAATTTTTTGCTCATTATCAGAGTTCTCATACATTTTTGGATCGAGAGTAAAAAAAGCTTGAATAATGTTTGATAGAATATTTCGATGTGTCAGTATTGCCCCTTTAGACACTCCAGTTGTGCCTCCAGTGTATTGTAAAAATGCGGTGTCATTTATCGATATATCAATACCAGTAAAATCAATTTTTACGCCTTCATTTAAAACTTCTATAAATGATATTGAGCCATTTATATTAAATTTTGGTATTAATTTTTTAACCTTTCTAGCAACAAAATTAATAATCTTCCCTTTAAAACCAAGAAGATCCCCCACGGTAGTAACTACAACTTTTTCTACACTAGCAAGATCTGATTTTTCAACAACATGGGCAACACCTTCCCAAACTAGTAGTAACTTAGCCTCACTGTCT
>Ga0206684_1000634_pt1 | contig 13764 bp, 9 predicted proteins | sample M210012015metaG_FD_155467 | JGI IMG/M metagenome (GOLD analysis project Ga0206684, IMG submission 155467) | Ammonia-oxidizing marine archaeal communities from Monterey Bay, California, United States - M2 100m 12015 | ecosystem: Environmental > Aquatic > Marine > Intertidal zone | place: USA...
AAATTATCAATTGCAATAACTTCGTGGCCTTCATCAATTAGACGGTCACAAAGAAAAGATCCAACAAAACCTGCACCTCCTGTAACAAGTACTTTTTTCATTTAAATAATCTCGGTTAATCGTAAAATAGAATAATAACATTATAGCCAGATAAGCCTCCAAAGTTCAAGGTAGACCGCAGTTTATCAGCTCAAGACAATAGTAGTGAAAGTCACACGATAAGCTGACGAAGTGTCTTTAAGAATAATACGAATGATCATAATTTACTAATATTGTTAGAATTTATTTACGGTGCTAATAATATTAAGAGAATTAATTGTTTTTCAGCTTTATCACAATAAATCACCATGCCTGCTCAGTCAAGGACTGAAGTCGGTTGCCGGAAAATTGCCGTACTTTCGCTCCAAATTGAATATAGCATTGCGACTTCAGCACAGTCGGATTATTATCCATACATTAAACTTGTCTAAATATACAGGTATAAAGACTTTGCATGAGTAGTGTCCGGAGGCATTTTGAAGTTAAACTTGTAATCCCAGTACTTCTCAAGGGCTGATCCAAAATAAGCAAACATTAATTCAGTGAAAACTGGGCAAATTATATTTTTATATTAAGGAGAAATTATGTTGACTGAAGAAAGACAAAAAGATTTGGAAACCGCGATTTCACAAATTGAACGCCAGTTTGGTAAAGGTTCAATTATGAAAATGGACGGTTCGACAGTGGGACAGTTTCCTGCAGTCAGCGCCGGAAATTTAGCGCTGGACATTGCTCTTGGAATTGGAGGTTTACCACGAGGACGGATCATTGAAATTTATGGCCCGGAAGCATCAGGTAAAACAACCATAGCCTTGTGCGCGATTGCGGAAGTCCAGAGAGTAGGTGGAGTTGCCGCATTTATAGACGCGGAGCACGCGTTTGAACGAAATAATGCCAAGACGCTGGGAGTTCAGGTTGAAGATCTTTTACTGGCTCAACCTGATTACGGTGAACAGGGTTTGGAAATCGCGGAGCAACTTGTCCGAGTCGGTAAAGTGGATATGGTTGTGATTGACTCTGTAGCAGCGCTTGTTCCTAAAAACGAATTGGAAGGAGACATGGGCGACTCACACATGGGATTGCATGCTCGCCTGATGTCACAAGCCCTCCGTAAATTGTCGGGTGTGATCTCAAAGTCCAACACGATTTTCATTTTTATCAACCAACTTCGTTCAAAAATTGGTGTGGTTTTTGGAAATCCGGAAACAACCACAGGCGGTAATGCACTCAAATTTTACTCCAGTGTACGTCTTGATGTCCGACGTGCGAGTCAGATTAAGAGCGGAGACGAAGTAACAGGTCACAGAATGAAAATCAAGATTGCCAAAAATAAATTGGCACCACCGTTTCGTATTGCCGAAGTTGATTTAATCTATGGAGTTGGAATATCCAAAATGGGTGTCCTGCTTGATTTAGCGGTAAATGAGGAAATTGTGCAAAAAAGCGGAACCTGGTTCTCTTACGAAAAAGAGAGGTTAGGGCAGGGTCGTGATAACTCCATCAAATTTTTGGAAGAAAACTCAGAAATTGCTGATACCATAAACCTTAAAGTACGCGCTTTGAACAATCTTGATTCAGCGGAGCAAAGTCTGGAAGCGCAGGAAATTGCTGCAGAGGAATGATTAATAGCGACTCTTTGTCAGCCCAGACAAAGCCGTCTGCCAAAAGAATTGAGGATTTTCTCAAAGGCGGCCTCCCTGCATTATCAGTGGAGAAAGCACTTGCGGAAGACATGCTTTTGCTGGATGTACGCACGGCGGAGGAGTTTGCAAAAGGCAGTATTCCTGGTGCCAGGAGTTTTCCGCTTTTTGATGATTTGGAACGCGCGGAAATTGGAACAATCTACAAACAGGTTGGTCGGGATGCCGCCGTTGTGAAAGGATTAGAGTTTTTTGAACCGAGGCTTCAGCAGTTTTTATTATCACTTTCCGCGATAAAATCTCAGCAACTCGTTGTATATTGTGCCCGTGGCGGGATGAGGTCCGCTTCGGTGGTCAGGCTGTTGGAGGAAAACGGATTCCGCGTTTCTCAAATGCAGGGAGGTTATAAGTATTATCGGCAATTTATTCTGCAGCAACTTGAAAATCCAACGCCGCCACTCATTGTGCTGCATGGACAGACTGGTGTTGGAAAGACATTGATTCTGCAAAAACTTCCCGATCACTTGGATCTGGAAGGTCTGGCGCAGCACCGTAGTTCCCTGTTTGGCGCAATTAATAAAACTCCCCGGACTCAGAAAGATTTTGAAGCTTTGCTAGTTAAAAAATTGAGTCAACTTCCAGAGGATCTTTTCCTTTTTGTTGAAGGTGAAAGCCGAAAAGTTGGTCAGGTTTTTATTCCGCAGTCCATTGCAAATGCAATGAAGAGCGGAATACTGGTGTTGCTAAAAGCGTCACTGGAAACCAGAATCAGCCGTATAGTTGAAGAGTATAATATTTGTGATGAACAGAGTATTCAGCAAATTGACTCAATTTTGCAGTCACTGAAAGTGGCACTTGGCAAAGTTAAAGTCGAACAATTACGTCTGTGGCTGAAACAGGGTGAAATTGAAAACATAGTGCACATGCTTTTAGTGGACTACTATGACCCACGTTACCAGCATGCAATGAGCGGTTATGACTTTGAGTTGGAGCTTTCTGCGGAAGACCTGAAACAGGCCGCCGGTGAATTGATTACTTTTCGTAATCAAATGATTGTGAATCATTGTCAACAGTCGGTCAGCAATGTGTGGCTATCATTTATTTAAATAATTGTTATTATTGTCAGAATTCTGAAAATGAGAAACAAGTCTTCATTAATCTTCCTGATACAAACTATAATTATAGTTTGTCATCCAGTGAGCGGATTCTCAGAAAGTAGTAGCAATGCCCTTAAAGTAAAGACACATTACGGCACATTCCAGCTACCCGTTCCAACTCTTCGTTTACCGGAGTTACCGGAGCTACCGTTAGTCTCTGTTTCTGAGACAGCATTTCCTGAACTTCCAGACTGGCATTACCCTCGTTTTATTCCGGATGACCCCAGTTGGCTTGACCGTTCAGGAAAATTTTACAAAGAAGGCATAGTTCACTTGTTTCGTGGCGACCTGAATGTGGCACTTAGGAGATTCCAGACAGTTACGGATGATTATCCGGAAACACCCTGGTTTACTCCGTCATGGTTTTGGCAGGGACAAATAACAGCAAAGCAGAATAAGTATGCTCAGGCAGAAAAAACGTTAACATTTTTTCTGGACTCACTCGAACAGAACAACAGTTCTGCCCTTTATGTTGACTTCCAGAATTTCGGCCGTTACACCTTGGCATGGCTGGCTTTGAAGCAAAAAAAATATAAAGAAGCATTGGCGGTCATTAAGAAATATGAAGCGGAAATCAGTATTAAGAAAATTCGTATGCAACTTCTTTATTTGAAATACCTGACTTATGTAAAATTGAAGAAGAGCGACCAAATATTTTTCGTGCTTGAAAGCATGACTCAGCAATTTGAATATGATTTTGAACACATGGTACGTCTAGCGGAGCATTATTTTGTGGAAAAGCGATGGCAGGAATTAGCAGATTTAGTTGCCGATAAAGCTACTAAGCCGGAGTTTTACAACGACCTTCAGATGGAGCATTTCTTGTGGCTTGGAGCAGCCGCTGAAATGAGTTTGAAACAATGGTCTCAAGCAAAAAAAACAATGATGTCTCTGAAGGAGTTTGGTGTCAGGAACCCTGATCAACTCGCGCGTGCCTGGTTAAGACTGCATTTAGCAACCGGACAATACGAGCAGGCTTGGGAAAAATGGCAGGAAATAAATGATGATCTGCTCCGTGAACAATCTCTGCGTGAATTAATGCAGCATGCTGCAAAGAGTGGGAAGTATAATTTTTTGCTCAAGAAACAGCCAGGACTGAAATCTGTAGCAAAGTCATGGCGTGCCTGGCAAGGAGAAATGGAATTGATTTATGCCTATCTCTATCTAAGCTTGGGACAGATAAAAAAGGCGAATCAGTGGCTTCAATGGTCCTTTAATCACTCATTAGAGACAGCAGACGAACAGTCGTCATTAATTGTTCATGAGGAAAGTATTTATCTCAGAACTGTGATTCAGCTGCTGGCAGCGGAGCACAGGAAAGCATTTCAGGGCTTAAAACAGTTGCTCGAAGATTATTCTGCCTCTACGCGTCTTTCGGATTACTATTTTTGGTATGGAGTTATGCTGTATGAAATAGATAAGAGCCCCATGAATGCAATCATGGCTATGCGTCAGGTTGATCGACAGGGTGAGCGGGACGATGACCGCTGGTATCTGCTTGGCAAGGTGAATCATGATCTGCAAAAATGGAACCCTGCGATTTTCGCTTTTACCAATTTGAAAAAGCTGCATCCTACGTCTGAATTTTTGGAAGAAGGGCTTTATTTACAAGCCGAGGCATACTTCGAACAAAAAAAATATCATTCTGCTTTAGAAATATTAAATGAACTGCGCAGCACTTTTGATCCGCTAAAAAAAACCGTAAGAGAAATTCACTTAAGAGTCCGGATACTTATTGCGATGAAAAAGTATGAGCAGGCAGATGATGTGCTGCGGCGTAAAATTGCACAGTATTCAGACTTTTCATTGATTAAGCTGAGGGTGGAAGTGTTGAAGTACATCGAAGATCCCCGGCGAATACTCAGTGTGACAGGAGTCGGCCTGGGGCTATCAACCAGTGTAGATCACGGATTTCTCTTCTTTCACCGTGCAAATGCACTTTATGATACGCAAAAATATGATGAAGCGATCACCTATTATAATTTAGCCTTAAAAAATCCTCCTCAAGGCAGTGAACGCGTTATCCGCTACAGAATTTTGAAAATTCAGTACGAGCTAGGCCGGATTCCCGAAATGCTGAAAGGTGCAGAGAAGTTTCTGCATCAGAGTATGGATGATACTTACAGCTTCAAAATTTTGCATTTGCTCGGAAATTATTTTATGAAGAGGAAGCAAAAAGAAAAGGCGGCACCTTATTTAAATCAACTAGTTGTCAATTATAAAAAATCGGTTCGTCAAGAGGAGCTTGCACCGGAAAAAAGAGTTGAGCAGATTGTGCTGATCGGTGAACTTTACAACGAGTTGGCCAAATATGAGTTGGCTGAACGTTGGCTGAACCAAGCACTAAAATCAATGGAAACAGTACCAGATGGGCGCAAGAAATGGCAGTTGCATATCCTCAAGGAAAAAGGTCTGGCACTTTTTGAGCAGCAGAAACACGCACAGGCGCTCGCAGCAAATCTTAAAGTACTATATCTGGACCGTGGTTTGTCTGAACAAAAAAGCTATGCTCTTAATTTGAGAATTGCCTCAAGCTATGATCAGCTTGAACGCAGCAGTGATGCAATGGCGATTTACCGTAAAATGTTAAAAAAGTTTAAAAACACGGAACATCAACAGGAAGTTGAAAAACTACTGAACAGCTTGACTCAGTAATATTAGGAAGCTCTAAAAACCGTGCCCTGATCCGGTGCCCTAAGTGTAATCTAAGGGGGGCTAGCAGGGTTTTTTGGACTTAATTCAGGCTTTGACACCGCTTAACACATCGGTTTGCTGACGAACTTTTCCGGAAATCAAAACAGGTGAGTAAAGATAACTTTTCAGAGTTTTTTCAAAAAGTAGTTATTTGCTAATTGTTCCACGTGAAACATAAATTTTATGGGTTTTAAAATCATTGCCATTGACGGTCCCACCGGAGTTGGGAAAAGTACAATTGCCCGTCAACTGGCCGATAAACTGGATTGTTTGTATGTAGACACCGGAGCAATGTTTCGTTGCCTCGCCTGGGGCTGGGCCTCGCAGGGTTGTCCGGAAAGTGACGAATCTCTGGAAAAGCTGGGTGATCAAACACGAATAGTTTTTGAATCTGATAAAGTGATTTGCGATGATATAGATGTAACTCAGGAAATCCGCACAGAACGGATTTCGGCACAGGCTTCAAAAATCAGCCGTTTTCCCTTGATCCGGGAAGTGATGAAAAAACAGCAACGGACTCTGGTTGAAGAAGCCCGCAGGTTGGAAAGTTATAAGGGGGCGATTTTGGAAGGCAGGGATATTGGCACAGTTGTTTTTCCGGCAGCGGAATTTAAATTTTACGTAGATGCTTCTCCGGAGATTCGCGCTAAACGCAGGTTGCTGCAACTGCGGGAAAGTGGTGAAGAGGCAAATTATGAAGAAATAATAACTGCTCTTCGAAAACGTGATTTTCAGGATCAAAACCGAAAGGTGGCCCCGCTGAAACCTGCGGAGGACGCAATTATTGTCGATACAGGAATGCTTAGTGCAGATGAGGTTTTGCAGCATTTGCTCGACTGTGTGTTAAATGAAAAAGAAGTCAATCAGTCCGGAGTTCAATGAATTTTAAACATTTCAACGTATTTTTTAAGGTGACGTCATGAAAGCAGTTGTTCTTGCGGCTAATCGCAGTACCCGATTGAGTCCATTTATTGAAACCCGCTGTAAACCGATGATTCGCATTGCGGGGCAATACATCCTCGAAAATACGATTTGTTTCCTCAAGGAAGCAGGGATTCACGATATAGTACTGGTCGTTAATCATCAGCAGGACTTGATCCGTCAGTATTTTGGCAGTGGACAAACGTTTGGTGTGAACCTTGAGTATGTCGTTCAGGATGAACTAAAGGGCATCGGCCACGCTCTGAGCCTTTGTCGCTCTTCTTTAGAGAAGAAGCCTTTTTTGCTGGTTTATGGTGATGTGATGACCGACTACAACCCATTTTTATCCATACTGCAGACTTACTCTGAAACTGACAGGGAGGTTGCTTTGATTGCGCTGCCGGAGTCTTCAAAAGAATTTGGTAATGTCTATCTGGACCATGAAATGAAAATCAGCCGACTAGTTGAAAAACCTCAGGCAAATCAGGCGAATTATGTCTTTGCGGGAATGTTTGTTTTGTTTCCGAAAATTTTTGAACAATTGGCTGAGAATCAGAATGATATTTCCCGCAGCTATGAGCGATTGATAGCAAGCAGTGAACTTCAGGCATGTTTGTGGGAAAAAGGATGGATTGATATGATACATCCATGGCACATTTTGGATGCAAACAGGATGTTGATGAGTTCCTGGCAAACTGCTGAAATTGATTCTACGGTAAAACTGTTGGGACACGTGCATCTGGAAGGAGCGGTACGTATAGGTCCGGATGTCACTATTGAATCCGGAACTGTACTCAAGGGCCCCTGTTACATAGGTGCCAATTCATACGTCGGAAATAATTCACTCATTCGTAATTTTAGTGCGATTGGCCCTAATTCGATGGTAGGTTACGGATCAGAGTTGAAAAACTGCGTACTCTTTGGAAACAACGATGTTGGCCGCCTTTCATTTGTTGGGGACAGTGTGTTGGGAGAAAATGTAAAATCAGGTTCAGGGCTTACGACAGTTAATCATACAGTAGATTATAGTCAGATTACCTGCAGTTCCAACTCAGACTCGGTAGAAACAGGCTTGACGAAGCTGGGGGCATTCATAGGTGACAGTGTGTCCATCGGAGCCCGTCACACTCTCGGTCCAGGCAGTATTGTGGAATCTGGAAAAATCATCGCGGATTGTATTACTCTCTAAAAGAGGTGGCCTCGTGATAATTCTGAAACCCATAATTTGTCATTTCGAACGCAGGGAGAAACCTTCATGATATTAGTGCTTAACACAAAATAGCTTTCTCGCTTCGTAAGCAATAACACTTGTTTGAGAATTCTTACGGTTCCAACAAATATAACAACCAAAACTAATAATACGGCAAAGCAAAATAATGTGTGGTATCAGTGGCATTGTCCATTCAGAAAATATAGGCAGAAATTTATTTAACTCAATCCGCAACTTGGAATATCGTGGGTATGATTCCTGCGGAATGGCGATGCTGAGCGAGGGCGAGCTTGACTTACGAAAAAATATTGGGGGAATAGATGAAGTCAACGCGCTTGAACAATTGGATAAAATGCAGGGGAGTATCGGAATTGCTCATACGCGCTGGGCAACTCACGGAGGTGTAACCCAGGAAAACGCCCACCCTCATGTTTCTTACAAGCGGGAATTTGCGATTGTACACAATGGTATTTTTTCAAACTACCAGGAATTACGTGAACAGTTGATGAGTCGGGATGTTGTTTTTAAGTCATTGACTGATACAGAAGTTTTCGTCAACTTGTTGGAGGAATCATATGCGGATAGTAACGATTTAGAAAAAGCTTTTTTAGCCTCTCTGCAGCAAATTGAAGGGTCATACTCGATCGTCATGTTTTCAGCGCATGATCCGGAACATTTGTATTGTGTTAAAAAAGAATCTCCATTGCTGCTGGGACTTGGAGAGGGTTGTAATTATGTCGGTTCAGATCTCAATGCTTTTTTGGAATATACAAGGCAGGCAATTGTGCTGGATGATGGAGAGTATGTCGTCCTAGGTCGTGATGATTACCAAATCCGCAAGGTGGAAACCGGCGAACTTGTCGAAAAATCGATTCTACATATTGACTGGGATGTGGAAACCAGCAAAAAAGGAGGATATTCTCATTACATGCTCAAGGAGATTTTTGATGAACCGCAGACAGTACGGCAGGCAATGAAAATTCCTACAGAACAAATTTCAGAATTGGCCGGGATGTTTAGTGAAGCTTCTCGTGCATACCTGATGGGAGTGGGAACGACTTTCTATGTGGCGAATATCAGTCAATACTTTTTTTCCACCCACGCAGACCGCTATTACCCAGTCCTCAGTTCAGACGAATTTTCCGTAGTTACAGTTGAGTCGGGAGATTTGGTGCTGGCGCTTTCTCAATCAGGAGAAACCTATGATACAAAAACCTCGCTGGATTATGCAAAGACATGCGGAGCACAAACCGCGGCGGTTGTAAATGTTATGGGATCGGCAATCAGCATGATGGTTGATCAAGTGATAATGCAGGGTTCCGGACCGGAAATATGTGTTGTTTCTACTAAAGCGGCCCTCGCGCAAACATTCATTATGCTTCGTGTAGCCCTGGAGCTTGGTCGGATAAGGGACTATCTAACGCAGGATGTTTATCAAAAACATCAGCAGGATTTGGAATCGTTTCCTGAAATGGTTCAACTGATTCTCAACGAACAATCCGGATTTGTTCGCAATATAGCACGGTCTACCAGTCATGTGGAACATTGGTTATTTCTTGGCTGCGGTGTCTATTATCCTGTTGCCATGGAGTCTGCACTGAAAATGAAAGAGGTTACTTATCAACATGCGGAGGGAATGCCGGCCGGATTTCTCAAACACGGAACCCTGTCGATGGTAGAACCGGCTCTGCACTCCCTGTTTTTTGTGCCACTGAAGGAACAAAAGGATCTGCACGACCGTACGCTGATTGCCATGGAGCAAGTGAAAACTCGGGGAGGAACTGTGATCGGAATCATGTTTCAAGGAGATGAACGCGCTTTGGCAGTCTGTGATCAGGCAGTGCAGCTACCTCAAATGAGTGCGTTGTGTGCTCCACTGGCGCAAATGATAATGGCGCAGATGTTAGCCTACTACGCAGCTCTAGAGTTGGGACGTAATATTGATAAACCCAGAAACCTGGCAAAATCCGTAACTGTCGGCTGAGTCTCCCCCCAATCACGTATTTCTTTTGAATAAAATATGAACAGTGACCTTCCTGCCGCCAAGCCTGTTTCTTCCAACGAATCAATGACTATTGAACGAATACAGGGAACGGATGGCATACGTGGTCCTGTCTGTCGTTTAGAGGATAGCTCCTCCTCAAATCCCCTTGCCGCTCTGCTGAATGAAGGTGTAATGACTGAAGAATTTTTTGAGTTGTATACTTATGCCTATTGTCAGGAAATGCTCGAAGCCGATTTTGCGTCAGCACACGACCTCGTTGTAATCGGCTGGGACCCACGGGATTTAAGTGGTCGTTTTAATGAAGCAGCAGTGCGCGGCATCAGAAAGGCGGGACTGACTGCGGTGGTTGTCGATATTTTACCGACTCCGGCGATTTCACTTTACCAACTACACGTTAGAGCCGCATGTGCTTTCGTCTTAACCGCATCCCACAATCCTGAAGGACAGAATGGTATCAAAATCTTTTTGGGTCATTCCAATCTGAAATTATTTCCAGAAGATGATAAACGCCTGACTCGAAGGTGCATCAGCATAGATTTTCAGGAACTGCGGAATGCGCCTCTGCTTGGTGAGCTTCGCAATGAGCTTCTGGCAGCGCGAAAGTTGTTTTTGGAATTTATGGCAGACCAAACCAATCATTGGTTAAGTGATAATAGCTTGGCGGGCATTACGATAATTGTGGATGCGGCAAATGGCGCATTTTCTCCGATAATCACAGAATTACTGAAAAACGTTGCTGCTGATTTTGTCATTACTAACTCAGTTCCAGCTCAGGGTATCAACCGGCACTCTGGAGTTGCTGATCTTGAAGGAGTGGAATTTATTTCAGCTAAAGAGATAACTGAAGGCACATTTTATAGTTATGAAGCATTAGGGCAGGTGTTGAGAAAAGGCCGTGAAGAGCAGGATAAACTGCGAAACAGCTCAGACCTCGTGCTGGGCTTTGTTTTCGATGGTGACGGTGATCGCTGTTTTTTATTGTGCTATGATCCTTTTCAGGATGGGATTATGGTATTGGGCGGTGACGTACTGGCCTTTTTTCAGGCAAGCTTTCTTCAGCAAAAACACAATTGGTCGAAGCCGCCTTTGTTTGTCAACACTGTCGAAAGTGATCTGGAGGTTGGACGGGCGGTTCAACAGGCCGGAATTGAAACCATGCAGTGCGCGGTTGGCGACAAATGGATTTTGTGGCAGGCCTGTTTCTACGGTTGGCAGGCCAGGCAGGAATTTTATCTGGACAAAATAACAGTTCCAGAATTTATAATTATGCTGGAGCAGGCAAATGCCAAGCTCGGGCAGATGGTCAATAATTCAGCCTTTGACGCATTATCCGCAACACAGATTATTACAACTCTGGAAAACTGGATCCGGAAAAACATGAGCGATGAGCTGGTGAAAAGTGCATACAAGCACGCATCTCAGCAACAGAATAATTATTTTGCAATAGGAAGCGAAGAATCCGGACATGTGATTACTTTAGCTAAAATAAGTTCCGTGGGCGCAGTTACTCCTGTGTTTATCGGCAATGGCTTCAAATGCGCCGTAAACAGTCTGGCTGCGATTCTGGCTTTGCGTGTACCTAAAAATACTATCGAATTCTTTGCCTGGTTAAGAAATCCTTATCCTTCCGGATTCCAAGAAAGTCTTCCGGTTTATTATGTGGATAAATCATTTCTGGATGAAGGCTCAGCGCTGCGCGAAAAGTTGATAGGAATATTGCTTACTGAGCTGAAATGGCCGAAAATGGAGGTTGAGATTGTTAAACGTGAGGAGGAGCCTGAAATGCTACTGCTGAATGTTTTACAAAATGGACTTCTGGTAGCGGCTGTGTTTGTAAGGAATTCCGGAACCGAAGATAAACTGGCACTCTATCTACGCGGCAGGGCCGATCTTACCGGACGCTTTGAAACCCTCGCCGAAAGAATATATCCATTTTTGCTGTCCTCATTTAAAAACAAAACGAGCCCAATGGCGCAGGCAGAATACACAGTTTTACATTGTTTAAAAGATGAAGCAAAACAGACCAGCGATTTGAAGCTTAACAATATTGCCAATATCTCCCCTGAGCGCCTCCTGCTCGAAATGAGCTCCCGTCAAAAACTGATACGCAAAGATGGTGAACTTTGGAAAATCACTGAATTGGGACTGATCTGCCTAAAAAATACTGAACGTTCAGCATAATTTGCTTTAATCAGGATTATTCTGAACGTTCAGAAAAATAATTAAAGAGCTAATCCGCAAGCAGAGTCTAATCGTAAATCGGAAGTAAAAAAACCTTTACGGTAATCCCAAATTGTTCCCGATCGAATATGAAAGAGTGTTGAGAAGTAACGTGGAGCTATGGAGTAATCTTCAGCGGTAGGCCTGCAATACGTGGCTGGGGAGAAAAAATTAATTCTCCTTTCCAAAAAGAAGAGTTGCCTGTTCGATGGATTTTGGTGGAGTTGTGAGCACGATTTCGACGCGCCGGTTTATCTTACGGGCTTTTTTTAGGGCATTGCCTGAGAGTGGAGAACCAATAGAATCAGTGTATTTAGTTTTGGGACGCGTGTCAGCGTAGCCGACAATTGAGATTGATTGTTCAGGATATTTAATACGATTAATCAGCATACCTGCGATCATGGTAGCCCGCGCGGAACTCAGTTCCCAGTTACTGGAAAACTTTTTGCTGCGCATTGGAACATTGTCCGTGTGGCCTTCTACTGTTAGTAAATCGGATTTGTGCTCGGGTATTTTAAGAATTTGGAAAAAAAGTGGGGAGAGGGCTTTATAGGCGCCTTTCTTAAGTACAGCGTCTCCGGAACGAAAGAGGAAGTCCTGTGGTAAAGAAACGATACAGCTGAGTTTCGTTGAGCGCAGTTCATATTTACTGAACTGGGCTTTATTGCTACTGAGAAATTGCTCCAGACCGCTACAATTTTTAGGTTGAGTGGAAAGAGCGTTCAGTAAAACGAAAAAGCAGAACAGCAAGGTCATTAAATCCGCAAATGTTGTAATCCATCCGCCCTCTGAACTGGAACTGCGGCCCATATTACAACCCCAATCCTTGACTCATTGCAGCCTGTTCCTCCTGCATTACTTTCTTACGCAGCTTGGGGGGGAGATATATTACCAGGTCCTTTGCAGCAGTTTCAGGAAGTTCTCTGCGTTTTAGGTAGAGTAGCCCCTCCCTAATCATCTCCATCAACAGGACTTGCGACTCCTTGAGTTGAAAACGCTTAGAAGCGATTGGCAAAAAGATCAACTGTGAAAGCAGTACGCCATAGAGTGTAGTTATCATCGCAACTGCCATGCCTCCCATCAAGCCCGCTATGTCAGCACCGCCTTCTCCGCCAACACTGCCCAGCATCATGATCAGCCCGACAACTGTACCAATCATGCCGAATGCTGGCGCGGCGCGGCCCATAAATTCCAGCATGTCTATTTCTTCAAAAGAACGATAGTTGTACATCTCAATTTCAGAACGCACAATTTCCTCGATCATTTCTTCTGTTACTAAATCGACTGCAATAAAATCCTGGAGCCATGTTTGAAGGTCTGAATTTTTTACCGCGCTGATTTCCTCATCACTTATTAATTCATTGTTGGCTCGTTTTTCACATAGGCTTATTATCGTATGATAAACTTCTAGGAAATCCTTGTCTGCTTTTCCGCTTAAAAAAGCTTTTGCGATGAATAGAATCGCTCGCATCGCGTCTCCAAATCGAAAAGCAATTAATGTTGCTGCATAGGATCCACCCAGTACTATCAGAAAAGATTTCAAATCAACAAAGCGGGAAATAGAGCCGAGCCATGAACCTTGAAATTCAGCAAAATTTGACTTTAGTGCCCGAATTTCTTCTATAGAAGCCTTTGATGCTTTTAATGCTTCCAGCGCCGTCTCAAATTCCCTGAACTGGTACATATAATAATTCGAAAGGTGATCCGGCCAGATTATGCCGAAAATCACCAACGATGCTCCTATCATCATTCCCAGAAGGGTTCCAATTTTGTCTAACATGAGATCCTTAAAACAATTCGAAAAAATTTTAAATAATAATATCAACAATATAGACCAATTATCAGCCTAAATAATCAGTTATCGCACGAACAGGAATA
>Ga0206684_1000637_pt1 | contig 13738 bp, 9 predicted proteins | sample M210012015metaG_FD_155467 | JGI IMG/M metagenome (GOLD analysis project Ga0206684, IMG submission 155467) | Ammonia-oxidizing marine archaeal communities from Monterey Bay, California, United States - M2 100m 12015 | ecosystem: Environmental > Aquatic > Marine > Intertidal zone | place: USA...
GTACGGCTAGTTCCATGCATTCGTTTATCAGGTCCATGGAAACAGGACGATCAAAGTCCAGTCTTTTGCGCACAGCTCTGGTTGTGCTTAGTAGCTCGTCATTGCTGAGTCCTAGCTGTTCATGTGCCATTGGTTTATCACTCCTGTGTTAATGCGATGTTGTCGGGTATTTTACGCTTATTTTTCTCGCCATAGATACTTGTCCGAGAAGGTTTTCAGCCGCAGTGCCTGTTGGCTATTGCTGGGTTTTTTTGGGCTCTCCCATGTTTCTGATATCAGCGCTGAGCAGTGCAAAAAAAGGCGTTATGATCATAAAGAACCCAATACTGATGAATAGGGTGGTCACCCCGGCAAAATCAATAAACCAGCCGGAGAAACCCTGCGATAAAGGTTGCAGGCCCATGACCGCCAGCATAACCAGACTCATGACTCGACCAATGTACTCAAGAGAGACTCTTTTTTGTACCCAGGTCATAAATACAATGCTGCTGTAGCCCGTTAGAATGCCCATGGTGGTCATCAGCAGTATGCCTTGCTGGTCGCTGGTAATAGCGGCTATCAGTAGGGTGCCAAAGCCTCGAACAATGGCCAGAGTCATGACAACAGGCCCCAGTAATGATGCTGCTGGCGTGGCGAAGGCGGCAAGTAGGGAACCAAATACAGCGCCTAAACCCTGGGCTGACATTAATACGCCAAAGGATCTCATACCATTAAGGTTGTCATCGGCCAGGACTGGCATACCAACCATCTGTGGCCCCATGGATACAAAGGTCGTGATGGTCATGTAAATGATAAAGGCTCTCAGCGAGGCATCTTGCCAGACATAGGAAAAGCCATCTTGAATAGAAGTCATTATGCTGTCAGTCTGGTTTGGCCGTTTTGGTTCAGTTTCGAGCTTGATCAGCCACAGTGGAATCATGGAAACGATAATCAGCAGGACGTCGATAGCGTAGGCCAGGCCGATACCTTGCATATCCGCTCGCCTGGGTAGATCTTCAATAGCGGGCCATGATCCGAGCAGTATCGCTTTAAAAGGCTCCGTAGACAAATAAAGCACGGCAATGCCTACCAAGGCTGGTGCCAGGGCAGAAATGAGCTGACTGGTGCTTCCTGTAATAGCGTTGGCCGGAGCCAGCTCCTCGCGTTTCACCAGCAAGGGTAAAATAGCCATGCTGGCTGGCATGCCGAAGGCGCCGATAACGCCCATTAACCCGGAAAAGACGTAAAGCCCGGCTATACTGATGGATTCGTTAAGAATCAGCGTCGTCATCAGAAGTAAAAGTAGCATAAAGGCAACCCGGGAAACTTTCATCATTAGCAGTGGTGAGAAACGGTCACTCAGGGCCCCGCCAAACAGCAGCAGAAGAGCCCTGGGAATGCCTGCCACGGCCAGTACACCGCCTATGGTTGCCCTGTCTTCAGTCAGGTTCATGATCAGAAAAGGCATACCCACGAACAGGAAAAAATCTCCCATCATGGCGACAAGGGAACCAAACCATAGAAGGCGAAAATTTCGATTTCGAAATAAATTGAAGCGCTGTTTCAGTTTGTTTTTATTCAGTAACACGTTAATCAAGCTACGCCTTGCGATAACCTATATGCTTTTATAAAAGCGTGATTTATTTTTCTCAGTTTGTTCTAGCCATTGGTTTTTCAACAGCAATGACATCATGCCATATTATGGGCCTTTATTGCTGACCAAAGACGCTCTGGGTCTGAGCGGATTGTTAAGACGGGTAGATCATTTGATTTCGCCAGGGTTTTAAGGGAGTATTTAACGGCATTCATTAATTGTGTGGGCCACTCGGTGACGACAGCGGGAGTTCAAAGCAGAACAAACAGAACTCGCCAGCACTTAATCCGTGCTGCAGAGTCTTTGTTCGTAAAAGATGGGCTGGAAAATGTTTCAATTAAGGCAATCATTCGAGAAGCAGGCCAGAAAAATGAATCCGCACTTCAGTACCACTTTACAAATCGTGAAGGGTTGATACGTGAGATTCAGATTCGGCGAACGGGCCAGCTTGATGCCATACGCCAGCAGTTGCTGGATGAAACGTTAAGGGTTAATTCGGTACCTGATATTAGAAGTGTTTGCGAGGTCATCATCAGGACCCCTTTTCTACTGTGCAGGAAGGACACAACCTTTCGCGATTATCTGGGCGTTTTTGGTCAGCGGTTGATAACGTCCGGGGAGCCGATCAGCCGGTTTCTGGCGCAGTTGAAAACAAAAAACCAGGATCAGTTATTTAATCTTTTGCGGGGGCATCTGGATCAGTTGGATGACCGTCTATTCGCTATTCGACATGAGCAGATGTCAAGTTGGGTTGTCTTATCGATGTCTTCCCGGGCTCGCGAGAAAAAGTCTTTTCAGGGTGCCAGAGCAGAGTTTTTTTTCAATGATCTAGTGGATGTGACCGAGGCATTATTGCTGGCGCCAGTGTCTGTTAAGACGCAGCAATACATTTGAAGCTAATAAGACAATTGATATCGACCCGTTAATTCAGGGTCGGCTGAGTTAAACGCTGGCGCTTGTCGACACAGGTTACCGTACCCCGAATCACGGCACCAAACAGGCGTGAAACTAACCAATTAAGGGAAATTACTCATGACCCAACTAGAACAGCAAATCTCAGACTTGGTAGTGGGTTTAGTCGAGGCCGATTCGGTACCGGGCATAGTCTGCGGTGTCGCTGACCGTGCGGGTACGCGCTTGCAGGTGGCCGCGGGCGTGCAGAACAGCCAGACCCGGCAGAGCATGACTAACGAGTCTATTATTGCCATTGCGTCGATGACCAAACCGATCACCACTATGGCTGCATTACAGTTATTTGAGCAGGGCCTGATAGGCCTGGATAATCCGGTCTCAGACTATCTGCCTGAGCTGGCAGGACTTAAACTGCGCGTTGGCTTTGATGAGCAGGGCAGGCAACAGCTAAGGGCGCCTGATAAGGTGCCAACGCTGCGCCAGTTGCTGACCCACACCTCCGGTTTTGTTTATGAGATATGGAATAAAAATGCGGCTATAGCGCTAAGCAGGGGGCAGATCCAGAGCACATTTTCTGCAGATGGCCTGAATGTCCCCCTGGACTTTGAGCCGGGTGAGCGATGGGAATATGGTATTGGTATCGACTGGGCCGGGCGAGTCGTGGAAAAGATGAGCGGCAAAGCCCTGGATGTCTATTTTGATGACCATATTTTCTCGAAGTTAGGTATGAAGGATACGGCTTTTTCAGTTCCCCCCGATCAGCAGTTTCGCCATGCCGATGTTCATCGGCGAGGATCGGCCGGCTTTGTTTCAGAGCCCAGATTCCCTGTCTCGGTCGGGGGTGGAGGAGGTCTTCAGTCCACTGTCAGCGACTACATTGAGTTTATGCGCTGCATCCTCAATATGGGTAGTGGCAACGGTAATACATTGCTTCAGCCGGACACCGTGGCATTGATGTTAGCTAACCAGATCGGTGATTTATCGGTAGGCCCTGTGTTGTCTCAGATGAGTGATATGAGCTGCGATTTTGATTTAACTTTTTCCGTAGGCGCGAAGTGGAGCCTTGGCTTTCTGCTCCATGAAGTGCAGGCACCTGCAGGTCGCATGCCTGGGAGTGTTTCCTGGGCAGGCCTGTTTAATTCATTTTTCTGGATTGATCCCAGCAGCGACCTATGCGCTGTGATTGCCACCCAGCTGCTACCGTTCTGTGATCCGTTAGCAGTGCATATGCTCAGCGAGTTTGAACGTTTGATATACAGCGAGCTGGGGGCTTAAGCAGCCACCAGGCGGTTGTTAATCCGTTCGATGCAGACTTTCACCGGCAGCGAAACCAGCTCTCTGCTCAGGCTTTCACCCAGCATCTGATTCACCCGGGCCTGGTTGTCCGGCCCCAGGGATTGAAAATAGCGTTGCGATCTCTGTAATAACCAGACAGCATAAAGGCGTCCACGAACCGGGTAGGTTGTCCCTTTATAATCAATCTGCTGATTGGCCAGAAGGGGTTGGTCCTGGTCTTTATCAAAAATGTGTCCGCTTGCTGGTTTTATCTCTTCAATCACTTGATTAAATGCCAGAGCATCGAGCACAAACTGCTGGCCAAAGTGATCGCATATGTAGTGCAGAACGCGCATGGCCGTGTCTGGTACCTGATCATCGGCGGGGTAGTCGATGGCCCGATTAAAAAACTCAGGTGATTGAACCTCGGGTACGATCATGTGCTCTATCCATCGAAATACCCTGGGTGCGTTATCCTGCATAAGGCGTAAACCTGCGGGATCACGGCCCAGATGAGCATGCAGAGCGCCCATGATGGCATAGTCAGCTGCAGATGGATGTCCGCCAAGAAAATAAGGATGTTCTACCAGGTGGTTCTCTATGACAGCCAGTAACCCCAAGTATTGTTGGTCCAGGTTCGTTTTAACAGATTCAGTTGCTTGTGGCAGGCCATGCCTCATCATACGATCAGCGATCATATTGCCATACTTCATGAGTTCCTCATCAGATCCCTGGGGTCGGAACGAACGGCCGAAATCCATCTTTACGAAGCGAAGGTTTTCATCGAATAACCAGCGATGCTTCCAGGCCAGCTGGAGCAGGCCCTCGCTTGCCAGCAGTTCCATGAGATGTACGAAGACTCGCTGGCAGGGTGTTGTCGGTATAGCTGGAAGTTCAGGGAAACGCAGCTCCAGGAAGTCCAGAATGGTCACACTATCCTGGAGTACGATATTATCGGGCGTCAGTAGTTGAGGGATGCGGGCGCTGCCTGATCCAAGGCGGACTTTTTCACGGAACTGCGGGTCGCTGGGTAGGCGCTCAGCAAAGGGTATGCCCTTTTTGCGTAGGTAAGATCGTGTTTTAGCCGTGTAGTAGGATGCATAAGATCCATAAAGTAGGTATTGACCGTTCATTTACATCCTTCTTTTAGATTGAATGGGTGGAATAAAAAGACGGCTGATTGGCTGCCCGTCTACGTAAGAGATAACCGACTGTGCATTGCCCACAGATTACGCTTAACGGCGGTGAACTCAACTGCGCAGCCTTTGGTTAGTCGGATCATAGACGGCATTTAATTCCACATGGGCACTGCGCATACCGGCAGAGGTCATCACCTGCAGTTTCACGTCCTGCGCCACCAGTTCAGGCCTGATATAGGCAAAAGCCAGGCTGTAGCCGACCCGATGACCAAAAGCGCCACCTGTGCTGATTCCCACCAGTTCTCCTTCATGGTAAATCGCTTCGTTGCCAAAGCATTCACACCGGATATCATCGTCAAAGGCCAGGTAGGCCAAGCGGATACTGCCTGGCTTGGCTAGGCGTTGCCTGATGTTCTGTGCACCGATAAATTCCCGACTGGTATCAATAAAGCGCTCCATGCCGGCTTCTACACCGCTGATTTCCTCGGTGAATTCGTTGCCCCAGGCCCGGTAGGCCTTTTCCATGCGAAGTGAATTGAAGGCGTAACCGCCAAACTCCCGGAGTCCATGCTCAGCACCCACGCGTTGCAGTGACTGGTAGATAGACAGCAGCTGATAGCCAGGCATATGCAATTCAAAACCCAGTTCTCCAGCGTAGGAAACCCGCAGTAGGCGCACTTGTGCGCTGTCAATTTTAATGGTCTGGCATCCGAGCCAAGGCAGGGCCTTTGCTGACAGATCATTGTTTGTCAGTTGCTGTAATATGGCTCTGGAATTCGGGCCAGTGAGTAATACCGCTGCCATACCATCGGTGCAGTTATCGATTTTAACATTGAAGCCGCTACGGTGTTGCTGCATCCAGTCCAGATCACGGTATTCTGAGGCAATGGGGCCGATGAGGTAGTAAAGTTGTTCATTAATGCGGGTGATGGATTGCTCCGTCATGATGCCACCATTGGCCGCGTGGAACAGGGTAAGCGCCATGCGGCCATTCTTTGCGGGCAACTTGTTGGATGACATTTTATCCAGAAATGTGCTGGCATCAGGGCCACTGATTTCAAACTTAGCAGCCCCGGATATGTCAATGATGCCAGCAGTGTGATGCACGGCAGCACACTCTTCAGCGACTGCTGCATGGGCGGCACTGCGCTGCCAGGTCGGTGGTTCCGACTGGATCAGGTCGGTTTTAAACCACAAGGGTTTTTCATAACCCTGGACGGCGGTGTGCACCGCGCCCTTTTCAGCAAGCAGGGCGTGTAAGGGACTGATGCGTTTGAGCCGGGCATGTGGTCGGTTGTCATTGACACCAACGGCGGTATACATGATTTCGTAGGATTCGATGGCCTTGGTAATGCAATAATCTCTGTCTGCCCAGGCACCAAAACGACGGCTGTCCAGGCTCGCCATATTAAGTTCGGTCTGGCCGTGTACCATCCACTGCGCCATGTATCTGCCCAGGCCGCCCTGGGCTATGCCTATACTGGAGCCGCATAGGTTCCAGAAATTAGGATGCCCAGCTTGCGGTCCAGCCAGCACATTGTCGTCTGGTGTGTGGGTAATGGGGCCATTTACTACGGTCTTTATGCCGACTTCGCTGAACAGAGGCAGTAGCTCCATACAGCGATCCAGGAAAGGCATCAGTCTTTCCAGATCACCCGGGAACAATTCCCGGTCGAAGTTCCAGTCCATACCTGTCAACGCCCAGGGCTTGCTGCCATAGGTTTCATAGGGACCTACCAGTAAACCCTGCGCCTCCTGGCGAAGGTAAGCACTGCAGTAGGAATCACGCAGCACAGGCAGTTCTGTTGCAGACTTCTGCAGCGACGGGTGGTTTTCAGTCACCAGGTACTGGTGCTCGAGATTAACGATGGGGAGGCTTATTCCGAGCAGGGCACTTACCTCTGGTGCGAAACAACCCGCCGCATTGACCACATGTTCTGCAATGACTGTGCCCTTTTCAGTGACCACCTGCCATTCGCCATTGGCCATGGAGTTGATTTCAATTACCCGGTTGAATCGACTGATTTCAGCACCCTGGGCCCGTGCCAGCTGGGCCAGTGGCATGGCTACGGAAGTAGGGTCGACATGACCGTCATTGGGTGTGCTGGCGATGACGCGGGCCTTGTCAAAGTTTGCCCAGGGATGCATATCTTGTGCTTCAGTTCGACTGATAATATTGAATTCGCAGGGGACATTCTTAGCTTTGCTTTCCAGATTCCTAAACCATTCTTCCTCCAGTTTGCTGTAGCCGATTCTCAGGCTACCGGTCTGGTGAAAGGTAGATGCATCCCCGGTTTCCTTCGGTAGGATTTCATTGTAGAGACGGATTGAATAGTCATGGATTTTTGCGACTGTCATGTTACCGATGAAATTGGAACACAGGCCAGCTGCATGCCAGGTAGAGCCGCTGGTTAATTCTCCCTTCTCGACCAGCAGCAGGTCGGTCCAGCCCTCTTTTGTCAGGTGATACAGCAGACTGATACCCAGTGAACCACCACCGATGATGACAACGCGTGCCTGTGAATTCATGATTTGTCTCCCGACTCTGGCTTAGCTACGACCCATTGCTTCCCGGCTTAAGAAAATGGGGAATGCGGCTCGTATCCTTGCATCTACCTCATCGCTGATATGCCGAGGAACGTGGCTAGATAAGATCTCCTTTTTTCGAGCAGTAGCCTGGACCAGTGGGTCTGGCCGGTCAGCATCTTTCCAGTCGTTGGGGCTCATGCGATTAGAAAATTCAGGATAGATGTATTCGCTCTGCATGACGCTGAGCGTCTGGTCAGAACCCAGATAGTGCCCGGTACCGCTCAGGCAGACGTCCTTCAGGGTATCGAAAGCCAGCGTATCCTGGTTCACGGTAACACCTTTTGCCATGCGTAGGCTGGCGCCGAGTATGTCATTGTCCAGTAGCAGACTCTCGGGGCAGGTACCAAGCAGGCTGGCGTACATACCGGCGGCTTCATAGATGACGTTTGCCCCAGATAAGGCTGCTACCGCGGCGTTATAGCCGTGCTCAGAACCTGCCTGAAAATCAGGTACTTTTGAGTCAGACATGCCACAACCTGTGCCCATGGGTAGCGAAAAATAGTGACCAATCTGGGCGCAGGCTGCAGACAGGATACCCTGCTCGGGTGATCCTCCGCTCATCGCGCCGGTACGAAGGTCTGACACAAATGGCCAGGTGCCGATGATGGCAGGTGCGCCTGGTTTGATTGCGTTGACATAAACCAGGCCGCCGAGACACTCCGCCCAGGCCTGGGAGATGGTTCCCGCCAGACATGGAGGTGCGGTGGCGCCTGCCTGCCCCGCAGATAGAAGCAGTACTGGCATGCCACCTTGTACGGCAATTCTCAGGCATTCAAGGGATTCCTCGGCGAACTTCATGGGGGGAACCACGAAGCAGTTAGACTGACTGACAAAGGGCCGGGCACGCCAGGCTGCTTCGCTACCCGCCGCCATATGCAGTAATTTCAAGGTTTCCTGCAGATGCTGTGCTTCTGTCCAGGAAGCGCCTACATGCTTGCTGGTGCCCATGATCGCGTTGTAGGTAGTATTGATATCCATGGCACAGTTATCGAGGATATCGCGCAGCACACAGGTGCGCTGGAACATGTGAATATGCTCGCAGGTATCAGTAATACGGGCCATGTCATACAGATCCTGAGCTGTTGAATCTCGATATTCCCCAGTCGTTGGATCTACCACCATGACTGCAGCGCCGGCGGTGGAGAAATAGACTTTCGAGCCGCTCAAAGTCAGATCCTGTGCAGGATTCTGGGCATAGAGAGTGAGTTCACTGGGGGTGGTTTCAAGTGCTTTTTGTACAACATCACGAGACATGCGCAGGCGACCGTCTTTGCCAAGCTCTGCACCATAGGCGGTACAGGTCTCTATACAATGCGGTGTGGCCTGAGCAAAGCCAACTTCTTCCAGGATGCGAAAGCAGTTATCCACTATCGCCTCGGTATCAGCATCCGTCAGAGGACGGTACTGGCCGCCACTTTCGCCCGGCTGAACCGGTCTGAGTTCCTCTGCCAGCGGCGCTGTTCTGATCGCGATGCGAGACTTTCTACCGCCTGAGCGTCTGGGCATTGGCGCCTCCTCGTTTTTTGAATCTGCTGCCTCGATTCTGCCCGCTAGAGACGCTAGTCTCAAGTCTTGCTGACAACTAGTTGAGTCGGCCACATGCTCAGGAAATCTAAATTTGTTGCAGGGTTCCGTCCTGGGCTCCCGGTCTGGGTTGGGGCAGGACCTACTTTAATCCGTGCCGCCGGGGGTAAGTTGCTGTTCAGCTAAATCCCCTGCTGGGTAATCAACTGGCACTGGCGAAGTTGCTGTGCTGCTTGTTGGCGCTTTCCGATGAAGCTAGACTGTTACCCCAAGACTTTTCTGAGCGTTTAGGTCAGAGCCTATAAACGAGACTAAGAAAGCTGATGGAGCCTGCAATGACTAAACCTTTTGTTGTCGACATGGATTCTCATGTAATGGAACCTGCAGATCTCTGGGACAATTATCTCGAGCCTCAATACAGGGATCGTTCCATCACCATACGCAAAAACAATAGTGGCCGAGAGGAGCTTATAGTCGATAATAAGGTCCTGCTGTCGGGTCGACTGGCCTCGCTTGGTGGTGTAGAGCATCAGGCCGATAAGTTGTTCGTTGACCCTGATATACCCTACGTGGCGGGTTGTCCCCTTGCCAGTTACGATACCCAAGCTCGTGTAGAGCTGCTTGACGAGTGGGGAGTGGATGCCGGGGTGGTCTTTCCGACGATCGGTATTCTCTGGGACAAACCGGATGATCCCGAGCTGGCCATGGCTTACGCACGTGCTTATAACAACTGGCAGTGGGATTTTGCGTCTCCCGCACTTAACAGGATTGTGCCGATAGCGCATATTCCGCTGTATGACATCGAACTGGCCAGAGTGGAATTACAGCGTTGTCTTAAACTCGGCTTCAAGGGCATGTTTCTGGCCCCAGAACCGGTGGCGGGTAAACGGCCTTCGCATCCTGATTTTGATCCGCTGTGGCAGATGCTGGTCGAAGCAGACCTGCCGGTCTGTATTCATCTCATTGTTCGATTCGATCGCGTCATCAATTTATCGGCCACGCGCTGGTGGGACAGCAATACCGAGCCAATGAATACGGTTTTCTCGTTTGCGCTGGGTGGCACCATGCAGCTGATACCGGCAACCGCGGCGCTGATCTGTGATGGTCTGTTTGACCGTTTCCCGGGGTTGAAGATCGCTATCGTTGAATCTGGCGCGGGTTATGCCAGTTACCTGATGGACCGGCTCGATGAAAAATATGATCGTTTCGGCGCTATGGCTAACCTGAAAAGAAAACCCAGCGAATACATGCGGGAAAATTTCTGGTTTGTCATGGACCCGTCTGAACGCTCCATCGATGCGCAGTGTGATCTGCTTGGCGAAGAGCACTTTCTCTGGGGCAGTGATTATCCGCATATTGACTCTCATGCGGATGCCATGTCAGAAGTCCATACAGCGCTTGCGCCCATGAGCGAACATCGCCGTAATCTGGTGCTCGGTGAGAATGCCAGAAAACTGTTCCACCTGTGACGGTCAGAGAGGAACCGAAACCAGTCCAGTTTTGACGCTTCAGCTTTTCAGAAAATACTGCTTGATTCCGGTGTGTTGTGGTAGTTAAGCCGCCAGCATAACTGTCCATTGAACTGTCCATTGAACTGCACACTTAAAACTAAGCTTTTCGTGCCATAGCTGTTGTGGCTGCGGTCTTGAGACGCTAGGCTTTGTGATACGCAATATTATTTCTAAGGCTCGATGCAATGATAAATACCCACCCCATTCTTCTCCCCGTTCTCGTTTTGGTGCTCTGGTCGATGGTTCAATTGATGTGGATGGCGGCCACCCGCCTACCGGCTATTGCTGCCGCGAAGCTTGGCCCAACCACTGGTCAGCGTACAGCGAAACTGGCAGGCCAGATACCTAAAGAAGTTCAATGGAAAGCTGACAATTACAATCACCTCCTGGAGCAACCTACTTTATTCTACGCCACTGCGATTACACTGGCTTTGGTTGCGATGGCGGTAAACGGGGTTATGCAGATCCTGTGATAACGACAGAAAGCGGTCCTATTGGGACGTTAATTGCCCCTGTCCCGCGTTGCCAGGGGGCGCATGTTTGAAATTTCAGAGGCTGCTTTAATACCCGACTTCAACTCATAAGGACGCTCGCATGCAAGACTTTATCCGCGACATGCCAAAAGCCGAACTACATGTTCATCTGGAAGGTACGCTTGAACCTGAGCACATATTTGCACTGGCTGAGCGAAATCAGATTGAGATGGAATACAAGACGCCAGCAGAGGTTATTGCCGCCTACAATTTCCATGATTTACCGTCTTTTCTGGCCATCTATTACGCGGCCATGGGGGTGTTACAGACCGAGGAGGATTTTTTTGAGCTGACTTACCACTATTTTTTGCGAGCTCACCAGGACAATATTGTCTATGTTGAACCTTTTTTTGATCCGCAGGGGCATACCAGTCGCGGTGTAAGCTTTGAAACCATTATCAACGGCATTCATCGGGCCCAGGTCGTCGCCAAAGAAAAACTAGGCATCGAATCAAATCTCATTATGTGTTTTCTCCGGGACGCATCGGCAGAATCAGCCATGCAGCATTTGCACATGAGTCTGGCTTATCGTGATTGGATTATCGGTGTTGGCCTTGATTCTGACGAAAAAGATAACCCACCTTCTAAATTCCGCGAAGTATTCGCACTGGCACGGGAGGAAGGCTACAAACTGACCATGCATTGTGATGTCAACCAAGTGGATATTGTCGACCATATCTGGCAGTGCCTGGACGATATTGAAGTGGACAGGATTGATCATGGTATCAACTCCCTGGAAGACGAAAAACTGTGCCAGGAAATCTCCAGCAGAGGATTAGGTTTGACGGTCTGCCCTGTGTCGAATCGTTTTGTGGTCCAGTCGCTGACTAGTCAGGAAATCAAGGCCATGCTGGCCAGGCGCATGAAGGTCTCTATCCATTCAGATGACCCGGGCTATTTTCGTGCTTATCTGACCGATAACTATCTGGCGCTGATTGAAGAAGCCGAATTCAGCCGTGCTGAGATTATGCAACTTAACCGTCATGCATTCGAAACAAGCTGGCTTGAAGATGAGCAGAAACAAGGCTACTTGGAACGGCTGCAACGGTATTGGAGTTAATCAGCCGAGCCAACGAGCCTAACAGTGATTCAGGCCTGGTAGTGGCGGTTACGTTAAGCTTTTAATCGCATCTGGCCCAGGAAGTCTCTCTTTCCGAGGGGAACTCCCTTCATCCTTAATATGTCGTAGGTCGTGGTAGCGTGAAAATAGAAATTGGGCAGCGAGAACGACATTAAAAACTCTTCTGCGATAAATGGCATGCCGCGATCACCAATTTTGAACAGGAGGTCATTGCCTTCCAGGGCATTAACCGCATCTGCGGTGAGTTGCTGGACTTCGTGTAGTGCAGCGTTGACTGAATCGTGTAGTTCCTGGTAGTTTTTGTCGATGGCGAATGACGGCGTTGTGAACTCACCGGCCTGGACACCCCGCATCGCGCCCTGGGAATGATGCACCACAGACACGATCTGAAAGTGGAATGGCATCATATCGGGATGCAGGCGCGTGTTGACGATGTCATCCAGTTCGATGTTATTTTCCTCGCAGTATTGCCGGCCTTTTTCAAGCACCCCGGAGACAGCAGCTAATTGTTGTATGTACGTTTTTACACTGACATCATAGAGTGTGGTCATGGTTAGGCCCCCGGTGGTTAGTAAGAGTTAAGCTGGCTTTAGAGTACTACACAGGTTTGTTGGCGGATACAGCTAAGTTCAGGCTGCTGTAGGTTGTTAGCCAGTTATCTTCCAGGTTGACCGAATGGGCCGCAACTTGAACTGGTATGATCGCTATACCAAGATAGATCGATGTGTAGGTAAACCAACCTTGACCGCTGTTTTATAGCGGATCAGACGAACGTGACTTTAATCCGTAAATCTGCCATCCCAGGTGGGACAGAAGAGATCGTAATATGAGAATAATTAACAGTTTGCTGGCCGGCTTCCTGCTGGCTGCGCTGAGTTTTAGTGTTCGAGCCAGTCAGTACCAAGAGCCGTTCCAGGATAAAGCCCTGGAATTGCTGCGACACAGTATCACCATGCGCACGGCTGACGGTTTTGGTCTGGTTCCTGAACTGGCTTCCTATCTTGCTGCAGAACTGAAGTTGGCAGGGTTTGACCCACAGGATATTCACCTGCTGCCCATGGGCAGAACAGCAGCCCTGGTGGTGCGTTATCCGGGTGATGGTTCTTCCGGCAGGAAACCGATTCTGCTTTCCGCTCACATGGATGTCGTGGATGCACTGCCAGAGGACTGGCAGCGCGATCCCTTCACGCTGATTGAGGAAAACGGTTATTATTTTGGTCGTGGTGCCAGTGATAATAAATTTGGTATGTCGGTGCTGGTTGCCACCCTGATGCGCTTGAAGGCGGAAGGTTTTTTGCCGAGCCGTGATCTGGTTCTGGCGTTGTCTGGTGATGAAGAAAGCTATATGGAAACCACCCGCCAGTTGGCGACCGATTACCGCCATTTGACCGATGCTGAATTTGCTCTGATTGCCGATGGGGGAGGGGGTCACCTGGATGAAGTAACGGGCGAGGCGATTGCCTTCTCGGTAGACGTTGCCGAAAAAACCTATGCTACATTCGAGATGACGGCCCGCAATGCCGGTGGCCACAGCTCGCTGCCGAGAACGGATAATGCCATCAAAGATCTGACTCTGGCGCTGACAAAAATATTCAATTTTG
>Ga0206684_1000639_pt1 | contig 13734 bp, 12 predicted proteins | sample M210012015metaG_FD_155467 | JGI IMG/M metagenome (GOLD analysis project Ga0206684, IMG submission 155467) | Ammonia-oxidizing marine archaeal communities from Monterey Bay, California, United States - M2 100m 12015 | ecosystem: Environmental > Aquatic > Marine > Intertidal zone | place: USA...
TAAAGAAATTTAACATATACAATAAGGTAAGCTGTGTAAGCACAGGAGGAGGAGCAATGCTAGAGAGCTTGGAAGGAAAAACCCTTCCAGGGATTAAAGCTTTAAACACATAACACCAAACCCACATGAAAATCTTTGTCACAATCTTTATTGCCGTGTTGTTCTTTGGAGAGAGTTCAAGCCTAGAGCCAACACAGAAAAAAAACAGCTTAAAAGACAGCATTTCAAGCCTTAACACGGACACTATAAAATCAAGACTTATTGAGCTTAACAAAAAAACACCTATTGATATTTCATATACGCCAGATCTAGAAGAGCTAATTAAAAAATATTTAAATAGCAGAAAAAAGTTTTTTAACGAAAACTCAGAATTAATAAAGTATTATTTTCCAATTTTTGAAAAAGCTTTACAAAACAACAAAGCCCCACTTGAATTAAAGTACTTGCCAATTGTTGAATCAAGGCTAAACCCTAGAGCCGTTTCTAAGGTAGGAGCAACTGGTTTATGGCAATTTATGTATGCAGCAGCAAAGGAAAACGGCCTAGAGCTTAATAGCTATATAGATGAAAGAATGGATCCTGAAAAATCCTCAGAGGCAGCAGCAAAGTATTTGTTAAAACTGAAGGAAAATTATAATGACTGGACCTTAGCCATTGCTGCATATAATGCAGGACCACGAACAATTTCTAAAGCAATTGTTAGATCGGGAGGCCATAAGAACTTCTGGAACATAAGAGGATTTTTGCCTTACGAAACAGCTAGATATGTTCCTTCCTTTATTGCAACCATGTATGTTTTTGAATATGCAAATGAACACGGAATCACTCCTTATAAGGAAGGGTTTTCAAAAAATAAAACAGACACGATTCATGTAAAAGAGCAAATAGCTTTTTCTCATATAGCAAGATTTTTAGAAATACCTCTTGACACAATAGAGTTTTTAAACCCATCGTATATTCACAAAATAATTCCAAAAATTAACAACAAAATACAGGCTATTACACTTCCTGAAAAATATACTTTATTATATGTGGCAAGGGAGAAAGAGCTTTATGATTATGCAGAAAAGGAATTCGAGTCAATAGAAAAGCCTCTTCCAGACCTTTATAGCATTAATTCTAAAATAATATATAAGATAAAGTATGGAGATTATTTAGGAAGCATTAGCAAAAAATTTGGAGTAAAAATATCAGACATAATGCGATGGAATAACTTGTCAAGCGATAAAATAAAAGAAAACCAAAGAGTAATAATTTTTCCAAAAAGAATTCCCAAAAATTAATAGTATTTTTAATCTGAAGTAATTATGAGGAAATGTATTTTAATAATAGTGCTGTTTTTTGTCAGCTGTAATGATGATACCAAAATAGTCTTAGCATCGTCAGGAAACTTAAATGAAATATCAATAGTTGTTCAAGACCAGCTGTGGGAGGGAAGCGTAGGAAAAGCACTAACAAGCATATTGTCAAAACCAATATACGGACTTCCTCAGCAAGAGCCGTTATTTAAGCTAAGGCAAATTCCACCAAGAGTCTTTTCAGGCTTTGTAACAAAATCAAGAACAATAATTATAATAGAAAACAATAAACAAAAAAACACAAGACTTTTATTAAACAAATATGCCTCACCCCAAACAGTCATAGTTGTATCAGGGACGACAAGCAGGGAAATTATAGACGAACTTAAAAAACATTCTAAGAAAATAATAAATAAGATAAAAGAGGCGGAGATTAAAGAAAAACAAAGAAGGATAAGAAAATCACTTAGCAATCCCCATGTCTTAGACAGCATATTTAAAATTAAACTAGACTATCCGTCTATTTATAGGGTTGCGGCAGTAGACAGAAACTTTGTATGGCTAAGAAAGGACACAAAGAGTGGTTCAGTAAATTTATCAGTGTTTCAAATACCTCTTAAAAAAAATAAACTAAATACAAAAAAAATAATCACCATAAGAGACTCTGTTTCTAAACAAAAAATACCAGGACCAACCAAAGAAACCTATATGTCAACAGAAATGCAGTACAAATCTGTTTTAGCCCCAACAAAAATAAGAAAACACAAAGGGCTAGAGGTAAGAGGGCTTTGGGAGGTAAAAAAACAATTTATGGGCGGGCCTTTTATTAATTTTTCAGTGGAGGATTCAATTAATAATCGAATATTGTTTTTTGATGGATTTGTGTATTCCCCAGGAACTGAAAAAGCAAGCTACATTTTTGAGATAGAAGCAATAATTAAGAGCCTAAAAATTCTAAAATAAAAGAAAGCAACTATTCTTCGCCTTCTTTGCTTTCTTTGTTTTCCGCATTTTCTTTATCTTCCTCGTTAAGTGCTTTTTTAAACTCTTTAACACCTTTTCCAGTGCCCTTTATTAGGTTGCCAAGTTTTTTCCCAATCCCAACAGGCCCAAAAATAATAAAAGCAACAATAACTATAATCACAATTTGTGGCCAACCAATCGCCAGAGGTAAAATAGATAAAATCATAGCATTAAATTTTGTGTAAAGTTAGTAATTTAAAGTTTAATTTTAAATCATTCCGCATTATAATGAAATCCAGAATTGTAATTATATTTCAGTATTTTTGAAAATTATGAAGGGAAAACAAAAAAACAACAGTTTTTTACAAAGCCTATATAGGGAATATAAGGTGGTAATCTCAAATGATAAAACCTTTGAGGAAAGGCTTGCTTTCAAAGCCTCGAAAGCAGGTGTTTTTTTTGTTTCAGTTATATACACTGCAGCATTAATAGCTTTAACTGTAGTTCTAATTTTTTTCACACAGCTAAAAGAGTATGTCCCCGGATATTCATCGCTGGAGCTATTAAAAAGTACAACAGAACAAAGCTTTAAACTAGACTCAATGGAGAACGTAATTGCCATTAACAACCAGTACTATAATTCTATCAAAAAAGTACTAAGTGGAGAGCTTGATACAATTGCCTTCAACAGGGATTCTATATTAAATGAAATAAACAAAGACAAGCTTACGTCAGAATTAAGTCGCTCTAGCGAGGATTCTTTATTAAGAAAATACATTGAGGAGGAAGACAGGTTTAATTTAACAAAAAACCAACTTTTAATTGAGAACAAAAACCTTTTTCAGCCTGTTTTAGGAGAGATAACACAAAAGTTTAATTATAAAGAAAATCATTTTGCCATTGATATAGCTGTTGACACAGGAACACCAGTAAAGGCTGTCTCTGACGGAAGAGTTATTTTTTCAGAATGGACTATGGAAACAGGCCATGTGATTATTATTGACCATGGAGACATGCTTTTGTCAGCATACAAACACAACTCTTCTTTACTTAAAAGCCAGAATGAACTTGTCACTGCAGGAGAGGCAATTGCTTTGTCCGGAAACCAAGGAACCTTAACAACAGGACCACATTTGCATTTCGAATTGTGGAAAAATGGAGTGCCAATTGATCCTGAAGAATTTTTTAACTTTAAATAATCTCCAATGCTTAAAGAGACCGCAATAAGTTTTTTAGCAAAAAAACGAAAAAAAGCTATTGTAAAATGGTCAACACACCCGGTTAGTAATCAAAAAAAAACATTAAAAAAACTAATAGCTTTTGGAAAAAAGACTGTTTTTGGAAACAACCATAATTTCAGCAATATAAAGTCTTACAAGGACTTTAAAAAAAACGTTCCAATAGTAGATTATGAAGGGATAAAGAAATATATAAGTGAAATAAAAGAAGGAAGAAAAAATGTTTTATGGCCAGGCCTACCAAAATATTTTGCAGTAACCTCTGGCACAACTTCAGGAGAAAAACACATTCCAATAACAAAAGAAAGTTTGCCAAACCTTTTGCAGGGAGCCACAGACGCAATATTAATGTATGTTGCAAATTCTAGAAAAACAGACATTTTTAATGGGAAGTTTATCTTTTTACAAGGAAGCCCAGTCTTGGATGAAATAGCTGGCATAAAAACAGGTAGGCTTTCAGGAATTTCTGCGCATCACGTCCCCTTTTTTTTAAAACAAGCACGACTGCCCTCTTATAAAACAAATTGTATTAAGGACTGGGAGCAAAAAGTTGATGCAATTGTTCAGGAGACAATAAGTCAAGATATGAGGATTCTAAGCGGCATTCCCTCATGGCTTCAAATGTATTTTGAAAAACTACAGAAAGCTACGGGAAAACCTGTTGGAAAAATTTTCAAAAACTTTAACCTGCTAGTGTATGGCGGCGTAAGCTATGCGCCATATAAGAACAAGTTTGAAAAACTAATTGGAAGAAAGGTTGACAGCATAGAAGTATACCCAGCAAGTGAAGGGTTTTTTGCTTTTCAAGATGAACTAGGGTCAAACGATTTGCTGTTAATTTTAAATGCGGGCATTTTTTATGAATTTATTTCTGAATCAGATTTTTTAAAATTAAGACATAACAGAATTTCCATTGAGGACGTAAAAACAGGGGTTAACTATGTTTTAATTGTGTCAACTAGCGCAGGCCTATGGGCCTATAACACAGGAGATACAGTTATGTTTACTTCAACGACCCCGTTCAAAATTATTGTTACAGGAAGAATCAATCAATTTCTTTCAGCTTTTGGAGAGCATGTCATAGTTAAAGAAGTTGAAAATGCAATTGAGCAAACATGCGCTAGTACAGGAATTGTTGTAAACGAATTTACTGTTGCACCAAAATTTAGCATTGACAATACAGCGTCCTATCACGAATGGTTTGTAGATTTTGACTCAGACACTGAGGACTTAAAGGGTTTTGAACAGGACCTAGATTTAAACATGCAGAGCCAAAACAAATATTACCGAGACCTTATACAAGGAAAGGTAATTAAGAGCTTAAAAATAAGAAGAATTTTTAAAAAAGGATTCAATACTTATATGGATTCCATAGGAAAACTGGGGGGACAAAACAAAATACCCAAAATTTCAAATGATCGTAAAATCGTGGACCAACTCTACAAACTAGATTTAGTTATAAAGAGATAAAATCGTTTTTCATGAAATAAACCTGAAGAAGTTTCGTTTAAATATGACAAAATAAATTGTCATGACTAAAAAAAACAATATCAAAACAAATGAAGAAATGGACATTGTCCAGCTTTTTCAAAAAATATCAAATCTTTTTTTAAACCTTATACTAATAGTTTTTAGAACTCTTAAGAAGTTTTTTGTTAGCTGGAAAACAATAAGTTTAATAATAGTTTTGGGAGCAGCTCTAGGATTTATAACTGAAAATATAATTGAAGATGACTCGACGAAAGAGGCCTCAGTACTATTAAAAATTAATTTTGACGCAGGAAACTATGTCTATGATGCAATTAGTCTTATAAATCAAAAAATAGAATCTGAAGATGAGGCCTTTTTTAGCAATGACATGGGGCTTAGTAATGACGAACAGATTGCCGAGATTAGCATAAAACCTATTATTGATTTAAAGGATATTTTAAAATCAGAAATCAATGCTAGTGAGATCAGAGCTCTTTTTGAGAATTTAGAGTTTGAAGACAATATAGCAATGACAGAGGGTTTTAAGTCAGATTATGAATACCATGTTTTAAGCTTAGACATCTCTTCAAGCGCAAGCACTTCTTCACTAAAAAAAATAATACAATATTTTAACGGAAACCCATTGTTTTTAGGCCTGAAAGAAAGAAGGCTTCAAAGCATAGCAAGCAGCATTTTCAACAATGAGAACACCATCAAACAAATTGATAAGCTCATAGAAAAATATAGCTCAACAAATAATTTTGAAAAAAGTTCAGCACAGCTCTATATTGACAACAAAACCTATCTACCAAACGAACTTATTAAAATAAAAATTACACTTGAGGAGCAAAACGAGGAACTAAAAAATGAACGAATCCTGTCTAAAGAAACAGTAATGGTTATCAATGAGACAAACCTTCTAATAGACCAAGACGAACTCAGCGACAACAAAACAGTATATTACCCAATTTTATTAGTGCTCATATTTATAATAGCCTCGGTTGTTCTAAAACTGTATAAGTATTTAGACAAATTAGATAGAGGCATATAATATGACAAAAAACGGATTAATTCAAAAGAGCATCAAGGTCCTTTTTCTAAGGGGATCAGGCGTTGTTTTGCTGTTTTTATTCACGATGTTTTTAACAAACTATTATTCGGCAGAATTAGTTGGAAAATACGACTTTGTCAGGTCAACAATAATGATCCTTAGTGGAGTGTCTTTAATTGGAACAAACCAGGCCATTATATACTATTCAGGATTTTTAAAATCAAAAAATTCTTTAGAATCTATTAAAAACATATATGTTAAAATGTTAATGATGACTACCGCTCTATGTTTGCTGTTTATCTTAGGATATGCAATGCTCCCAGAGGAATTTATAAATGAGCTTTTTAATAAACAAGAAGCACATTCTTTGATTTTAAAATCAATAGCTGCTCTGTTTTTCTATACCACAACAATGTTAAACATAGATACTTTAAGAGCGTTAAACAAAACAATCTCTTCAGAGCTTTACAGAAACATTTTTAGATATACGCCAATTTTTATCTTCTCAATAATTTTATATTATACGCAAAATCAAGAGTGGCTAATAGAGGCTTTTTTAGCCAGTTTTTTGTTGCTTTCGCTAACGACTCTAATTCAGGTAGGGCTATTATTTAAAAAATTAAACTTGCCCAAAAACAATGATTACAATTTTTCTTATCATCAAATTTTTGCGCGCTCATATCCAATGGCCTTAAGCGCAATAGCATATTTTATTATGCAAAGCGTTGATATAATAATTTTAACCGCCTATGAAGGGTTTGAAAGCATAGCCTATTATTCTGTTGCAGTAAAATTAGCAACAGTTACGGCCCTAGCCCTTATGTCAGTTAACATTGTTGTTGCTCCAAAAATAGCTGAAATTTACAGCACTAATGATTTTGAAAAACTAAACAAGTTAATTAACGATTCAGCGAGAATTATTTTTGTTATAAGCATTCCTGTTTTGATAATCTTGTTTGTTTTTTCAGACTTTATGTTAGGCCTTTTTGGCGAAAACTATGTTTTAGCAAGAGAGGCGCTATTGCTTCTTCTTGGCGGTCAGTTTTTCAGCTCCTTGTGTGGTCCCGGAGCAGTATATCTCAATATGACGGGAAAGCAGAAAAAGCTAAACACTATATTAATCTTAGGGCTCGGTATTAATGTAATTTTAAATTTAGCGTTAATTCCAGCATACGGAATAGAAGGGGCAGCAGTAGCCACACTAATTAGCATGATTTTTTGGAACAGTTTAATTGTAGCAGTTATTTACAGCACAGACAGAATTAAAATTTTTATATCATAATTTATGACTTTGCCAAATTTTATAATATCAGGCTTTCCAAAATGCGGAACAACATCGCTCCATTACTATTTGTCAGAGCATCCAGAAATATATATGGCAAAACAAAAAGAACTACATTTTTTTACTAATAGGATTTTATCTAATCAAAACGAAGGAGCAGGAGATAGGTTGGCAGCCGAGACACATGTAACAAGCTTAAATCAGTATTATAGGTTTTTTGCAAACGGAGAAAAATACAAGAGCGTAGGAGAGACCTCCCCGTCATACATAAACTACCCAGAACTTTTCAGAGAAATAAAAACAAAACTGTCTGACCCCAAAATTATAGTGGTGATTAGAGATCCAATAAAAAGAGCGTATTCTAACTATTTGCACCTAGTAAGAGAAGGAAGAGAAAAAGAGCTTTTCGAGGAGGCCTTAAAATTAGAAAAGAAAAGAAAGGAATTAAAATATTCAGATTTTTGGTATTATAAATTTAACTCCACATATTACAATAAAATAAAGAAAGCTATAGAAGTTTTTTCTGAAGTTTTAATCTTAACTCAGGAAGAACTAATGTTAAGTCCAGAAAAAACAATAAAGAAAACATATAAATTTTTAGAGGTAGACGAGGGGTTTTGCCCTAACAACTTAAACAAGAAATATAACCCAGGCGGAACATATAAGAATAATCTAACCACAAGAACAATTTTCAAACCATCGAAAATTAAAAATTACATTAAAAGAATTGTGCCGGCTTACCCCTGGATGAAAGACATATTAAATAGTATTGCTGAAAAACACAAAACTCCTTCTGAAAAAATAAAGGAAAGTACAAAAAAAGAGTTAATCAGTTTTTTTAAAAATGACGTTAATTTAATTAAGAAGCTTGGAGTGGACGTGACACACTGGACCAGCTACAACCAACAACTAAAATGAATAAAACAAGTGTTGTAAATATTGCATTTTATATGATTTTGTTGGGAATATTTTTTATTCCTTTTAATTCATGGGATGGGCTTGAGTTTTTGGGGGAGTTTTATAGAGACTCGTGTTTTTTATTTTTTTCAGCAGGAGCTATTTTTCTTTTGTTTAAAAAAAGAATAGACATACCACATCAAAACATAATATTTCAGTTTTTATTACTTCTATTGGCTTGGTGTCTTATTGCAACACTCTTAAACAGCCTAAATGTCACAAACTACTTTTTTAAGCAAACAACAGGAATAGAAAGATTTATTAATCAGTATGGAGCCTTAATTATTTGCTCAATTATATTGCCAATTGTTTTTTTTAACGCTTTTTCCTTAAAAGACATTAACAAGCTTTTCTTTACAATTAGAAAGGTTTTTCTTGCCTCATTTATAATCGTGATAATTTATGCTTTTTTTGAAGTATTAATTGTAAAATTTGAAATGCAGGCTCTAAAAATCAACGTATTAAACCTGTTTGATTATTTTCCTTTTACTGAGGCCAAAACAGACAATTTATTAAGAAGAATTTCCTCGGTTACTTTTGAGCCGCCAGCCCTTGGCACATATTTGCTGTCAATATCTGGATGGATGTTTAGCTATATTTTAACAAACAAGACAAACTGGAGGTTTTTTCCAGCAATAGCTATTGTAGCCTTGGCTTTTATTTCAGGCTCTAGAGCTGCTTTTTTTATTGTTATTGTGCAATCATGCGCCTTTTTGCTTATACTATCCAGAAACACAAAACATTCTAGAATTTTTTTAAAAATTACGCTTGCACTTGCTCTAACAATTTCTGCTTTTTCAATAGTATTTTCAAATCAGATTTCAGAATATGTCAGCAAAGAGCTTCAGTCTTTTAAATTAGACGACAGTGATCATTCTAGGTCAAATAGATCAAGATTTGGAATACAGCTAGCAATGTACAAAGTGTTTTTAGAAAATCCTTTTTCAGGAACAGGCTATGGCCTTCAGGCCTTTGAATCAAGAAAAAAATACCCAAATTGGGCTAAAAAAAACAACTGGGAGTTTCGACTAAGATATTTAAATCAACAAGAAAAACGTTTTCCTCCAGGATACAACATATATTTAAGGTTTCTAAGTGAGACAGGTTTTGTCGGATTTTTAATATTTGTCGGCCTGTTGCTTCAAATATTTTTTTGGTGCTACAACAATTTTAGCAAACACAATATTTATTCAATAATCATATTTATTTCAATGATAGGGTTTAGTATGAACTGGTTAAAAATGGATTCTCTAAGAATTTATTGTTTTTGGCTGTGTTTAGCAATTATATTTGCGCTCGATTCTAAAAAACTAGAGAATGCATAAGGAGATAATAATAATAATACCTCACTATAATAATCCGAAAGGACTATATAAGTCAGTTACATCAATTAAGGAAAAAATAAAAATAGACATAATTATTATTGATGACGGAAGCCAACAAGAGATCAATATAGCAAATCTTAGAAAAGACTATAAATTGGGCAGAATTTATTATAAAAAACAACAAACAAATAAAGGAATAGCACAAGCTTTAAATGTTGGGATTGACTTTGCAAGAAAAAATGAATATAAATATATTGCTAGACTAGACGCAGGAGATATTTGTTGCGCTAATAAACACAGCAAGCAATACAGATATCTTAAAAAAAACAGTGACGTTAAATTACTCGGAACTTGGGCGAGGGCTGTTGATTCAAAGGGGACAAAGCTTTTTAACCTAAAACACCCTATAGGCTATGAGCAAATAAAAAAAATGATGTATTTAAATTCTGCTTTTGTTCACCCATCAGTAATGTTCTCTTCAGAAATTTTAAAAGAGATCAAAGGGTATCCACTAAATTATTTTGCAGCAGAAGATTATGCCTTTTTTTTCGATGTAATCAATAATTTTAAAGCAGAAAATTATCCAGAAATATTATTAGATTATTTAGTTGACGAAGACTCAATATCATCAAAATACAGGAAACAACAAGTTAAAAATAGAATTAAGATAATGTTAAAAAACTTTTATTTTGGATTTCATCCAATTTATGGAATACTTAGAAGCTTAATACTCTTATTGTTTTCAAGACAGGCAACAAATTTTATAAAAACAAGAACTTCATAAACACGAAACATGAGAGACATTTTAACTAAATCTTATTTATGGTTATGCATGTTTTTATGCTTTTACATACCTTTTATTCCTGTTGTACATGCGTTATCGAGTATTGTTATGGGACTACTTGTGGTAATAGCGTTTTTTATTGTAGAGAAACCCAAAGCAAAGATGATTTTTGTTAATAGAACGACCACAGCATTTATAATACTATTTTTAATAATTGCCTTACAATCCTTGTTTGGAAATCATTTTGTTAACGATTTTGCAGAATTGAGAAAAATTGGACAAACTGTGCTTTTGATAATTTTGTTTTCTATAATCAAAAGCCCTCAATTATTAAAGGATTCATTTATAGCGGGGACTGTTTTAAGCTCTGCTATCTCTTTAGCAAGAATTATAATTTACATGACTGCTACAGGAAGCACAGCCTTTTACACTGGAGAAATTGTTGAAGAATTAATGATGACTCAAAGATTATATTTAGGGTTTTTTAGTGTTATTGCGCTTATATTTTGCGCAGAGGGATACTTTTCTTTAAAAAACAAAAAACGAAAAACCATTTATTTATGTTTAACAGTTTTTTTATTATCAACCATATTTTTCATTGCCTCAAGAACGGCGGTAATGTTATCTTTAATGGTTTTAATAAGCATTACGGCGTATAAATTAAAACCAAAAGCTAGGATAGTCGCCTTACTGGTAATTATGGTTCTTGGTATTGGCGGATTTTTAGGGAACAACAATTTATCTCAAAGAGCTCTATATAAAGCGGATGACTATAGAGAAAGTTTTGTAGAAAAAATTAAGGCACATGAACCGCGATATTTAATTTGGAAATACTCTTTTGCCATATTTAATGAGAATCCCCATAAAGTTTTTGGAGTGGGATTTGGAGAAACACAGCAGCTTTTAAGAAGGAAATATCAAGAAATTCAAACTGTAAACAAAAGAAACTGGTTTTTAACCAGAGACTTTAACACGCATAATCAATATCTTGATTTTCTTGTAAGTTACGGTGTCTTTGGTTTAGCGCTATTTTTGGTGTTTTTGTCGTTTTTGTTTTTTAATGCGAAAGATTCAATTTATAGCTTAAACTTGTTTTTCACACTAACAATTTTTATGCTGTTCGAAAACACTTTCCACAGGACCTTTGGGGTTTTTATTATCGCACTAATTATCTGCTGTATACTAGGAAAAGCATTTATAAAACACCCTGAAAAATGAAGAACGCTTTAATAATAGATTGGCTAGACAAGTATGGCGGCGCAGAAAGAGTGATTGCGTCTATTACCAGTGTTTTAAACTTTAACAAGTGCTATACTCTTATTAACATTATGGATCCCCAGGATGTCTCAAAGACGCTGTCTTATCATAATACACCGATAATTCAAACTAGCTTAAAGACTCTTGGGAAAAATTTTAGGTTTTTGTTTTTCTTATTTCCATATTTTATCAAAAAACTTAAGGTTGATAAAGATACTAAGCTTATTGTTTCTTCTTCTTTTTCTGTTGCAAAAGGAATAAAAAAAACAGGGAAGAATCAAATACATATTTGCTATTGTCAGGCGAGAAACCAAAGATATCTTTGGGATCGTAAAGGCATATACTTTAATGTCTTTGAAAAAATAGTTTTGTCCCCGATTTTATTTGTTTTAAGAAGAATTGACATTCAACAAGCTAAAAATCCTGACTATATTATAGCAAATTCAAGATTTGTCCAAAAATGGATAAAAAAGAAATACAAGAGAGACGTCTTTGTAATATACCCGCCTGTAAACACTAAGAAATTTGTTTTAAATAATAACAAGGAAGAGTATTATGTAACAGTAGCAAGACTAGAGCCATATAAAAGAGTCGATTTACTAGTAAGTGCGTTCAACCAAATAAACGACAGACTAATTATTGTTGGATCGGGCAGTCAGAGAAATAGATTAATGAAGCGTGCAAATGATAACATAGAATTTGTTGAATATTCCAAACCTCACAAAGTATACTCTATTGTTAGCAAGGCAAAAGCATTTTTACACGCAGGAACAGAGGACTTTGGTATTGCTCCAGTTGAAGCACAGGCCTGTGGAACACCTGTGATTGCATATGCAGATGGAGGAGCTTTGGAAACTGTAATTAATGGGAAAACAGGAATTCTGTTTAATGACCAAACGCCTGAGGCAATTTTAGAAGCAATAAAACGTTTTAATCAAACAAAATTTGATTATTCTCAAATAAGAAAAAATTCAGAACGTTTCAGTGTAGAAAATTTTGAGCGAAATTTTAAACGACATATTCTTAATAAAACAAAAGAATGGCAAAAAAGAAACAAGGAAGATTCTCAAGATATATTAGACCAACAACCTATCTAATAGACTTGTCCATAATTAATTTTCTTGTAATACGTGAAATCTTAAACAACACGCCTGATGAATGGCTGTGCCTTTTAATTTCTGCTATATGGATTATAATCTCAATATTTTCTAGGTTTTATAATATATATAGATATACTCCTGAGATAAAAATATTAAACCTTTTGCTTGTTCAGTTTTCTTTGTTTTTACTTGCAATGTTTTCTGTTTCCGGGATTTTTCCTTTATTAGAAATTGCTCCAAAGACAGTCCTGCTATTTACACTATATGTTGCGCTTGCAATAGGCCTGATAAAGTTTTCTATCTATTATTTTATGCTAAAATTTAGAGCAGATTTTGGAGGAAATTATAGGAGAACGATTATAATAGGAAATGGCACAGAGAGCCAGAGCTTAGAGAGATTTTTTGATGAAAAAACAGGAACAGGATACAGGCATATAAAAACAATAACACCAACTAAAAATGAAGATTTAAGCAAATATTTCAAATTTATCCTTGAAGAGAATATAGATGAAATCTATTGTTCATTACCATCTTTAAGTCAATCTCAAATAAAAAAAATTATAGATTTTGCAGAAAACAACTTGAAAGTAATCAAGTTTGTTCCAAGATTTGAAAATTTATATTCCAAAAAACTAAAACACGAAACATATGATTATGTTCCAGTGCTTTCTTTAAGAAAAATATTGTTAGAAGATCCTTTTAATAGTTTTGTTAAAAGGATTTTCGACATTTTATTCTCTCTAATTGTTGTTTGCTGTGTATTATCGTGGCTAATACCTTTGCTTGCAATAATCATAAAGGCAGAATCTAGAGGTCCTGTTTTTTTTAAACAAGCAAGAAATGGATATAATTTCAAACAGTTTTACTGCTATAAATTTAGATCAATGAAAATTAATTCTAAAGCAGACTCTATGCAGGCAACCAAAAATGATAAAAGATTGACTCAAGTAGGGGCGTTTTTAAGAAAAACAAGTATAGATGAATTCCCACAATTTTTTAATGTATTAGC
>Ga0206684_1000644_pt1 | contig 13677 bp, 14 predicted proteins | sample M210012015metaG_FD_155467 | JGI IMG/M metagenome (GOLD analysis project Ga0206684, IMG submission 155467) | Ammonia-oxidizing marine archaeal communities from Monterey Bay, California, United States - M2 100m 12015 | ecosystem: Environmental > Aquatic > Marine > Intertidal zone | place: USA...
ATTCTCTTTTCGCAGCGGAATTACCTTTCCGAGGCCCCCCTCTTGTGACCCCTAATTTTCTTTTTTGCCTTTTTCCAGTTCGTGGTTTTTGATTTTTCTGGGATTTTGTTTCTTCAGTAGCAGCAGGTGTGGATAAATCTGTCAACCGTCCTGAATCAAGCAGAGCACTCAGTTCTGTTGTATTTAGGGCCCCTCCTTTACTTGCTCTTTGTTTGACATCTGATAGGCGGATTGGTTTTCCTCTTGAACTAGTTATTTTTAGATAAGAACGTAGTAATCCTAGATTTTTCCGAATTATTTTTCTTTCTTCTTTTATTTTATCTAGACGCTTATCTATCCCCGATATTCTCTTACTCATTTTTCTGATTTCATTACGGGTGACATTATCCGAGTTAATTTCCGATTCTTCTACAGCTGCATCAACGGTTTCTTTCTTTATTTTGCGGGTTGCATCTAATTTATTTGTGATTTCTCTAATCGATTCAACAAACTTAACATATTCTTGATGCGCATTTTCTGCTTCCCTTTTCTTGACAATGGCAACTTGTAATTCAAAAAACCGGCGAATAGAATCTAATTCTCTAGGTAATGTAGGGACAGTAGTTAGGTCATTGTCAATTGTTGTTAGTTTTACGTATGTTTCAGCGAGCCATTCTTCAAGAACGCTAGCCGGTGGGGGGATTAATCGATTCATTTCATCTCTAGTTTTACGGCATAAATCGGCTTTTTTCTTAATTGAGTGGAATTCTTTTAACAATCCTTTCCGCTCAGAATTTGCCTCTTCAATACCTCCAATGGCTGCACGTAATGATTTTACAATTTTGATTTGCTCCTTTCTATCATCTTTAAGAGTATTAAATTCATCATCTAATGTTCTGATTTTTCGTTCTTGATTAGCAGAACGTTCAACGATTTCTTCATGAGGAATTGTTTCTAATTCGCTAAAATCAACATCACTCATTCCTCCTCACCTCCCTTTTTTTGAGAGGGGGGGGTAGTCTTTTCCAGTTTTCTTTGATTCTTTTTTGATTCTTTTTTTGCAAAAGAGGAAGGACCTCCTCCTTCTATAATTTTACGACTCGCTAATAAGTCAGGATACCCCTGCCCTAATTCTTCAAATCCATCCTTCAATCGCCTTTCCCAGTGAATTATTGCCTCGTCAGATTGATGCAATAGCTCCTTAGCACGGTCCTTTTGTCTCCTAATTTCTCGCAATTCATCTTGCATAGCTCTTTTCTTTTCATGTAATGGTTGAGCCTTTTCTACTGCCTTTAACATATCTCGATGAGATTTATCTGCTGTTTTGAAGAGTTTGGACATCTTCCTTCGTGAATCAATGTATTCTGCCATTTCTGGATTTGTTTCTCTTCGAAATTGTAGCCATTTTTCATTTTTCTCGAGTAATTTTTTTCTTTGGTCGAGTAATTTTTTTTCTGCTTTATGATCAAGTGCGGATGTCTGAATCATCTCTTCAATAGTTTCTAGTTCTTCAAAGAGTTTCTCTTTTTTCCATTCAGGATCTAAGTTTACCATGCCTCCCGAATCAATCAACTCATTTCGAAATTCACGTACCTTTGGTAGTAGGCCTCCAGCATCTTTTTGAGCGCTGTCGCGGATTAACTTTAGACTAGAAACTGAATCGTTTGCTTGTTGATGTTTTTCAACTGCTCTAGATACCTTTGGTTCAAGATTTTGTTCTTCGGCCTCCAAGGTTCTAATTACTGTTGGTAACTGCTCTTTCAGGAGAATCCTCCGGTTCAGTAAGGCTTTCGCCAACACCTCAGGAGGTACGCTCAGAAGTTCCTTTGTGTTCATGGGCAATCGGCCCAATTGCAAACCTGCAATAAAGGTCACTACGTGACCTTGAAATGGGGTTCCCTTCATACGCTGTAATATTCGCAGGCATTATGGATGAAAGGCAGCTCAGGAGGTAATTCAGCACTGAGTGTGTTGCTTGCTACCCTTATCCTAACCAACATTGCCTTTATTTGTACAGCCGAATCTAGATTTGAGATTGAGAACTCATCTGACTGGGACCTAACTGTAATTAATGGAGATACAAATCAACCCTCTGGAAACTCTAGTGTTTTCCAAGGAGATCTTATTTTTCTCTCAATTGAGGTATCTAATTCTGACATATCGGCAGGTCATGACGAATGGATATTCCGAATGATTCTAGGTGAAAATTCATCTCCTGATTTATCCGGTTTTTTAGATGGGTCGAATGAAACAATTCCTGTAAACATTTCATTTGGCCCCCTGCCTCAGGGTTTTGTTGAATTACTTTTTATGATCGATTCTTCAAGTGAAACGGAATCACTCTTCCTCAATGTTGAACCTAATCCATTGAATTTAACTGCAGCCGGAAATAATGATGTCGCATTAATTGGAGAGCCAGTCCATGTAGGTGACGAATTGACTGCTTCTATCCTAGTTCATAATCAGGGGATTGTCCCTCAAAGTGCATATCTTGAATTATCTCTAGATTCTACGGAGTATGCAGTTAGTTTACCCGTGGTTATTAATCCCGGTTCAAGCCGTGAGATTTTCTCGAGCATAACTCCGAATTCTCCTGGCCAGAGAATTGTTAATTGGCGTGTAGTTTGCGATAATGGTGGCGTTGCAAGTGAATTAAATGGCTCCTTGTATATTCAAGTTTTACCTTCTCAATCTATGAGTTTAGTGATTGAAGATACTCATTGGTCAATTGCTGAAGGATTACATTCGGATTTTTCAATATACCTTTCAGAGGGCCAATCAAGGGAGGTCAATCTCGAAATTTCATTTATTTCGCAAACTATTGAGTCAAATGCACAATCTTTCAATATTACTCTAAATCCTGGTATGAGGACATTACCTCTATCATTAGGACAACCTTCAGCTGATGCAATGATAGTTCGAATAACAGCACCAAATTGGTCTCCCGTTTCTTCTATAGAAAATATACATGAATTAACTCCGCCTACTCTCGCTCTTTCAATTGAATCGTCAGTTCCGGTTCCGGAAATTCCAATTCCTGATGAATCTGTAGTTCTGCCCTATGAATTAACTAATTTAGGCAATTCTGCAACACTTGTTGGAGAGATTATGGCAATAAGAACTTCCGATGGAAAGATCCTTGATTCTAAAACAGCACCAATTGTTTCTCCTCAGGAATCTTTTTCAGATGAATTTAGCATTGAATCATGGCCTGACTCGGAAGTTGTTGAGATTGAGATCGTGTGGATCACTAGTTCCGAAACTCAGAGATTGTTGATAGAAATAGACACCTTTTCAGAAGAAGAAGGAGGAATTAATCTACCATTTGATTTGAAAGCCGCAATTTATGGTTCTGTTTCGGGAATCATCTTAGTCATGTTCTTCCTTGTGGTTTATCGGACATTTTCAGAAAATATTGATGATACAGGCCAATCTCGTTTTAATAAAATACGGGAATCACGTGGAGAAAAAAAGAAGGCGGTTAAGGAGACAAAAATAGAAATTAAATGCCCTGAATGTGCTCAGAGACTTAGAATCCCTTCCTCGCACTCTGGAGCTGTAAAGTGTCCGGCTTGCGTTGCGAGATTTTCTGTTAATAACCAAGATTCTGACGCCTCAATGACTTCTGAAGATTCTACTATTTTGCATTCTGAGAAATCCGAAAAAGAAGTATTTTCTAAACAAAAAGAATTTATTTCTAAATCAACTGATGATATTCTTTCGTGTCCTTCTTGTGATCAAAAACTGAAGATTCCACTTGACAAACGTCCTGTAAAGGCACGTTGTCCTGCATGTAGGTGCGAGTTCTTTGCAGAGGTTGGTAATGATGAATGAGCTGAGTGAATTTGAGGAGATGTATCTCAAATGTATGTGGGAATTGCATAGTGAAAAACCCGATAATATCGTTAAAACTACTGTTTTGGCAGAATCTATGGGCGTCAGTCCAGCCTCCACAACAGAAATGATTCAGCGATTAGCCTCCCGGGAACTCGTCACATATATTCCATACAGAGGCTCCAGACTTACTTCTGAAGGTTTTTCTATAGCTGCCAGAATAAAACGCAGACAATATCTATTGGAAATTCTGTTATCTGATATTATCGGCTTTACTGGAGATGCCAAGCTTGCTGCTTGTAGATTGGAGCATTCTATTGATGACGAATTAGAGGCCTCTATTGATCGATTGTTGGGTTACCCTGATCGAACATTATCTGGTCATAGGATTCCTGTTGTTGAAAGAGAAGTAAGGCCCTTTGAAAGAAATATTCTATTGCCGATTGCAAATATTCCTGAAGGAAACATTGGAAGTGTTGAGATTATTGCAGTTAATGGTCCAGAAGCAATCACTCTAGAAAAAATAGGGTTGTCTATTGGGTCTAGTGTCGTAAAAACTCAAGGGAATTTATTACTAAATGGTAAGCCAATATTAATTTCCGAGTCATTACAAAAAAGAATTCTAATTCGAACGGAGATGGTATAATCGAATCTGATTCAATTGATGATTTCCCACAAACTCTTGAAGAGTTAGCTATTGAGATTTCTGAACTTGATGAATCACGCATTAATCAGAAACCTACTCGTATAGAATCTGCTGAAAGTTCATCTTCAATTGAAGAATCTGATTACAAATATACAGAGCATCTAAGAGATCGTGAAAGGTTATTGCTGAGACTTGATAGATTATTAATTTCCGGAGGTACAAGGTTAGTTCTCTTCCTCCCAATGCTTGTGGTGATTAATTTTGGACTAGCACAGTCATACAGAAACACTACTCCTGAATGGTGGCTAGAACACGTTCAAGAAGTCATTCAGGTTGAAATGTCAACTGGAATGCATATATTGTCTATCTTCATTCTTTTCGCCGATTTGTCTCTTCTACTAGTTTTGTTTCTCTTATTGACATTAACAAGGAAGATTTTCCGTTTAGAGGCAGAATCGTTGACTCGTGCAGGTTTGACCTTCAAAAGTTCACACGGCTATGCTGAGATGCGAGCAATAATCAATGGTTCACGTAGGCAAGTTGTCGCTACTATGACATTATTATCCGCATCAGCAATTTTTCTATTGGTAGCTTTACAAATAAGCACAGATGGTGATTTATCCCCGCGTCTAGTTTCCTTTTCTACTGGAACTTTACTAGCAGGTCAAGGTGTTTATCTTGTTTCTAATCAGAAACGATTCAATGCAAATGAACCTTGGGGGATGTTAGATTCTTTCTCCCCTCCGATTCACCCTGCTCTATTGCGCCACCCATTTTCTGATGTGATAAAAGCTCATGTGGATCCATTACTCGCTGTTCGAATTTCCGAATATCTCCGCAGTGTTGAAGATCAGGTAAAAACCAACTATTCAATTTCTCAGATACAAGAAGTACTTCTTCATTTACTCCATCTTAGGAGAAAGTCTCTAATTGATGAAGATGAATTCAGGAATTCTATTGAATCAATGATTGAAGCAGAACCTCTTGATCGTCTATTCAATCATCCAGAACTAGGTGAGGAAACTTGGGAACGTCTTTTGTCCCGTGCACAACTTGACTGTGCGCCATTTTTTAGATTACATGATCGCCTATTCATGAGGTATGAATCGGGTAGAAGTGATGATATTTGGTTCGATGTTGATATGGAAAATCTAGTCGTAGGACCTGCTAATTTGTTTGCTTTTGTACTTAATCAAACTAATGAGCCAATTGATTTGATACTAAGGGTCCAAACACCTGATTTTCGACCTAATGAGTGCGTATATAATTTGAAACTGAACCCTTTCAGAGATGTCGAAGATAGTATATTGAACAAATCTCGAATCACAAAAAATCTCCCTAATTTATTATCCTCTACTAGAATAATCTGGCAGAGCCTCCTCCCCTCATCTAATGGTGAAGCAACAGTCACAATTAGACTCGAAGACAAAGATGGAAATCTCGTTTCGGGTAGAGTTTTGACTGTCCAGATTCGTTCAGATTTGTTCTCTAGATTGCGCTTAACCACAGGCGCAATATTTATTGTGGGGGCAATCATTGCAATTCTTTCTCCAATTCTTCCATTTATTGGTTCGATTCTTGGCCTGTGAAATTAATTCAGGTCCATTGAATAAGGATGCATACTTCGGCCAATTGTGTCCGATGAGTCAACCAACCCCGATGATGACCTCAGGACTCGTCTTCATGCGATGGAAACAAAACTAAAGCGCATGCGTGAATCAAGAAATACTCATAATGAGAATGCTCGCAGGGCCGCTGAGTCTAGGAATGCAGTTCAAGAACAGGCAAAGAGCCTCCGAGATGATATTGACATTCTGAAAGAGAAGCAAAAAGAAATACGTGTTCGTGCAAAATTACACAAGGCCCGCCGTGATGAAATTCAGAGTCATATTCGTGAATTAATTTCTAAAAAAAGAGGACGTCGTGATGAAGAAAGAGGTGCCAAATCAATAGTCATCGAACTTTCTGAAACAGAGGCCGAGATAGAAAAAATCGAGACTCGGCTTGAAACTGATGGTAGCCTCAAATTAGAGGATGAAAATAAGTTACTCAAACATCTCAAAAAACTCATAGGGAAGCGAAATGAACTACTACCCTCTGTTGAAGAATATCAAACAATTACAATAGATCTCGGAGACATGGATGAGTCTATTTCGCGTTTGAAAGCAGAGGCTGATTCTGAACATCAAGCAATGGTTGATTCCCATAAAGAGGCCGATGAGGTGTGGGAGGAAATTAAACCAATGTTCGAAGAAAGAGACTTCCTTCAGGCAGAGGGTGATAGGCTACACAATGCCTTCGTCGAATCACGAAAGTCTGCGGACGAAGTGCATAGTGAGATGAAAGTACTTCTAGACCAAGTCAATGAGATTAGAGATACAATGAAGGCTCAGCGTGAGGAGCGAGAGAAAACTATCCGTGACCACAATGAATCAGTTAGAGATGCTCTCAGAGTACCATCTGAGAATGAGGAACTTGCCCAATCATTGGAGGGGATGTTCCTTGAGAGTGGTTCACTAACTCTAGGCGGCACAGGTTCTGAAGACAATCCCTCACCGACGAGTGAAAAATCGTCATCAAAGAGTAAGAGGCGTCGGTTAGGGACTACTCGTGGCCGTATCTAAATGAATACGACTTTACCAACCACGTTCTTCAAGTCGAACATCCAAGGTTTCAATCTCCAATCCGGGCATTGGTTCTCCGATCATCGCACTGGCTTCAGCAACAATATCTGGATTTTCAAAATGATGAGTAGCTAGTACAATTGCGTCTGCTGTATTTGCTGGATCCGAACTCTTGAAAATTCCTGAACCAACGAATATTCCATCCATTCCGTGATGCATCATCAATGCGGCATCAGCAGGAGTTGAAATCCCTCCTGCTGAAAATGTCACAACAGGTAGTCTTCCTAGTCTTACAACATCATCAAGAACAGATTTTACTTCATTTCGTAATTCTTCTAATGTGCCAAAGGGAGTCATTTTTGGTTCGATGTTGAATTGAGATTTTTTCTCAACTCTATGAAATCCTTCCATTATTGTGTTTAACATTGTTTGTAATTCTGATTTATTTGAGTTACGAGCATGTTCAATTTCATTCGTTACTAGTCTTGCATGCTGAACAGCACTCACAACATTCCCAGTTCCGGCTTCGCCTTTTGTTCGCATCATGGCTGCACCTTCTGCAACTCTACGTACTGCTTCTCCAAGGTTTGTACATCCGCAAACGAATGGAATAGTGAAATCATTTTTCGCTATATGGAAAAATGGATCTGCCGGTGTCAGAACTTCAGATTCGTCAACCATATCTACTCCAAGAGTTTCTAGCACTCTAGCCTCTTCATCATGGCCTATTCTTGCTTTGGCCATAACTGGAATACTAGTTGTTTCAATAATTTCCTTAATCAAATCAGGATGACTCATTCGTGCAACTCCGCCGTCTGCGCGGATATCAGCAGGAACTCTTTCGAGCGCCATTACTGCAGTCGCCCCTGAATCCTCAGCAATATGTGCTTCTTGAGCATTAACAACATCCATGATGACTCCGCCTTCTTGCATTTTAGCGAATCCTCGCTTCAGCAATTCAGTGCCGTGACGCATCTTCTTCAAGTCGACTCGGTTAGGCATATCCGAGCCTCACGGCACGCCTTCATCAATCTATGTTTGATGACTCATGAATAATTTCATCTAATCAATCAGCCAGTACTGGAGAATCTCCCATTGCAATTTCAAAATTAGGGGCCTCTTCTTCATTCTTATCTATCCACGCCTCTTCTTCATCTGGAACATCCGTATCTGCGAAAATTGCTCCTACTGGACATTCAGCAACACAAGCAGCACAATCAATACATTCATCGGCATCAATTACCAAGTAAGTGTCCGTTTCTCGAAAAGCCTCTACTGGACAAACCGCTACACAATCTTGGTACTTATGGTCAACACATGCGCTAGTAACTACGTGAGTCATATCGTTCCCTGAATCTGCGATACAACTACAACATAAGAATCCAACGGATTCATAGACAGAAAACAGCAGAAAATACTATGCTAGATAATCCGAGATAAGACCCAATACTATTTCTTCTGGATTTTGACCAGGATATGCTTCAATTTTGAATTTCCCCTTTACCCCGATCTTTCTAGAATTACCAGTTGCTATTTTCATATTGCCTTGAACCAATTCATCAATATCCAATCTGAGGTGGAGTGTTTTGTCCTCGTCGATAAATGTTGTAATGCCCCCCTCAATCATATTTTCAAGTACTTCTCGCCCTAATCCAAGGAGACTTTCTCTTGCATTCTTCTTCCGAGTTATGGTTAATTCCAATGTTGTTTGAGGAGCACCATGGTATGATTTTGATTTTTCCTGAATTACTTCACCCTTGCCTTTCGAAAGGGAGAGCAGTGATTTTTCAATAAGATTCAGATCATCCACAGCGCTACAATGAACACGCCATACTGCACTATGTAGGCTCATGAACCTTGGAAGTGCCAACCGTCCTTGAATACAACGCTCCGCATCTGTCAAGTGTTAGCGCACTGTGGCTTTCATTCATATACTGGAGGAGGGTCGCACGGCTCGCAAACGGGGTAGCCCCCGATACGAAGGTGTTTCTCATGGCAAAGGGCGCAAAGGCAAGGGCAGCGGCACGCAAGCAGAGAGACAAGTGGAAGGCAAAGCGCTGGTTCACAGTACGAGCTCCTCGTAATCCATGGTCCTTCCGTGTAATCGGAGAGACTCTTGCTGAAGACACCGATCAACTAATCGGACGCAAATTTGAGATAATGCAGAACGAACTTGACGGCGATTTTTCAAAAATGCACGTCAAGGTAGTGTTCCGACTTTCTGAAGAACTTGGCGGCGACGTCCTAACGGAATTCGTTGGTCATGATGTTTTGAAGGATCATATTCGTCGTCAAGTTCGCCGAAGCAGAGGGAAAATTGACGACACTGTTGATGTTGTTACAGAGGATGGATACTACATTCGATTCAAACCTCTTGTTATTTCTCGCTCCAGAATCAAATCAAGTCAGAAGGCTGAGATGAGAGCACGTGCCCGTGATGCAATACTGCAGATGGGTGCAACTTCGACATGGATTCAGTTACAGAAAGCCGTCCTTGATGGGTCGATGGAATCTAAGGTAAAAGAAGCGGTTTCCACAATTAGTCCAGTTCGTACAGTTATGATTCGCCGTAGTCAAATGTTACAGAGCGGAGTTACCGTAGATGAGGGCCCCACTTTAGATGAAATCCATTCTGAGGAAAAAGCCGCAGCAGCAGCAGCAGTCGAAGAAGTCGATGTTCTTGCCGCCGCAGAAGCTAGTGCTGAACTTTCAGAAATTAACGAAAGCACAGATATTTCTGAATCGGATGAAGAAGAATCTACTGAAGAAGAGTCGGGAAATATCGAAGAAGATTCTGACTCTGAATCATCACCGGACTTCGCGTCAATGACTGTCGCCGAACTAAAACTGCTACTGAAAGAGGCAGGTAAACCAGTATCTGGTAAGAAGGCCGACCTTATTGCAAGACTACAAGAATAATCAGAATTGATTAATTTCGTTCCCCTTGACACTGTCAACCCCATTAACCCCTACCCAAGGCGAGGTACATGGCCCGAGTCGTAGTCATTTGTGGAACTGGGATGAGTTCTCTTTCTTCCGACTTTGCTGAAGATGGTTTTGAACTCACTAATTTTCGTACAGAGTCTCCATGGGGTGATGTACCGTGTGTTCTAATTCAATGTGACGTTGGAGAAATAATAATTATTGATAGGCATCATTCGCAAGGAACTTCTAGAACGCCTCCTCATAATATTGAACATAGAGCGAATATTAACGCTGCATCATCTTCAGATCCGAATCTAATTCTTAGCATAAATTCCGTAGGTTCAATGCGTGAGGATCTACCACCCGGTATGATTGGTGTATCGGGAGATGTACTTGATTTATCGATTAAACCTTGGACATTTCATGATCATGACGCATTTCATGCAGATAGAACTTCTATTTTCGATAATTTGGCATCTGAAATTTGCCACAAAGCTTTGACTGAATCTCAGGGTTTTACTCCAACAAATCTAGTAGTTGCTCAATGTGTCGGGCCTCAATTTGAATCACCTTCTGAAATTGATGCTCTAATTCGACTTGGTGCTGACGTTGTTGGGATGACTTTAGGCCCCGAAAGTCGATTAGTTGCTGAAACTGGTATTTCGCACGTAGCACTAGCTTGTTCTTCGAACTGGGCAGCAGGGAAGACACCCGGCAACCCAAGTGCTGAGATTGATCATCAGGCAGTGGATGCAATGGCCACCACTCTTCGTGTCCGAGTGAAAAAATGCATTTTTGCATTAATGAATCAATATTGAGGGGTCTCCATGGAAGAAATAAAACGTGGTTTAGTTACAATACTACCATATGGTGATTCAGAATCATTTCCCCTCCCTGGTGGACTACATTGATGAGTCTCCTTGCTTCACCAGCACCATGGCAAGGCGTCTGAGCGTGGATGATTGGATAGAGATAGAGGCGGAGGACAGCCCCGATGGTTCTTGGTTGACGATGATGTCACGGGTTGCAGCCTTCCACCACAAGCACGCCTTCGCATCTAAGGAAAATAATGGACATGATATGGGTTACAGGGTCGCTTTGACTGTTGAAGAATTAGGTGAATTTGCAGCTGCAATAACTAAGGGGAAACCTGAGGAAGAAGCAGCAGAAGAACTTGCAGATTTGTTAATACTAATTCTTGGACATTCTTTAGCAATGAAAATCGATTTAGAAACAGAGTTTCACAAAAAGATGGACCGTATAATGAAGAGAAAGGCTAGAAGAGGGAAATTAGGAATCCGAGTTACCGAATATCAATCCGAAAACTAGTTCTTTGCGACTGAGAACTCTAATTGAGGTGTGCTTAAATCTACTCTGTGTTCCTCTTGGAGGTCGAAGGCAGCTAGGTTTATCGCATCTCTAATTTTCAATATTCTATATGGTTTTGAAACATAATATGTCAATCTCCATCGTACTGCATTATTTGCATTTTCTTTCAAAGAAATCTTTGGTTCCCTAGCCTCACTTAACCCATCGACATTCAGTTTAGCGGATTGGTATACGGCGCGAAGATAATTATTCACAACCTCAGTATTGGTTTCATATCCAATATTAAAGTCAACAAAATCTTTGAAAGGACCTCCGTGGTTTAGTTTGTAGAAATCAGTACGGTTACTCAATAATGAGTGGTTGGGAACCTCTATGTCATGCCCTTGAACAAGATCCCTTATTCTTGTTTGTAAACCTCCAATTTCCATAACTATTCCCATGACATTCATGTCTGGAATTGAGATCACATCACCTCTTTTCGCACTATTTCCACTAATGATTAATATCCCGCTCAGAAAATCTCTCAGCCAGTAATCTTTGGTTGTGAAAATTATGAGTGCTAGGAATCCTAATGCTCCCGTTGTTTCTAAGATTCCTGTAATGCCCCAGATATTGATTAGAGTAATACCTGATGTAATTATTACAATTCCAAGTACAATTAATTCAAGAGTTCGAGATGTAGCAGTTTCGACATATCTCGAAGACCCCATCACATTGATATCTTCACCATATCTAATCAGAATCATTCCATCAGCTATATTGTAGATGAGATATGAAATGAGTAAGCAAAGAGACGATTGACTAATTTGCTCATCGGGAAATGAACTATTATTCATTATTATTGAGACAACGAAGGCTGCAAAAACTGTGAGGTTAAATGAATGAAGAGTACGCAATCTTGTTTTTGTTTTTACTTCATCAATTTCACCATGTAATTGTGCAATTTGTTTTGAGAATAAGAACACAAATGCATTCACTGCGAAGGTGAAATATTCAATCCAACTTAAATTGTTTAATCGTTCGACCAACAAGTCAAGAATCATAACCATGATGCTAGGAGGCCGGGGTCAAGGATTAACTTATTTCCGGAATTGTATGAACTGTTGGGTTAAATCAAATATTGATTTGTCTCGAGACCATCCCGCAATCCACAAACTAAGCATGATTCCACCAATTTGGAATAATAGCCTGATCACATGTCCTGTAGGTGATAGGGATGCACCATCTCCTAGTTCAATATCTCCTATCCACATGTATAGATTAGCCGGGTATAAAACAATTAAGAGTATGGCGCTAGCGAATCCTGAAATTTCTCTTGTTTTTGGAATTATTAGTCCTAATCCAACTATTATTTCAATGACTCCACTTGCTAAAACCCAAAATGTAGCAGATCCTAGAAAGGGAGGTACTATCGGTTCAAACCAGCTTGTATCTGTGAAGTGCATTATACCCACATTAATGAAAAAAATACCACCAGCAATAGAACATATTGTACGCAATACGCCGAAAACATTCCCTCCAAAAGCAGTCATTTAATCACCGCTTCCAAATTGAATAGGTTGAAGAAAATTCGTTCTTATCATCTGCATCAACGGACTCTACTATTTTTTCAGACCAGTTTGTTTTGTCCCATTCAGGAAATCTAATATCACCACTCTCTGATGTATGTATCACCGTCATATGAATTTCTTCCACCTCCCCAAGAAACATCTCGTAAATTTGCGCCCCTCCAATTATCCAACATTCTTCGCAGCCATCTGCATATGCAATCTCTATCGCACGACCAGGGTAAAGTGCGGTTTCGGCTCCTTCATCTCGCCAGCTTGTATCTCTTGACATGACAATATTCAATCGCTCAGGTAGGGGGCGAAATGAGTCTGGTAATGATTCCCAAGTTCTTCTTCCCATAATTACAGCATTGAAGCCATCACCTTCTGTCAACTTCTTGAATCGAATCATATCTGAGGACAGTTTCCAAGGAAGTTCATTTCCTCGACCAATGTATCCATCTTCATCCATTGCTACAATCATCGCAATCTTCATTTTTTCACCTCAAATAGAAATTGGCGCGGAAATATGTGGATGATGTTCATAACCAAGAATTTGAATATCATCTCCAGTGAATTCATCAATATCCTGTATGTCTGGATTTAATTGCAATTGAGGCATATCAAGGGGAGTCCTTTCAATTTGCATTTTTGCTTGCTCAATATGGTTCAGATACAAGTGACAATCTCCTCCAGTCCAGATGAATTCACCAGCTTCAAGTCCACAAACTTGAGCCATCATACAAGTCAAAAGGCTATAGGAGGAAATGTTGAACGGAACTCCAAGGAAAGC
>Ga0206684_1000659_pt1 | contig 13510 bp, 10 predicted proteins | sample M210012015metaG_FD_155467 | JGI IMG/M metagenome (GOLD analysis project Ga0206684, IMG submission 155467) | Ammonia-oxidizing marine archaeal communities from Monterey Bay, California, United States - M2 100m 12015 | ecosystem: Environmental > Aquatic > Marine > Intertidal zone | place: USA...
CTGGGCGGCAATGCCTCGGGCAAGTCCACGACGCTCAAGACCCTGCTGGGTATGGTCACGCCGACGTCGGGCGAGGTGGTGCTGGACGGCGAGGTCGTCAACGACAAGCCGACCAGCTACCGGGTCATCAACGGCATCACGATGGTTCCCGAGAACCGTCGGCTCTTCAAGCGCCTGTCAGTCAAGGAGAACCTCGAGTTGGGGGCCTACCTCCGCAACGACAAGGACGGCATTGCCGAGGACCTCGAGAAGATCTACGACCTGTTCCCACGGGTCAAGGAGCGCCTCTCGCAGAAGTCCGGCACGTTGTCTGGCGGCGAGCAGCAGATGGTGGCCATCGGGCGTGCGCTCATGTCGCGACCGCGGGTCCTACTCATGGATGAGCCGTCGATGGGTCTGGCCCCGGCACTCGTCCAGCAGAACTTCGAACTGATCCAACAGATCCACGCCGACGGTACGGCCATCTTCATGGTGGAGCAGAACGCCAACATGGCGCTGTCAATCGCTGATCGGGGCTGGGTCCTCCAGACCGGCCGGGTGGTGCTCGACGACACTGCCGAGGCCCTGCTGGCCAACCCGGAACTGCGGGCCTCCTACCTCGGTGAAGGCTGAGATTCAGCTCCGTTGACCCCCGTGCCCCACAGAGACCGTTAGAGCAATGCTTGATCAAGGCGGCTCTTGTGGACGGCTGGATCCGATGCCTACCCGAAAGCCACTGCTGTGAGTTCTGTTGTGACCGGCCTGGCCCGGCGACCTCTTACCGTGATTGCCGAACAGGCTTCGACTGTCGAAGCTGTCTGGGACGACGAGCGACCCATCGTGAGTCCCGAGGCACTTGGTGAACTGCTCGGCTGGGAGTGGCATGCAGAAGGCCTATGCCGTGAGACGGTTTGTGTCCCTGTCGCCGATCGTTCCCAGGTTGAACACGATGAAGGTATCGACATTTTGGCTGTCGCCAAGATCTTGAATCGGCCGGCTGTAATAGACGCGGACGCCGGGTTACTGGTTGTCGGACAGCCCGCAGGTGACCGATTCGAAGCCCTTCACGGCCGCAGGGCCCCCGACTTCACACTCCCTGACCTGAACGGGTCACCGAAATCCTTTTCCGACTGGGCAGGCCGTAAACGGCTCTTGGTGGCCTTCGCCAGCTGGTGAGGGTGCGCTTTTGACCTGCCCGGGTGGCAGGCGCTGCAAGACGAACTAGGCGAGACAGGTTTTACTGTTATTGCGGTAGCTATTGACGAAAATGTCGACGCCCTCCAAGAATTTGCTAAAGAGGTTTCCTACCCGGTGCTGGTCGACGCCGATCATCACCTCACCGAGTTGTACGCAATCAGCAACGTGCCAACTGTCATCTGGGTGGACGAAGAGGATCGAATCGTCAGGCCCAACGCGGCAGAGGTCGGTACCGACACCTTCTCTGAGTTCACCGGTGTGCACTGTGAGGGCCATCTCGAACTCGTACGAGCCTGGGTCGGTGACGGCCAGGTTCCCGAAGATGCGAGCCATACCGTGGCCGATCTGACCGTCGACGAGGTGGAAGCCCGACTCCACTTCAGGCTCGCCGCGCACGCACGCCGAGCCGGCCTATCCGATGTTGCTGACTCCCACTTTGATCAGGCAGCCGAACTAACCCCTCTTGATTTCACGGTGGTGCGAGCAGCCATGCCTCTTCGCGGCGAAAACCCGTTCGGTCAAGAGTTCTTCGATCTCTACGGCGCGTACCGGGAAGCCGGATCGCCGTTTCACGGAATCCCCCGAACCTCCGGCTGAGGTCAGTTGTGGCGCTCAAGGTGGTGGTGTGGGGTACCGGAAATGTGGGCCGGCCGGCGATTCGGGCCGTTGTCGCACACCACGGGTTGGAACTGGTCGGCGTGATCGTTGCCGACCCTGACAAGGTTGGTGTCGACGCCGGTGTTCTAGCTGGGATCGGGACCTTGGGGATCCAGGCAACCGACGAGGTTTGGATTGCTGAGGCTGACGACGTTGACGCAGTGGTCTACGCCGTGAACGCCGACTTTCGCCCCGAAGCGTCCCTGGAGGAGGTGGAACGGGTGCTTGCTTCCGGCACCGACGTCGTCTCGACGGCATTCCATGGTTTGCTCCATCCACCGTCGGCGCCGGAACCACTCCGGTCTCGTGTGGTCAGGGCCTGCATTGAAGGCGACAGCTCGATCTTGGTGTCGGGCATTGACCCTGGCTGGGTTCTTGACATCCTGCCGCTACTCCTGACCGGGGTTTGTGCCGACATCACGGAAGTACGGGCCCAAGAGGTCGCCAACTACACCGGTTATGACCAGCCTCAGGCGGTTCGGGACCTCTGCGGCTTCGGCCACCCGCTCGACTACCCAACTCCCATATTGAGCGAATACGGGTTAATGACAGTCTGGGCCCCAATGATCCGGGTATTGGCCGATGGCCTAGACCTGAAGCTGGACTCGATAACCACTGACACCGACCGTCGAGCTCTCGAACGAACCGTGCACGTGGACGGAATGGGTGAGTTTGAAGCTGGGACACAGGGCGCTTTTCGCTTCGAGGTGAACGGAGTTATAGGCGGACGGCCGGTTCTAGTAGCGGAGCACGTAACCAGGATCGACGACAGTTGTGCACCTGACTGGCCTCAGTCCAGTGTCGATGGTGGACTTCACCGAGTCGTGATCACCGGTAGGCCGAATCTGGCCGTCTCGGTCCACGGTGAAGATGCGTCAGATCCGGGTGCAGCAGCCGGAGGCAATACTCTGGCTGCCAACCGAATCGTCAACGCGATCCCGGCAGTATGCGAAGGGGAGCCGGGGCCGATCCATCCCCTTGCTCTTCCGTCAATCGTCGGCTCAAGCCAACTTCGCCTGTCTTGACCGGCCGGTTTGATTGACGGCCTAAGACAGCGACCCGTCGATGTCGGCTGGCTTGGTTGATGTAGCCAAGTTGGCGAAAGAGATCTCGATGCTGCGTCGCACGGGCTTTTGCTTCAGTCGTCTGGTCGCGGCGGAGGAACTGAATTTTGAAGCGATCGTCATCGAGTCGTCTGTTGCTGCGGCTTCAACGAATAGGGGATCGTTGAGCACGCGATCTCATTCGTATTCCATGAGATTGAAGACAAGATGGGATTTGCCAGTGCCCTTGACCTCAACAGGGTTGCATCGGGTGGTCTAGTCCGGCTGCAGTCGGGCTTAGATGATGGCTTTTTCTAGAAAGGGTTTTCCGGCCACGATGCGGTCGTGGCCCATCTGCGACAGGTCGATGGTGCGGTACTCGTTGTAGGTAATGAGTTCGTTGAGTGCCCGGCCCACCCCGGCGCTCTGCTGAAGGCCGTGGCCGCTGAACCCGTTGCAGAAGTAGAAGTTGGGCACCGCTCCGGCTGGACCGACCACGGCGTTGTGGTCCAGCGTGTTGTAGGCGTAGTGCCCGACCCACCGGTGGGTCACCCCAATGCGCTCAAAGGCCGGGATCCGGTGCACCAGGGCCGGCCAGATATGGTCCTCCCATTCAGCCTCGCGGACGGCGAAGTCCTCCGGGTCCACCGCGATGTCGTCGACGGGTGGCATGCCGGCCAGGTAGTGGGGCGGCTCGGTCCGTACGTGCATCCCGGTGGTGTCGATGGTCAACGGCAGGGTGGGGCCGTCCAGTGGGGTTCGGCAGTCGAACACCCAGGCACCCCGGATCCGGGGCTCGACGGGTAGAGGAAGGTCGACCAGGTCGGCCATCCAACGGGCCCTCGGGCCGGTGCAGTTGACCACGCGGTCGCAGGCCACCACGGCTCCCGAGGCCATCTCCACGTGGGTTACCCGGTCGCGGGCCGGGGTGGTACGTAGTCCAATGACCCGGTCGGTGGCGTACTCCACGCCATTGTGTCGGGCTCGCTGCTGGAAGCCCCGCATCAACGAGTAGGCGTCTAGCGTGCCCTCGTTGCGGAGGCCGAGGCTGGCACCGGCCAGATCGTCGATGTGCATGTACCCAAACCGGTCGGCCAACTCCCCGGGTGACAGCAGGGCCACTTCGGCTCCGCATGAACGTTGTGCCTCATGGTTCTCTCGCAGCACGTCCATGCCGTCGTCGGTGGCCAAAAACAGGTATCCGGTGTCCCGGAACCCGAGGTCCGGGGACTCGCCGTCCACCTGGACGTGTTGGTGGAACTCGGCGATGAACTCGGTAGCGAACATCGATAGGCGAATGTTGACTGGCTCGGAGAACTGGTGTCGGACGCTGGCCTCCGACAGCGTGGTGGAGGCCCGTTCGTAGGTGGAGTCCATCTCTACGACCAGCACAGTCCCGTCGTAGTCGGGATTCTCCGAGAGCCAATAGGCCAGTGAGCTACCCATGACGGCACCGCCCACGATCACCGTGTCGTAGGCGGTTTCACGTGGTCCTCCGCCGCGACCGGTCCCGGTCACGTCACGTAGCCCTGCATCCGGTCGTCGTCGATGGCGTCGGGATCGCGTTCGGATGGGTCGCCGAGGCCGCCGCCTCCCGGCAGTTCCAGCACCAGCGTTCGGCCTGGTGGCACAGGCTGCTTACCCTTGGCGTCAAACGGTGTGTCGTCGTCGAGGTGTACGCCACCCGGTGCCCCATCGGAGCCGCCGCGGCGACCCCGAGCCGGGTTGGCGACCCGGTCGAACATGCATGACACGGAGATGTCGTAGCCGGCGGCCGGCCCGATCTCGATGACCTGCCCCAGGCCGCCCCGTTGGCGACCCTCGCCTCCGGAGTTGGGTCGCAGCTCCTTGCGCCATACCACGACCGGACCGGACTGTTCGGTGGCTTCGGCGGGCATGGTCCGCACTCCACTGGGAAACGCCGTGGCGCTGATGCCGTCCAGCGTGGGTCGAGCCCCCGTGCCGCCGCTGTTGAACATCAGCACCTCTCGGGGCGGTAGGCCCGACGACGGGTCCGAAGCCCGGGCACTCACCTGGAAGTTCCAGAGGGCTCCGGCGCCCTCGGCGGGGACCACGTCGGGCAGGGCACTGGAAATTGCCCCCAGGCAGAGGTCGGTGACGAAGTGCCCGATGACGTGGCGCACCGCCACCGGTTCGGGATGCTTGGCGTTCAGGATGCAGCCCTCGGGGGCACTCACGGTGAAGGCGGCCAGCGATGCCCAGTTGGATGGCATCTCGGGGGCGAGGGCAACCAGCATGGCGTAGGAGAAGTAGGCGTGGGCGTACGTCAACGGCACGTTCACGCCGTGGGCACAGGTTGGCGACGTTCCCGCGAAGTCGGCGTGCACTTCGCTGCCCTCCGCCGTCAACGTCACCGCCAGGTCGATCGAGTCGTTGTAGCCGTCGACCCGCATCACATTGGTGTACGTCCCGGCCGGGAGGTCGGCGAGCCGTTCCCGGGTGGCCGTGGCTGTGCGGTCAAAGACGAAGGACGCCAGCTCCTCGAGGTCGTCAATGGCGAATTCGTCGAGCATGGCGTGTAGTCGTCGGGCTCCCGTGTCGTTGCAGCCGGACAGCGAGTACAGGTCGCCGACCACCTGCCCGGCCTCGCGCACGTTGTGGCGCACGATGTTCAACAGGTCCTCGTTGACCACGCCTCGCTCGGCGAACTTCATGATGGGGACGAACAGTCCCTCCTCGTAGACCTCGGTGGCGTCGGGGCCGTAGCCCCGGCCCCCCACATCGACCACGTGGGCCGTGCAGGCGAAGTAGCCGATGAGGGCGCCGGCCCGGAACACCGGGTCCACGACGGTGAAGTCATGGAGGTGGCCGGTGCCCTTCCACGGGTCGTTGGTGACGTACGAGTCGCCCTCGTAGATGCGATGCGGGCCGATGTCCTCGATGAAGTTGGCCACTGCGGCGGCCATCGTGTTGACGTGGCCGGGCGTGCCGGTCACCGCCTGGGCGATCATCCGGCCCTGCACGTCGTAGACGCCGGCTGACAGGTCGCCCGCCTCGCGCACGCTGGTCGAAAACGCGGTCCGCACCAGCGCTAGGGCCTGTTCTTCGACAATGGAGATGAGGCGGTTCCACATGACCTGATGGCGAAGCTCACTCATGGCGTGACCTCCCCGCTCCGAGGAGTCGTCCGTGTCACCAGCAGGCAGCCGTCCGGCTGCATGACGGCCTGCTGGCGCGATGACAGCAGCGTCGTGGTCTGGGTTTCGACGATGACGGCCGGACCGACCAGCCGATCGCCAGCGGCCAGGGCGTCGCGTTCGACGACGCCTGCCTGCTGGGTGGTGCCGGTGGCCGTGTCGTGGATGGGTCGGGTGCGGTCCGGGGTGATCTCCCGGACTGCGCCCATCCGCTCAACATGGTTGACCTGGGGTCGCGGGGTGGACACCCGGACCGACCAGCCGATGGCTTCGACGGCCAGGCCGGCAATGGCCCGACCGAAGAATTCCTCGTAGGCCTTCTCGAACCGATTGGCCAGTAGTTCGCCGCCCACTGCGTCGAATGGGGCGGCGTCGACGGGCACGGGGATCTCCCATCCCTGCCCTGCGTAGCGCATGTAGGCCCACCGCTCGGTTTCAAGCGTCACGTCGGCGACCGAGGCTCTGGTCGAGGCCAGCGCCTCGGACACGAAGGCGGTGGCCTCGTCGGCCAGGTCCACCAACATGGCGTTGACGGCTGTCGGATCGAACTGATCGATGGTGGCGTGATGGCTGCGTAGGGCCTCGTAGGCGAACGGGGCTCGTAGGAAGCCGATGGCCGACCCCACGCTGGCGCCCGGCGGCACCAGTAGTTCGTCCACGTCGAGCTTTTCGCAGAGCCGTCCGGCGTGCAGGGGAGCCCCGCCGCCGAAGGCGATCACGGTGAAGGCGGCAACGTCCTTGCCGTTTTCGACGGCGTGCACGCGGGCTGCGTTGGCCATGTTCTCGTCGACGACCTCGGCCACGCCGGCGGCCGCCGTTTCGGCGTCCATGGCCAGTGCGGAGCCGACCGTGCGATTCAGCGCGTCACGGGCTGCCTCGTCGTCCAGGTCGATGCCGGGAGCCCCGAACGTGTCGGCCGACAGGCGACCTAGCACCAGGTTGGCATCGCTGACCGTAGGTTCCACGCCGCCCAGCCCGTAGGCCGCCGGCCCGGGCTCCGATCCCGCGCTGAGTGGCCCCACCCGGATCTGGCCCAGTGCGTCGACCGTGGCGATCGACCCGCCGCCGGCCCCGATCTCGATCATCTCGATGACGGGGATGGAGATGGGCATGCCACTGCCCTTGGTGAAGCGGTGGGTACGGGCCACCTCGAACGTCTTGGCTGTGCGGGGCATCTGGTTTTCGATCAGGCAGATCTTTGCTGTGGTCCCACCCATGTCGTACGACAGCACCCGATCGAGGCCGTGTCGGGCTGCGATGTCCGCTGCGAAGATCGCTCCACCGGCCGGGCCGGATTCCACGAGCCGGACAGGGAATCGGGCTGCCCCGTCCACGTTGATGAGTCCGCCGCCCGAGTGGATGAGGTACACGGGGCACGTGGCGCCTGTCTCGAGCAGTTGGGCTTCGAGGTTTCGCAGGTAGGTGGCGATGAGTGGCTGCACGTAGGCGTTGGCGCACACCGTGTTGAACCGCTCGAACTCCCGCATCTGGGGGGCAACCTCCGACGAGATCGACACCGGCACGTCGGGGAGGCGTTCCGCCAGAAGGTCGCGGAAGCGGCGCTCATGGCTGCCGTCCACGTAGGCGTGGATGAAGCCGACGGCGATGGCCTCGTAGGCCTCGTCGTCGGGACGGTCGGCCAGCACTTCGATCAGCGCCCGCGCCTCGTCCTCGTCGAATGGGCGGAGCACCGTCCCGTCTGCTGCGATGCGTTCCCGTAGGACATGGCGGTCCCGGCGCTCGATGAGTGCGGCGGGTAACACGAGGTTCAGGTCGTACTGCTCGAATCGACTCTCGGTACGCATTTCGATGGTGTCGCGGAAGCCGTCGGTGGTAACCAGCGCCGTGCGGGCCCCGGTGCGGCCGATCAGGGCGTTGGTGGCAAGCGTCGTCCCGTGGATGAAGGTGTCCAGGTCGGCGAGGTCGGCGCCCGCTTCGGCCACCACAGTGGCCACACCGTCGAGGATGCCCCGCTCCGGGGCGTCATAGGTGGTGAGGACCTTGGTGGAGAACATCCGTCCCTCGGACCCGCCACCCTGTTCCTCCTCCCGGTCCAGTTCAAGTACGACGTCGGTAAACGTTCCCCCGACGTCGGCGCCGATCCGCATGCTTCCCATCAGTGCTGCCTCATCTGGGTCGCTCAGTCTCCGCCGAGGACCTGTTCGAGCGACGGGAAATCGGTGGGCGGCATGATGTCGACGGTGGCTGAGCGCTGCTGGGAGAGCATCCCGCCGTCCACCTTGATGACGTCGCCGGTGATGTAGCAGGCATCGTCGGATGCCAGGAACAGGGCCGGTCCGGCCATGTCGTCCGGGTCGCCGGGCCGTCCCAGGGGAATGTTCTCGCCCCTCAGGTTTCGGGCCGCCTCGTCCATGCCCTCGGTGTCGATCGAGCCGGGCATGAGGGCGCACACCCGGATGCCGTAGGGCCCGAGGTCGAGTGCCATGGCCCGGGTGAGGGCCTCGATGCCCCCCTTGGAGGCGTCGTAGGCGGTGAACGCCCGGTGGGCCCGGGTGGCTCCGCCCGACGACATGTTGATGATGACGCCGTGGCCGGACGCCGCCATGATGCGGGCCGCTCGGTGCGAGCACAGGAAGTGGCCGGTCAGGTTGACGTCGATGATGCGTCGCCACCATGCCTCGTCGGCCTCGAAGAAGTGGAGCATCGGGCTGATGATGCCGGCGTTGTTGACCAGCACGTCGACGGTGCCGTAGGCCTCGACAGCCGAGTCGAACATGGCTGCCACCTGGGTTGAGTCCGATACGTCGGCCGGTGTCCCGATGGCTGAGCCACCAGCGGCGGTGATTCCGTCGACGACGGTGGCGACCCGTTCGGCGTCAATGTCGTTGACCACCACGTGGGCGCCCGCTCCGGCGAACCGGTCGGCAATGGCCTGGCCGATGCCCTTCCCGGCACCGGTGACGACGACGACTCGTCCCTCGTGTGATTGAGCCATGTCTTGCACCCTCCGGCGATCGATCGGGATGGAACCGCCAATGCGCGGAGACTACCCGTGACCTCGTTTCGGGGTCGCCTCAGGCCTGTGTCAGGCGGCCTGTGCGAAGAAGCGGGCAAACGAGTCGATGACGTGGTCGGCCTGTTCGTCGTCGACGTCAAGGTGGGTCACGAACCGCATGGTGGGTGCCCAGTAGGTAGCCAGGATTCCGTCGGCTTTGAGGTGGTCGACCAGCGCGCCGTGTACTGCGGCCGGCGGGGTGATCCACAGCATGTTGGTGGTGTGCACTACGTCTAGGCCGTGGTCTGCGAGGGGTGCCAGCCCGGCACCGATACGACCGGCCCGGACGTGGTCGTCGGCCAATCGGTCGACGTGGTGGTCAACGGCGAAGAGCGCTGCGGCCGCCAGGTGGCCGACCTGGCGCATCCCGCCGCCCAGAACCTTTCGAAGCCTGTGGGCCCGGGCGATCGATGCCTGGTCGCCGACCAGGACGGTGCCGACCGGAGCGCCCAATCCCTTGGAGAGGCACAGCGACACGGTGTCGGTGTGGGTGGCGTAGGCATCGATGCCGACACCTTGGGCGACCGCGGCGTTGAACAGGCGGGCCCCGTCGAGGTGGACGGCCAGCCCGCATTCGCGGGCCGTCGAAGCCAGCGATGCCACGTGCTCGACCGTCTGTACGTGGCCGTTCACCGTGTTCTCGAGGCTCAACAGGGTGGTGACCGGGTGGTGCTGGTCGGGTTCCTTCACGGCGGCCCGCACGTCCTCGGGTAAGAAGTGGCCGGTCTCGTCGACCTCGATGGGCCACGGGACAGCACTGCCCAGCATTGCCGTGCCGCCGGCTTCGTTGATGAGGACGTGCGAGGTGCGCCCGATCAGGTACTCGTCGCCCCGTCCACAGTGGCTGAGCACGGCAGCCAGGTTGGACTGGGTGCCCGACGAGAAGAAGAGGCCGGCTTCCTTGCCGGCCATGGCGGCCAGCCGGCCCTGGAGGGCGTTGACCGTGGGGTCCTCGTCGTAGACGTCGTCTCCCACCTCGGCATTCGCCATGGCGTCACGCATGGCGGCCGATGCCTGGGTGACGGTGTCGCTTCGCAGGTCGGCACGGACGCTGCTGGCCATCGACAGGTCTGGGGAGGTGGGCGAGAGGTCCATCAGCGCAGGATACGCGGCACCTGTGCCACGATCTGCGTTCGCCAGCTAAACGGCAGGCCAGCTGACCGGCCCGCCAACCAATGAAACGGGGAGACGATGGGGGATACACGAGAGGCACTGCTGCCCGATGGGGTGGTGGCGCCCATCCTGACCCCGTTCGAGGCTGATCTTTCGGTGTCGCACCGCCGGATGCTGGCCCATGCGCAGAGCACCCTCGACGCCGGGTGCGTGGGCCTGGCCGTCTTCGGCACCACCGGTGAGGCCCTGTCGGTGGCCTCTAGGGAGCGTGAGGCCGCTCTCGAGATGCTGGTTGACGGTGGGATCGACCCCGGGGTGGTGGTGGTGGGCACCGGCCTACCCGATCTCCCGGGCACTGTTCGCCTGACCAGGCACGCCGTCGACCTCGGATGCCGGGCATGCATGGTGCTGCCGCCCTTCTACTTCAAGGATCCGTCCGATGAGGGCCTGTACAGGCATTTCGCCGGGCTGATCGAGCGGGTCGACGACCACCGCCTGCGGGTCGTGCTGTACCACATCCCCCAGGTGGCCGGCGTGGGCATCCCGGCGGCCGTGGCGGCCCGACTCCGAACCGAGTTTCCCGAACAGGTGGTCGGCCTGAAGGACTCGTCGGGTGACTGGGCGACCACCGAGGCCTTCCTCGACATCGACGGCCTGATCGTCTGGCCGGGCGCCGAGCTGCCCCTACTGGATGCGCTGGACCGGGGGAGCCCGGGTTGCATCACGGCCACGGCCAACGTGAACCCCGGCCCAGTGGTCGAGGTCGTCCGGCGGTACGGGGCAGGGGGCCGGAAGGCGGCCGCCGACGCCATGGAACGGGCCCGCGCCTACCGCCTGGCCCTCCAGGGTCAGCCGGCCATCCCGACCATGAAGCGCCTGTTGGCGCTGGCCCACGACGATCCGACGTGGGCCACCGTTCGACCGCCGTTCGTCGAGATGGACGAGGCTGAAGGTCGGATACTCATGGACCGTCTCGCAGCGATCTGACCGACTAGCGAGGATCAGGCGCCTCGACCTGTGATGCTGTCGGCATGAGACCAGACGAGAACGAGGAACGCATAGCGGTCTTCGTCGACTACGAGAACCTCGCCATCGGTGCCCGCCAGGACCTCGGCATCGCCCGTTTTGACTTCGGACCGATCGCCAGGGCGATGGCCGAACGCGGCCGGGTCGTCTATCGGCGGGCCTATGCCGACTGGTCGGGCTTCGACGATGACCGCCGGCACCTGACCCGCCACCAGGTCGAACTGATCGAGATCCCCCAACGCATGGGGACCAGCCGCAAGAACTCGGCCGACATCAAGATGGTGGTCGATGCCCTCGAGCTGGCCTTCGAGCGCGACTTCGTGACGACCATCGTGATCTGCACCGGAGACAGCGACTTCACGCCTCTCGTCCAGAAGCTACGTGAGCTGGACCGCAGGGTCATCGGGATCGGCGTGAGGAATTCGACCTCCAAGCTGCTGCCGCCGGCGTGCGACGAGTTCCTCTACTACGACAGCCTCGAGGGCGTGGAGGCGGTCATCGCGGCCAGCAAGGCCCCGAAGAAGAAAGCGTCCACCGGTGGCCGTTCTTCGGTCGAGTCCGACGATGAGCCGATGGTCGAGGCCCCGCCGCTCGAGGAACTGGTCGTCTCGACGCTGGCCGGCATGCAGGGCTCCACCGAGGACGTACGGGCCTCGACGCTGAAGCGGGCCATCACCCGCATCGACCCGACGTTCAACGAGGCCGACCACGGGTTCCGGGGCTTCACCGAACTGCTGCGACACCTGGCTGGGCGGAAGCGGGTGGAGCTGTCCGGTGAGAAGCGCGATCCCGAGGTCGACCTGGTGACCGGTGACGGGCCAGCCCAGGTCGGATTCGACCTGCTGGTCGACGTCGTGACCGCCAAGTCGAAGAAGGGCGGAGCGGTGCTGTCCGGCCTCAAGACCGAGATGAACCGACGGGACGAGACCTTCAACGAACGGGCACTCGGCTACGGCGGTTTCCTGCAGTTCTGCAAGGCCGCAGCGGCCCGCGATCTTGTGGTCATGGCCTGGGACGACGACCGGGGCGACTACCTACTCACCCCTGCTGGTTGAGAGTCGGGTTCGGCGACCCCGAGGCTGGGGTCAGGCCGAGCGAAAGCTGAGGTTGAGCGGACGCCGCACGTAGTTGCCGGTGGCGTACGCCATGTCGTCGACGTCGACCACGTAGTCCGGGAAGCGGGCCAACAGTTCCTCGAGGGCCACCCGTCCCTGTAAGCGGGCGGCGGCAGCCCCCAGGCAGTGGTGGGCCCCGTAACTGAACGTCAGGATCCTCGCCGGGTTGCGACCCACGTCGAGGAATTCGGCGTCGTCGCCGAACTCGCGCTCGTCCCGGTTGGCTGCCCCGTAGCTGAGCAACACCTTGGATCCCTCGGGGATAAACCGTCCATGGAGCTCGACGTCCCGGGTGGTGGTACGGGCCAGGTTCTGGACGGGGCTGGTCAGGCGCAGCAACTCCTCGACAGCGGCCGGGATCATCGATGGATCGTCCACGAGCCGCCGTCGCTGGTCTGGGTGCTGGTGGAGCAGCACCGTCGATCCGCCCAGCAGCCCGGTCGTGGTGTCGTTGCCGCCGGTGACCATGGTGAAGGCGAAACCGAGGATCCACAGGATCGACACGGCGTCCTCGCCCATGGCGATCAGCTGGCTGACCATGTCGTCGCCTGGTTCGAGCCGGCGACGCTCGATGAGGTCGGTGAAGTAGGCGAGCAGGTCGCCGATGCCTGAATCCGGCTCGTCGGTCCGGCCCTGGGCTGCGGCGGCCACGATCTGGTCGGTCCATTCGTCGAAGTGGAAGCGGTCCTCGACCGGCACGCCGAGGTAGTGGGCCACCACGAAGCTGGGTAGCGGCTTGAACAGCTCGGCCACGATGTCGCCGCCACCGCCCGCAGCTATTTGATCCAGACGCTCGATGAGGGCTGAGACCTGGCGGGGGGTGAAGCCCGACCCGACCAGTCGTCGGAAGGCCGTGTGGTCGGGCGGGTCGAGGAACACGATCGGGGTGGCCTCGCCCATGTCGACACCGGCACCTCGTTCGACGGTCAGGCCGCTCGCCGAAGAGAAGGTGGCGGTGTCCCGGGCGGCATCGAATACGTCACCGAACCTGGACAGGACCCAGAACTCGTCCCGATGCTCGGCGCCCTCCACGCGGTGGACCGGATCATTGTCTCGCAGCCCCCGGTACATGCCGAACGGGTCGCGCCACGACTCGCCGGATCGCAGGTCGAATCGGGCTATTTGCTGGGCGATGGGATCAGCCTGCCTTGGGGAGCACGATGAAGGCGATGGCCACGTAGTGCAGCGCTGCGGCGGTGACCGTGC
>Ga0206684_1000677_pt1 | contig 13313 bp, 12 predicted proteins | sample M210012015metaG_FD_155467 | JGI IMG/M metagenome (GOLD analysis project Ga0206684, IMG submission 155467) | Ammonia-oxidizing marine archaeal communities from Monterey Bay, California, United States - M2 100m 12015 | ecosystem: Environmental > Aquatic > Marine > Intertidal zone | place: USA...
AGTGTGTCTTTAGAGATTCAGAAAACTCCATAACCTCGCCGCGTGCTCTTTCTGTATTGCCTGGAATAAGTTTGCCAAGAGAAGTGAGGGCTAATGCCTAACCATTCTGAAGCAATTCAACCCAGTTGCCATCGGGGTCAGCAACTATAGCGATTGTTATGCCTTCTCGAATGACTTTAGCGGGCACTACGACTTTATAACCTCCGCTATCAATTCTATTGACTACTTCTTCAAGATTGGGCACGTGAATCGTCCAGTAACGATAGCCGCTCGCTCCACGAATTCCACCCGGTGGCGCTTCTGCAGGTGTTGCCGGATCCAACTCGATCACTTTGATTATGCTGTCGCCCACTTTGAACCGATTCATGGCGCCCCCGCCGGGCATTGGTATTGTTGCTTCAAGCTCTAATCCCAATGATTCACCATAAAATTTCATCATCGCATCTATGTCTTTGGCAATGATGCCAATGTCTATTGCTGGTTTTTGGACGTTAATTCCCACGAGTACTTCTCCTAATTAGGCAGCGCCCATCATTGCTTTAGTTTCCAAAAATTCTTCAAAGCCTTCTATTCCCCATTCGCGACCATTACCTGATTGTTTGTAGCCGCCGAATGGCGCGGAAAAATCCGGGCCGGCACCATTTATATGCACATTACCCGTGCGAAGTTGTCGCGCAATTGCTTGGGCATGGTCTGCCTCCCCAGAAACATAGCCCGACAAACCGTAATCAGTGTCATTGGCTATGTTGATCGCATCGTTATCATCTTCATAAGCAATAATCGAAAGCACCGGGCCAAAAATTTCCTCCCGCGCAATAGTCATGTCGTTAGTAACATTGGCAAAGATTGTAGGCTGAATGTAGTAGCCTTTATCTAATCCAGCAGGTCTACCGGGGCCGCCAGCAACAAGTTCTGCGCCTTCCTCGATGCCTTTTGCGATAAGGCTTTGAATCTTGTTAAATTGTAATTCGCTAACAACCGGACCAAGCCGCGTTGTTTCTGCTTGTGGATCACCTACCACAGATTTCGCAACGGCTAACTTCGCTACTTCTATAGCTTCAGCCATACGCGCTTTAGGCACAAGCATTCGCGTGGGGGCGTTACAGGACTGTCCACTATTCCCAAAACAGCCCGCAATTCCACCCGCAACTGCTTTTCCGAAATCCACGGCATCTTCCAGAATAATATTCGCTGATTTGCCACCGAGTTCTTGCGTTACGCGTTTGATGCCATCTGCTGCTGCTTTTGCAACTTCCCGGCCTGCTCGTGTCGAACCGGTAAAGGACACCAAATCGATTTCCGGGTGCGATGCAATAGCGGCACCTACCGTTGGCCCATCGCCATTTACTAAATTAAAGACTCCTTCTGGCAAGCCGGATTCAGCGATTATTTCAGCCAGTATATAGCCACTCACAGGGGCAATCTCACTGGGCTTTAAAACGATTGTGCAGCCAGCCGCTAGGGCGGGCGCCACCTTGCAAGCAATTTGGTTCAAAGGCCAATTCCATGGTGTGATAAAACCGCACACGCCAGCTGGCTCTTTTACGATCTTGGTGGTGCCTCGTACTTCTTCAAATTCATAATTCTCAAGGATGCCAAGAGTGCTCATGAAATGACCGAGTCCGCTGCCAAGTTGGGCTGTCTTCGATAAGCCCATAGGTGCACCCATTTCATTGGATATGGCTGTTGCCATTTCACCGCCACGTGCTTTTAGACCTTCGATAATGTTACTGATAACTGTTTTTCGTTGTTCAATTGTAGATTGTGACCATTGGGGGAAGGCTGCCCGAGCTGCTGCTGCAGCTGCGTCCACGTCCGCGGCGGTGCCCATACTAATGCTGGCAAAGGCCTCTTCAGTGGCTGGGTTTATGACATCCAAGGTGGCTCTATCAGCTTCAACCCATTCGCCATTGATTAAGAATTTGTTATAGGCCGTGGTCATTATTTAACTCCTGTACTTACAATTAATTTCTGCGATTAACAGATACGTTTAACTTTCGATTACACTACGCTCCGATCTGTCTGCCAAAGCGGCTCGCTAGTATACCCGAGAATTAAATCCAGAAAGAAGAATCCATTAATAATTATTAAGTATGGTTTAAGGCTAATCTGCAAAGGTTGAAGTTTACAGGAGATCTCCTCAGATGATCACATCCATAAGCCGTGGGATCGGAAGCCGTCTCGCTGCCTTTCTTTCCAAATCAATCTCTGGCTATCAACGACTGGATACGGTAACTATCGAGGATGTTGCTGCAGTTCTTAGAACGGGAGACATAGTTTTAGTTGAAGGTAATACACGCATTAGCACCGCGATTAAATACCTAACTCAATCGTCTTGGTCTCACTCTTGTCTCTTTATAGGCAACAAAGGAGATTCTGCAGAAGACGGTACTTTGCTGGAAGCAGATTTAAGGCAAGGCGTAAGAATTGTGAGCCTGAAGCACTATGAAAATTTTAATTTACGAATCTGCCGACCGGTCGGCTTAACAGAAGAAGATACGCAAAGCCTGCTTCAACATGCAAAGTCTAAAATTGGCTATAAATACGATTTGAAAAATATTATTGATCTCGTTCGTTATCTCATTCAGAAACCGGCTGTACCCAACCGTTATCGCAGAGCAATGATTGCTTTGGGCAGTGGTGAGCCTACTAAAGCTATTTGTTCAACTTTAATTGCCGAGTCTTTTCAATCTATTAATTATCCAATTTTGCCTAAGAGAGAGCAGCAACAGAACTATGCCGGCAGGGTAACGTTATATTACAAACATCATTTTACACACTTTACTCCGAGAGACTTTGATCTTTCTCCATACTTCAAGGTGATAAAACCAACCATTGAAAAGGATTTTGATTTCCATGATCTGCGCTGGAAGAGTGAGAACCCGGCAACAAAAAGTCTGAGCGGGGTCGATTAGGCTGATTTTTTAAATAATACCCAGTAATGCATTGACTGCCGCATCGTACTGAGGGTCGCCTCGAGTAGTAGTTTCATAAGGGAATTGCACTGATAGGTCAGGTTCGATTCCTAATCCTTCGAACAAAATACCATCGATAAACACCTCGGTCGCGGGTTGATACTCAATAGGGGCTGTGGCGAAATCACTTTTAATACGAAATCTTCCGATTTTCCCGGCAGTAGCACTTCCAATAGTTATTACTCTTTGCAGTTTAGCCAATTGATGGGCAAAGAGTTCAGTTCCTCCGCGTGTATCTTCGTTTAGCAGAAGAGCTATCGGCTTCCGATAGTTCTCGAAGCTTAAATTTGGTGATAAATCTGCAAAATCATAATTTCGACCTGGTGGTTCTGTAACAATGAAGTAGTTATCTTTGTCATTGAATACCAGATCAAGGTGTTGGGAATCCAGATAGCCAAAGCTATTACGTAGATCAAAGATAATGCCGTCACAATGATCAAGGGAAGCAATTAACTCCTGATAGTTAATCAAGTCATTAGTCCCACGGCTTAACGCCCAGAATCTTACGTAGCCTATGGATTTGTTGCCGGCAGAAAATTCCAGCACAGAATTCGATGTAGCGCTGCGATAACTGTCGAATAGGTTTTCAAAAACCGGTAATACTGAAACTTTGATAATAGTATCGTTTCTCTGAAAAGTTAGCTGATGTTCCCGCGTGATGGAGGCAAATGCCCCGTTTACATCCCGTTCGATGTTAAAAGTATTTACTGAATGAAAGGGTTCCCCATCGACACTGGTGATGAGGTCTCCACGATTCAATCCAATGGTGTGAGCAGGATACCCTTCCAGTACTGCAGTGACTAAAAATCCAGTTTCTAGTTGCTTTCCCTGAATACCAATATGATTCAACGAGATACGTTGTTGTGAGTCTGCTGCCAAAAATGATTGAAACAGGTAGTAATCTAAGCTGTCACCCGTAACCGAATTTTGAGAATTGATTTGTGAATAAACTAAGCTCGCGAAAAAGGCACAGCCGAGAATTAACAAAAAGCGCAACATGTTAACTGATTAGCTCCATAGCACGTTTTGCGGCCGGGCGATCATAGTGTCGATTGCGGAGATTTATATATTTTTGAGGTAAATCAAATTCAAAACGGATCGCCCAATTAAACGTTTGTGCCAGTAAAATATCAGCTATGCTGAAATGATTGGCAACGGCAAATTCCTTTTCTTCTAACAAATGGTCTAGGGTATTTAAGGCTTTTGCAAATTCAAATTTAGCAGTTTCCAGCATTGCTGGGATTTGGTGTTCTTCTGGAAGTGCAAAAATGTGTTTACCCTTACTCCAAAGAGGTTGCTCCAGCTCAGCAAGTACAAAAGAAACCAACTCATCATACTTCGCTAAAACCTGATCATTACAATTAGGAACTAAACCGGCTGCTGGTGCTTTGCGAGCGATGTACTGGAGAATCGCAACGCTCTCTGTTAGTGTCATGTCTCCGTCCTTCAAAGAAGGGACTTTACCTTGTACGTTGACTGCAAGGTAAGCTGGGTTTTGAGCGCTATCAGGATCGGTTTCTTCAGTGCGAAGTTTTACGGGCACGTAGTCATATTGCAAGCCACTTTCTTCTAACGCCCATAAACAACGAAATGATCGAGACTGTTGCATACCATAAAGTTTCATACTTGAGTCCTTGCAAATAAAAATGGTGTAACTGAATTTCAGTTACACCATTTTAGAGACTTGTTTCTTTTTCTTTAAGATTAACTGAATAATGAGCCCTGCTGATACGGTGCAAAGGTCTTAAGCGATCTTTCAACTAGCTCATAAAAAAATTGCTAATCGATAGCAAAGCAGTAGAAATAGCCGTTTCCACCTGTGCCCACTAAGTCTTCCTGGCTGCAGCCTCGAGAACCATGAGCACTATTCCAGGAAGTAGGATTCTGTCCGCCACCCGTTCGGTCAAAATGTCCAACATGTGCAGAGCCAGAACCATTACTCGTCCAGTTATTGCAAGTGTGGTTGCTGCCATCATCTACAGTAAAACCATCGATAGTTGACCCGGTAAGAATGTCGTGCTGGTTAGGGGTATCCCCACGTCCTAAAACCGTGTCACCATTTTCTGTGAGTGAGCCTTGCTTATTCAAGTTATTGTTGGGACCGTGCAGCACATTTAAATTGGATGCTACCTCGACACCGTCGGCATTGAACCAAGGTCCGAAACCAATTCTATCTCTCGCATTTACAGTTGGGGAGTTATTGGTAGCGTGAGCACTTAGGTAGGCGCGCCAGGTCTTTCCTCTAGTTCCTGCGGCTGAAGCAAGTGATGCGCAATGCGCGTCGGCACCTGCCAAACCACTCAAGTTAGCCCCATCACCAGAGCCCACGCTGGTAATAAAGAAACTCATTTCATTGTCTTGTGAATTTACCGCGGTGAATGTCGCTGCAGCTGTAAGCAGGGCAGCAGATGTGAATAGTAAAGTCTTCTTCATCGATTTACTCCTCGATTGTTATTGAACTTTGAGTTTTTGTTGTGAAAATTGTTTATGTTCAAAAATTCTGTTCTCTATTCTAGATCGCCCACGAACCGGGGACCAGCAGTGTACTTTGTCCCCGGAGGTAATGGAACGAATCTAAATGGATTAATCCGGCAGTGCCATTGCAGTTAAACTGCTCCCAGTCTGCAAAATAACGTATTGCTTACTATCGTGAACCCAGGAGCTCATGCCATAGCGGGTTGTCGCGGGCACTTGTACGCGAGCCAGTTCTGCCCCAGTTTGTTTATCCAAAGAAAACAGATGCGGAGTGCCATCGCCTGTAACATTGCTATAAATCAACATGTTCCCAGTCACAACCATCTGGCCGACGGCGCCAGATCCAGTATTGCCTATATCGACTCCGCTTAATTCTGGTAGATTCTTAATTCGATCAGGTGTATAGCCAGCTGGTTGCATCCATAGATGCTCGCCGCTGTTTAAATCGATTGCCGTGATTTTGCTATAGGGTGGTTTCCAAAGTGGAAGTCCAACTGGATGCCGTGGCGACGGGCCACCACTGGCTGCAGCGTAGCGCGATAGAGTTACTCCCGTCGGTGCATCATAATAAGTATCTGCTTCTTCTCCAGATACTAATCGTCTTGAACTACAACCGTAACGAGACATGACGTACATTACGCTTGAATCTGGGTCGGCCACCGGAGGATGAGTGATATTTACCGAGCCCGAAGGGCACATTAGTGCAGCCAACTTGCCCGAAGGGTGATTGGCCTGAATTGGAGGATTAAATAGCGGACCCATCTGGAATTCAGCAACGGCCTCTAAAGCTTGACGTTTTAATTCTGGCGTGAAATCCACCAGGAGCTCTTCACTAGAGCCAGTGTAATCAAATGGCGCTGGTTTGGTTGGGATAGGTTGCGTAGGTGACAACAGTTCGCCCGGCACAGTGGAAGCGGGCATTGGTACTTCTTCAATTGGCCAGATAGGTTCACCTGTTTCCCTATTAAATACGTAGACGTGTCCTTGTTTGGTTGCTTGCGCGACGATTGGGCCATTGGTGGAGTCTAGCAATATTGGTGCTGTTGGCGTATCAAAGTTCCAGATATCATGATGCACCATCTGGAAGTGCCAGACTCGTTCGCCTGTTCTGGTGTCGAGAGAAATCAAACTAGTGCCATACAGATTGTCTCCTGGGTGATGACCACCGTAATAGTCAATGGTTACTCCATTGGTTGGAATATATACCTGGTTTAAATCCTGATCCGCCGAAATAGGTGCCCAGGAAGAGATATCACCAGTGTATTGCCATGCATCATTCGCCCAAGTTTCGTGACCATATTCTCCAGGCTGGGGAATTACATTAAATTTCCAGAGAAATTCACCGCTTCTGGCGTCGTAACCAAGAATATCCCCAGGGACATTTTCGATTCGGGATTGGTGGTAACCCTGTTCTGCAGAGTTTCCCACTACCACTACATCATTAACCACTATTGGAGGTGATGAAGAGGTAATGTATCCGCGTTCCAGTGGAATACCCTCATAAGGATCATAAGGATGGCCAAGATCTTTAAGTAGATCCACTACACCGGTTTCTGGAAAGCCATCGATGACTACAGGACCACCGAAACCTTCCAGAGGTTGACCAGTTTCTGCATCGAGAGCCGTCAAAAAGAATCCCGGTGAAATAATGTAAATTACATCGCGGCCATCTATGTTTGCGGAGCCAACGCCTTTGCCGTAATCGGCGCGCATTGAATATTCCCAACGCCCGGTATCAGGTTCACGATAAGACCATATAGTGGCGCCTGACTGAGGGTCTATTGCTACGACATGACGTCGAGCCCCCGCTACTGTAAATAATTTACCGTTAATGTAACTAGGCGTAGAGCGGCCACTTTGGGCTTCAAAGCTGGCACCATCCCAAGTCCAAGCGACCTCTAATTCAGAAAAATTCTCAGGTGTAATCTGTTTCGCAGTAGTTGAGCGAGTGTGCGCGAAGTCATTTCCTAATGTAGTCCATTCGACAGTATCTTGGGCAAATACGTTGCTAGTTAGAATTAAGCAAAGAGATAGTGCGCCAAGGCTATAATTGGATTTCAGAGTGGAAAAAATGGGCTGCCTTGTTATTTTTATCATAATTAGAAGTACCTCGTTAAGGTTCGGCACGCACGGTTTCGGCAATGTGTTTAGTTATTGGAGTATATTCTTGAGATTAACGCAGCCGGTGGCTTTTGGGAATAGCGTGATTTAGTAAACAGATTATTGATTTCGGCAATGCTCAATCATCCGTGACACTGCAAATGCAATGCCCTTGGGTTATAAGCCGAACATCTTTGCTGTGCACCTTAAGCTGACCCAATCTTCTTATAAAGATTTTTGTTAAGCTTTGTATAAATCATTACTAAATTTCAGCAGAATCTGATGAAAAATGGTTGGCCTCAATTTAGGAGAACATTATGACTATCAAAACCATTAAAACAGTGATTCTAGTGGTTCTTGTCTTACTCAATAATCCACCCCTTGCGCAAGAGCCACTTACCCAGGAAGAGGTCTTTGGTTGGTTTGAAACCTTATCGAACTGGGGTCGATGGGGAGCGAATGATCAGCTTGGAACGGTAAATAATATTACTGAAGAAACAAGAGTGGCCGCTGCAGGATTGGTTGAGACGGGAGTTTCCGTGTCTATGGCTCATGAAATTTTAACGGAAGTAGCCGCTGACAACGGGAATCCCTATGACCATCGTATGACTTCAGTGGGAAGTAGCCCTGGTCCCTGGTCAGGCGATTTTATTGGTGTCAGTTATCATGGTTACGCCCATTCCCACCTCGATGCTTTATGCCATCGCTTTCAGTTTGGCACTATGTATAACGGTTACTCAGAAGATGAAGTAACAGAGGCAGGTTGCGCTCAACTAGCGATTACTTCTTTTGCCAACGGTATTTTTGGAAGGGGTATCGTTATGGATTTTCCCAGGTTGCGTGGTGTGGATTGGTTAGAGAATGGCACGGCGATTACACCTGAATGGTTAGAAGAATGGGAACAGGAACATGGGATTACGATTGGAAAAGGAGATATTGTTCTGATCAGAACTGGTCGGTGGCCGCGGAGGGAAGCTTTAGGCCCTTGGGATCTTTCACAAAATTCTGCAGGCCTTCATGCAACTTCTGTAAAATGGTTAAAAGAAAGAAACATTGCCATCATTGGTAGTGACAGTGCCTTAGATGTTAAACCCTCAGGTGTTGAAAACTTCCCACAACCAGTTCATGCCTTGGTATTGGTAGCGTTAGGTATGCCTATCTTTGACAATCTGGATCTAGAAGCCGTTGCGGAAGAAGCTGTGCAGCATGGACGCCCTGAGTTTTTATTGACCACTGCTCCTTTGAGAGTGGGGGGAGGTACCGGTTCACCATTGAACCCTATTGCAACTTTTTAATCGGAATTAATGATGAGTTCATTAATTGACGCTAACCTTTCTTCCCGAAGCGCCTATTCCTATGTGTCTAATCTTGGCATTTCGTGTTTGGGAAAAGACTTCGGTGCTGAGGTGATTGCGGTGTCTATTACCTATTGCAGCAAAGAAGCTAACTTTCTTCAGCTGTGAAAATCTCAAGTGCGCGAATAACGTCCCTACAGATTGGATACGTGTGCTTGACGTTAAAGTGAGTTCGATTAGCGGTAATCTCTATCTGAATACAAAGCTTAAAAATTGTTAGGATTTGAAAACAGAACGCGCAAGATGAGGCTGTTTTTTTCAAGCACAAGAGAATGAAGATGTTTTACAGGCAGCACATAGCACGGGGATTATTGATTGTAGGCTGCCTGCAATTCACTGCTGTAGTGTCCGGACAATGTCTAGTTCAGGATATTGCACAAGAGGCCGCAAAAGTTGGTGAGGCTATTGATACTGAAGCGCGTGCCCTGGAAATTACGCAAGAACTTGCTGCTCGTCAGTTAGCGATCGAAAATACCCAAAGTGATTTAGGAGTTTACGATCAATCTTTAGTTGAAATGTATAATGATCTTGCGAATTTCTACACTGAGCTGGAAGATTATGACAATGCTGTTCGGTATCATTCCGATGCTTTGCAGATCACTCGAATCAACACTGGTCTTTATAGCCATGAACAAATTCCAATTCTGGATTCGCTTATTCAAAATAATGAGCGAGGAGAGCGTTGGGAGGAAGTAGATAATCTGCAAGAACTGTATTATTTCGTAAATTCTCGCTTATTCAATTATGAAGACCTGCGATATCTTGAAGCTGCTGAAATTTACGGCAATTGGAAATTGCGTGTCGTTAGAGAGAACTTGCTTGCCCAATCAGGAAGAGAATTACTCAACACTGCAGGGGAATTGAGTCTATTTTATGAAAGAGTGATTGAAGGCGTCGAATTGCAGCCAGCAGTAAGCAGAGAAGATTTGCTTACAGTTATCTATGGAAAATCTCAAATCGATCTAACGTTAGCCCGGTCTGTGGCGAGGACGCCCTATACCGCATTTGAAGGTACCGAAAACCCTTACATTAACCAAACTCGCTGCAGCAACGTGCGTAACTCCCAAGGCCAGACGGTTCGCCAATGTTTCACCGTTCAAGTAGAAAACCCCCGTTACCGCCTATCTCAGCGAGAGGCGAAACAATTTGCTCTGGTTCGACATACCAGACAGATCTCACGGTCAATAGCGAAGTTGGAAGGAATTAAAAACACTAGTACAAAGCTAAGTAACGCAGAAAAACAACAGATCGAAGTTCAAATTGCTGAGCTTGTCACTGAATCAGAGCAACTGGTGCAGGCCTCCCGTCGGTTATTTTAGACAAGGCTAAGGAGAATTTGTTACATCCGACGTCAAATCGAACTCAAATACCAGCTTTTTGGGTAATTTTGCTGGAAATTTAGCCCCACAAAAGGTACAAAAGAAGTGCTTGGATCAGGCGTTTTCTGAATCAGGCTTTATTAATAACTGGAGGAGATTATGTCTCAATTTGCCTATCGGCTAACCCGAGTCATGCTATCTGCATTTTTGGCAGTGATGGCGCTTGGGAGTCAGTTAGCGGCAGCTCTGGAAGTCGGTGATAAAGCACCTGATTTCTCGCTGCAAGCCTCAGATGGTAAAACCTACTCGCTTTCCGAATTTAGCGGAGATAAGCCCGTAGTCATTGCTTTCTTTCCCAAAGCCTTCACCGGTGGCTGAACTATGCAATGTAAAGCGCTGCGTGACAGTGCTAGAGAAATTCAAAGTTTTGACGTTGCATACTTCATGGCTAGTGTAGATACGCTGGAAGATAACACGGCTTTTGCGGCAGAGCACGAAGCAGGTTTTCCAATCCTTGCAGATCCAACTAAGGAAATGACTGGTGACTACGACGTTCTTATGGAAGTTGGATTCGCCAACCGCTGGACTTATTACATAGATAAGGACGGCATGATCCTGAAGATCGACAAAGAAACTAACCCAGCAACGGCGGGACGGGATTTGACCCAAACAATGGACGAATTGGGCTTTCCTAAAATTTAGTTTATTAGATTAAGAAGAAAAATCAGAACCCGACCACACAGTTGCTGAGTGGTCGGGTTTTTTTGATTAGTAAGAAATTGAAACTAAGTTGATTCAACGCACTCTAACAAAGGGTTTTTAGTAAATAGAGTTGTAAGTCAGTAATACTTTTTCTAGACATGTGGGTTTGAAGGAACAAAACCCAATTGTCTAAAACAATTTTCATGATCCCATTGTTTTAGAAATATGTCTTTAGCATTATGTAAAGTGGCTATATTGTTATGATTTGGAGTGGTTGTTGTCGCGTTATAATTGCTGTGCCAGAATACTTGTAGTGTTTTAGTAGAAGCTGAAGCTGATGCCTAGAGCATTTTAAGCTCGGATCAAGTAGAGCAGAGGAACACATGTATAAATCAGGTTTATATGCAATTGCGGCAGTTGCGATTCTAACTCTGCTGTCCTTGATTTACTTTGCCTTTACCTTTGAAGCACCTCAAGGCACAACTACTGTCCTCATCGAACCCCCTGCACCGACAATAGAACCTCCTGAATCTGCTGAAAGGCCATCGCAAGGTCAACAATCTCCCACTGCGCTTCCTCAAATACGCATTCAGCCTGAGGCAGATTCACCTCCGATCGTAGCAGCTGTAGCGGAGGAGGTCGAAATTGCGCCGTCACCCAGAGAAATAGAAGTGGTAGCAGAGGAATCTATTGTTGAAGATGAGCCGAATGTGGTTCAGCTTCCTACACTTAATAATTCAGACACATTCGTTTTTGAAGGTCTACGAGCTATGCAAAATGGTGCACCAGTTTTGCGATTACTTGCGCAAGATCAGATTGTAAGAAAGTTCGTAGTTTTCGTTGAGAATATTAGTCGTGGTGAATTCCCTCAAACTGGCCTGCCATACAGAGCATTGGGAGAGGAGATGCCGGTAAGGAATATTGATGAGAATTTTTTTGTTATGGAGGATTCTGCGCACGCAAGATTCGATGAAATAGTGCAAACTTTTGTTTCTCTCGATACTGATGCAGCGATCACTTTATACCGAACACTGTCTCCCTTGTTTCAGCAAGCCTATGCAGAGATAGGATTTAGAAATGTGAGTTTCGATGAAACTCTCCGCTTATCAATTAATAACATTGTACGAACCACGAACATGGAAGGCCCCTATCAATTGGTAAAGCCTTCAGTAATGTATCTCTATGCTGATGCTAGCATCGAGAATTTACAAGAAGTGCACAAGCAACTACTGCGCATTGGTCCAGACAACACCATAATTCTAAAAGCAAAGCTCCGTGAGTTTGCTTCTCAGCTTTAGTGGATCGTTGTTCCTAATTGTTGTGAGGTTCAAGATTACGTTGCTATTCTCAATTTCACCTGTACATCAAATTTAATGACCAAATACACTTATGCTCAAAATAGATTCAGTACTGGTTGATACCGATTGGTTAGCCACGAATATAGAAAATGAAGCTCTTGTTATGCTGGATGCTTCTGTTCCGCCTGTAGTGCCTGGCTACACTTCCATAAATGATGATGCTGAGTTTTCTGCGATTCCTGGCGCGCGACGGTTTGATTACGATGGTGTGTTTTGTAAACCTAACAGTGTTTTGCCTCATATGATGCCCGCTCAAGAATTGTTTCAGCAAGAAGCAAGAAAGCTAGGAATAAATGCCGATAGTGTTGTGATTGTTTATGACGATGTTGGTCTTTATGCTAGTCCAAGAGCTTGGTGGATGTTTCGCGCGATGGGGCACGCTCAGGTTGCGGTACTTGATGGTGGCTTGCCAAAATGGATAAAAGAAGAAAGAGGAATTATTAAACAGTACGATAATCCTCGAGATGGTAATTTTCTTGCCAATCTAGATGCCGGTTTGTTCTGTGACTTTGAAGTTGTGTTGAAAGGACTCTATGAACCAGGCTGCCAAATTTTAGATGCTCGTTCTGCTGGCAGATTTAAAGGAATCGACGCCGAACCGCGGCCAGGAGTTCGCTCGGGTCACATGCCTAACGCCAAAAATTTACCTTTTCCAGAAGTATTGTCAGGGGGAGAATTGAAGTCAGCTGAGGAGCTGAGCGATCTATTTTCTCAACTGATAGAAAAGGATCAGAAAATAATTACGAGTTGTGGTTCTGGAATCACAGCTTGTATTTTAACCCTGGCTGCCACCGTCGCGGGATATGAAAACCTCGCCGTATACGATGGCAGTTGGGCAGAATGGGGCCTTCCTTCGAAACTTCCCGTCTTAAATGGCTAGTTACCCGGCTGTGGAATCTGCGTAGTGATAACAGGGCCCATTCCCATAATCTGAACAATCACTTCTTCATCCTTTGCCATGTCATAGTGATGACCTTCTGGCGGTTGGTAAATGAATGTGCCTTCCGCGACAGGCATCATGTCATCTGG
>Ga0206684_1000687_pt1 | contig 13245 bp, 14 predicted proteins | sample M210012015metaG_FD_155467 | JGI IMG/M metagenome (GOLD analysis project Ga0206684, IMG submission 155467) | Ammonia-oxidizing marine archaeal communities from Monterey Bay, California, United States - M2 100m 12015 | ecosystem: Environmental > Aquatic > Marine > Intertidal zone | place: USA...
TGTCAATGTAGGCTTTTGTAAACTAGATCCTATCATTAATGGTGATATATCTGGATTTGACTTAGCAAGCCTTGGATTAGACCCAAATAAAAAGACCATTGTGTATGCTCCTACTTTTTATCCTAGCAGTCTTGAAAAATTCCCAAAAAACTTTCCAGAAGATTTTCACGAATTTAATATTATGATTAAACCCCATTATTTCTCTTTAAGCAAAGAAAAATATAAGAAACAACGTCAATTGCTTGAGCATTGGTCTTCATATGACAATGTTTACTTAGCAAAAGTAAGTGATTATTCCTTGGTCCCTTTTATGGCAACAGCGGATCTATTAATGAGTGATGCTTCATCAGCAATTATTGAATTTGCTGCTCTAGATAAGCCTGTTCTTTGGTGTAACTTTTTGAAATTGCGTTGGAATTATAGAGGAATTTTTTCTTATCGTTTTAAAAAACGTATGGATAAAGACTATAATGAGTATTCTAAAATTGCTGTGAGATCTGACTCTTATAAAATGCTAAAAAATAATGTTAAAGATCAGATAGCTAATCCTAAATCTCTTTCTGATCAAAGATTGCATTATGCAAATAAAATGGCTGGAATTTTAGATGGAAATGCAAGCAAGAGAATAATAGATTATTTATTAGAAAATAAATAAGTATTTTATGTTCTTATGAAAAAGATTGGTTATACAACAGGTGTCTTTGATTTATTTCACATTGGTCATCTTAATATATTGAAACGAGCAAAGTTAGAGTGTGACTACCTTATTGTTGGTATTACGACTGATGAGCTTGCACTGTCAGCAAAAAAACAAAAACCAGTTATCCCCTTTCAAGAAAGAATGGAAATTGTTGAATCAATTAAATTTGTTGATGAAGTCGTTCCGCAAACCAGCTACAATAAAATGGAAGCATGGAACAATCTAAAGTTTGATAGGATGTTTGTTGGCGATGATTGGAAAGGCACCAAAGAATGGATTAAAATAGAAAAAGATTTAAGTCAATATAACGTTGAAATTATCTACTTTTCTTACACTCTCCACACATCCAGCACTATGCTAAGAGATATATTACAAAAAATTAGAAAACTACAATAATGGGTAAAACCGTAACTGCGCAAAGATTTCCCTATGTAATTATTCTTTGCCTAATTATTTCTCTATTAACTCAAGGGTGTGAAAATAAATATCCTGAAGGTACAAATATAAAAATTGAGGTGGACGATGGGTTAGATCATCTTTTTTTCCTTCCTAATGGATATCAAGAACACCGTGAAAAAGAATGGCCACTGATTCTTTTCTTGCATGGTATGGGAGAAAGAGGAGATAATTTGGAGTTGGTGAAGATTCATGGTATACCTAAAATTTCAGAGAAAACAGATACTTTTCCTTTCATTGCAGTATCACCACAATGCCCCATTGATCACGTATGGCCTGATCAAGCAATGCAAATGGATTTAATTGCACTTCTTGAATCAGTAATAGATAACTATCAAGTGGATAAAGACAGAATCTATATCACTGGATTAAGTATGGGAGGATATGGAACCTGGAGCTTGTTAAGTAAAAGGCCAGATTTATTTGCGGCTGCTGTTCCTATCTGCGGTGGAGGGATTCCTGGTCTTGATATTCCTGATAGCATTACAGATGTTCCAATCTGGGTATTTCATGGAGAAAAAGACAGAGTAGTTCCTTCAGATGAATCAGAAAAGATGGTTCGTGCGATTGAAGCAATTGGGGGAAATATAAAATATACTCTCTATCCAGATGCTTATCATGACTCATGGACTAGGACATATGAAAATGATAATCTTTATGAATGGCTCCTAAATCACAGAAAAGTCAATTAATTCTTAATTTTAGATGAACATTTTATATGGAATAGCTGCAACGGGTAATGGCCATATTAGCAGATCTCGGATTATAGTAGATGCACTAAAAAAAAGAGGTCATTCAGTTGATGTTATTCTAAGCGGTAGAGATAAAAAAGATCTTTTCGATATAGATGACTTGAAACCTTTTCAGATTAAGAAAGGATTCACTTATGTTACAAATAAAGGAAAGATTAATTACCTAAAAACAGTCTTAACATCTAGTCCAATACAATTTTTAAATGATATAAAATCAATAGACAACAATTATGATCTTGTCATTACTGATTTTGATCCTATTAGTGCTTATGCTGCTAAAAAACACAAAATACCATGTATAGGTATAGGGCATCAATATTCATTCTATAAGAATATACCTATGACAATAAAGATGAAATTTATTAGCATTCTTTTTCCAAGAATATATGCGCCAGCCAATTTTCCTATTCCCTCCCATTTTTACCATTTTAATCAATCAATCATCCCACCTTTTATTGATCCAAAATTTTATGCAGCAGATAGTACATATCAAAAAAAGTCTAATACACTGGTATATTTGCCATGGGAGAACCTAAAGAATATGATTAGTATTTTTAGAAAAATTGAAGGAGAATTTATTTTATATACTAATATAGAATCGATAGAAAAACATGGGAATATTACATTAAAACCATTTTCAAATATTACTTTCAAAGAAGATTTAATTCAATGTTCAGGTCTTATCACTAATGCTGGTTTTCAGCTGCCATCAGAAGCACTATTTTTAGGCAAACCTATGTTATGTAAACCATTAAATGGACAGCCCGAACAAGAACATAACGCAAAAATACTAAAACAATTGGGATATGCCACTGTATGCAAAAAAATTGATATAGATAGTATTCAAAGTTGGGTGAAAAATAAAATAAATGTAAAAATCCCTTTTAAAAATCCAATAGATTTAATTATAAATATTATAGAAAATCCAACAATGGACTTCTCTAATCAAGTAATGGAACTTTGGGAAAAATAATACTAATAGTGCTTTTCAAAATACTCCAATAGATGTTCAAAACCACCAATAGGAATATCATTAATAACAATCTGTGGAACTGAAGTTCCTTTAGTTGCTGCTGCCATTTCTTCTCTTGTAATATTACGCTCTTCAATATCTATTTCATCAAATGAGAATCCTTTTTCTGTTAAAAAACGTTTTGCCATTTTGCAAGGACCGCACCATGCAGTGCTGTAGATTGTTATTTTTGTGTTTTCTGGCGTTAAAATGTTCATAAAAGAATATAGCATAAGGCTAAAAAAGAAAAAAAATATTTTTATTTCTTATCATATGCAATAATAATTAAAATACTGCATGGAATTTGCATTATACTATTGGGGTATTTTTGGGGGAGTAATACTATTTGTATTTCTGATCTCATTGCTCTTTAATCCTTAAGGGAGGGTACTGTTATGGAATTTGCTGATCAATTAACTCAACTTTTAGAATCTAAACCATGGATTATAGCTGTTTTAAGTCTTTGGGAAGCATTTTGGACATTATTAGCACTTTGGTTTGCATCAAGAAATGATCAAAAAGTATGGTTTGTTGTATGTGGAATATTTCAAGTCTTTGGCTTGCCTGAAATTATCTATCTAGCAACACAAACAAAATTCTTCAAAAATTTTAATATCAATGCGTAGTAAACATTTTCCAACTATAATTGCATTGATTATGCTTATAGCTATGTTAGGCTTGATGAGCAATTGCCAAGTTAAAACTGATGTTCCATTAGAGTATCAAGCTCCTACTGATGTCAGTGAACATCTTGATGAAAATGGGGAACCAATGAAGAAAAGAATTGTGTCCTACGAATTTCAACGAGACAAAAAGAATCCTTGAGAAAAATACTCTCGATTGGCGTTTCTCTTGCCTGTCTTTATATAGCATTTCAACAGGTTAATCTACAAGAAGTCTTGGGAGCTTTATCCACTACCAATCTATGGTATGTCATTATAGCACTTATTATTACTGCTATTACATTTATTTTGAGATCATTGCGATGGAGAACGCTCTTGAATGCTCCACACTCCCTTAATCTGCGTCATTATTCTTCTACTACGCATATTGGATATTTTTTAAATAATATTCTTCCATTTAGGGCAGGAGATATATTTCGTGCTCAACTACTCTCAAATCATGATAAAGATATAAAGCTTACTTACTTACTTGGAAGTCTTGTTGGAGAAAAGATTATCGATCTGTGGGTAATAGGATTATTTACAATCATATTAATTTTAATGGGATATACAAATCTCTTTGGTGTTCAATTTATAATAACAGTAATAGGAATATCATTTGTGAGTTCATTAATTATTTTCGGGAGACACACATTGTCTAGTAAGCTCCTTTTAAATTTTCCATCCTTAACAAATTTTGTTGAAGGATACAAACTAGTATCAGATAACAAACTTATTATAGCAGGTTGGTCAATGTTGTTATGGGCTAGCTTTGTAGGATATGTTATTGCAGCACTACAAGCAATTGGTATCACACTGACAATGGAGCAAGCCTTAGGATTAACGATTATCTCAAGTCTTGTTACCTCTCTTCCTATTGCTCCTGCTGCGATTGGAACCTATCATTTAGCTGTTATTTATTGTCTACATAATTTATATGGTCTTCCTCTAGAATTAGCGCAAACAGGCGCTATTATTATGCATAGCATCTTTCTGCTATACAGTATTTCTATAGGTTATCTATATTTAGTATCTGAAAATATGAGTATTACATCTATAACACATGACAGTAAAAACTAAAGGCCTACTTACCGTACTATTTGCCTATATCTTAGCAATAGGACTAGGAATAGTATCAATATTATATACTCAACATCTTGGAAATATGTGGCAAATTTTTATTGCTGATGTTGTAGCAACATTTGTGATCTACAGTTTTAGTGTAGGATACAAAAATTCTTCTTTTTATGATCCATACTGGTCTGTTATTCCTCCATTTATCCTGTTATTCTGGATATGGAAACAAAACTTTATTCTGAGTGGCACAGCAAGCCTACTACTATTTGCAATGCTATTTTGGTCCATACGTTTAACAACCAATTGGATGAAAACCTGGGAAGGATTGCATCATGAAGACTGGCGTTATATTGATATGAGAAATAATCTTGGAAACTCTTTTGAGATTCTAGGAAATTTTGGTGGTATTCATTTCTTTCCAACCTTGATTGTATTTTTTTGCTGTATGCCAATGGAGGCAACACTTCTAATGCAAGAATCTACCCCTCAAACAAATCTACAAGCCTATGCAGGATTCTTTGTCTGTATTATCGGGGTGTTATATGAAATTATTTCTGATGCACAACTGCATCGTTTCCGAGAAGCGAATCCCCATCAAAAAGGTATCATAGAAACAGGATTATGGAATTACTCAAGACATCCAAATTATTATGGTGAGATTTTATTCTGGTGGGGTATTTTTCTTTTTGGAAATGCTTATACTGGAATGAATTATTTAATCTTGGCACCTATTGCAATGACAATTATGTTTTGGTATGCTAGCATCCCATGGATTGAGATTAAAATTCTTCGCACAAGGCCTTTATACAGAGATTATCAAAAAAGAGTTCATATTTTATTTCCAGAAATCACTATATTAAAGCGCCTACTAAAAAGATAAAAATGGATAAAAACACAGTTACAGTTCTAAAAATATTTGGACTAATTGCTTTAGTCTACTTTACATTTTTTATGTTAGTAATGGTACCACATAAAACGTGGTATTTCTTCGGATAATTCTATTTCAATGCTCAATTCTACTTTCTTTATCTGGCTTGCCCTTGTTTTTGTATGGAATTTTGGATATCCACAGGCAACTCCTATTCAAGATGTTATAATTGCTGTTGTATTGGCAATGATATCGTATCAATTAAATAAGAATCAATCTTAACTATCTTTTTCAAGCTTATCTAAAGCTTCTGTAATTACTTTTTCTAGTTTTTTTGTTTGAGATGACAGTTCTTTGATATATGCTTTTTCCGTGAGCTTTGATCTATCTTTTTTTGATTGTATTGGAGGAAGAATTTTAATCGTAATTGGAACAGATCTCATAAAGCGTCCTCCTTTAGGCCAAGCTTTTTCGGTACCAATAATTGCTGCAGGTAAAATAGGGATATCTAATCCCATTGAAAATCTTGCAGTCCCCTTTCTAAAACGTTGTAATTCTCCAGCTTCGCCTCTAGATCCTTCTGGAAACATAATAATATTGTTACCTAAACTGACAAACCCTTTTGATAAAGTAAACGTATCTTCCAAATCAAGAGATTCTGGATTTTGTCGTCTACTAATTGGAATAAGGTTAATAAAGTTTTTGAAAAATTTTCGTCTAAAATCATTATCAAACCAATAATCTTTTGCTGCTAAAAATCCAAAACGTTCATATCCTAATCGAGTCGAATATGCTAAGACAGCAATATCCATATGACTATTATGATTGCTCGCAAAAATAAATGGGGTGTCTTTTGGAATATTTTCTTTTCCAATGACTTTGACTGGAGTATAGAATGTCAATACGGTATTAGCATATAAATCAAACACAAAGGATAATGTCTTAAATAAAATAGATTTCGGTTGTGCTAAATGATTGTATCTTGGATCTTCTAAAATTGAATATTTCATACTGCTCTTTTATACATTTACTCTTTTGGCCAAGAAAACATAAAGGCTAGGGCAGAATTTATTAACAATAACCCCAAACCATGCAATATCGTTCCATTTAGAAATAATTGCTTGTCTCTTTTTCTTTTTAATAGCTTTTAGAATTATCTGTGCTGCTTTTTTAGATGACAATCCAACAGGTTTTTTACTCTTAGATCCAAAAGGAGTTCCTTCAGAGTCTAATTTATTCACTCCAAAATTTGTTTGAACCTTTCCAGGCGCAATTAAGGTAATAAAAATATTACGTTCTTCCACTTCTATCCTTAGTGAATCAAAGAATCCATGCAATGCAAATTTTGCAGAAGAATATGCTGTTCTTCCCTTGGAAGTAATTAATCCTGCAACACTAGTATTGGTAGCAATATGACCTCCTCCATTTTCTAACATATGCCTTAAGATTGACTGTGTAAAATAAACGACTGAAAAATAATCCAACTGCATTAATTCATGGAATACACTCAAATCTGTTTCTTCAAATAAACTCTCTGAACCAATGCCCGCATTATTGAAGAGAATATCAATAGGACCTTCCTTTTCAATAATTCTGCTAACAAATGAATCAATTTCATCAATCTGCGATAAATCAAAAGGATAGATGGCATATTGATTCTGATTATAGGAATCAAAGGATGCTTCCATTTTTTCTTTGTTTCTTGCTACTAAGATAACCTTAGCACCAGATGACAAGAATGCTTTAGCAGTTTCTTCTCCAATTCCAGACGAAGCCCCAGTAATAATTACCGTTTTATTTTTAAAAGACATAAAGGGAATATACTACTTTTGGTCCTTTGTGTTAAGCCAGTAATAAAAAGGCAATCCGAAGAGTAAACTTCCTAATAAAGAGAATATAATTAACCAATACCACTTATATTTACCAATAGGATGATGCTTAAAATAATAGGCAAGCAATAACATAAGCATAAACGCCTCTATAAAGAGTGCAACTCCAATCGTATTTGATAGAAAAACGTTATAATCAAATTCAAAAAACTGCCAGTAGAGAAAAAGATTATTCACTACCAATAGCCCTGTCGCTGCAAAAAAGAATAGTATCTTTTTATTCATTGTATATCAAATTAAGCTATTCATTATTATCAAAGAAGAATTTTGTTAATTGAACCCAAACTAATGTTCCAATCACAAACGATACTCCGAGTAATAAGGACTCATTAGGATATGAATTGAATGATCCAAATTCATTGCCCGCAAATCTAGTAATCGCTCTACTGAATAATACCATAAACGGTATTAACATATAATTATTCTTAATGATAAACTTATACACCATAAATAATAGTACAGAATAAATCGTCATTAACAGCATAGACGGAAGAATATTATACTGAATTTCAATTGCGCTACCATATACAAACATTACTAAGAGTATCCCATAGATATTAGACTTTGCACTATTGGAATATCCATTTGTCCATTCAAATAAAGTTTTCGCAAAAAACAGACTGAATCCTACCGAAACCAATATCCCATAAAGATTGAATGTATTGATTGCCGGATAATAGATCCCTGAAAGTGCTATTCTAGGGAAATTAGGATTTAAGTCTAATTGAAATGATCCTACAACTGCTGCAAACGTTGCACTTAATAATGCGGCTACTAACCCTCCAAGCATAGCATCAGATAATGAACTACGATTTAGGGTTGGTTTTAGCATTGTATTCAAACTACCAAAAAATAGAACTTGAGCTGATGCAACAAGTAGTAGTCCTATTACACTAGATATGTACATTGTACTCATGAGATTCCCTATTGGTTGATCTGTAGGTAATGTCATAAAAAAGGAAGAATCATTGAAAAATGCAATAAGAGCACTGAGGAAAACTATTCCTCCAAATAATAGTCCTTTTCTAAAATTTAAATTACTATCCATCATCATCTTAAAAGAACGCATCAAGAATAGACCACCAATAAATAAACCACCTGGAATAGAAAATAGCATAGCAAGAATTCCTGAAAATCCTTCTCTATCACGCTTCATTCTTCCCCATTCTTCAGGCACATTAACAGATTGTGAAAATCCAGCAAGCTGGTCACCTGCTACAGTAATAATATTTTCGAACTGAGTGCCTTCATAACTAACATCTTTATCTTCTGCATAGGTGAAGGTCCAATCTAATCTTTCTGGTTTTTGTGATTCGATAGCACTTACTAAGCTGAGGTCACTTGCACTAAGATTAAAGTGGTCAGATAATGCTTTATCTGCTATCACTTTTGCATCAGCTTGACTCAGTGAAAGCCCTGCTTCATTTTCGGGAAATTTATTATAAAAACGGATTGGATTACCGTCAAAGTCTACAGATACAACAACTTCCCTTGCACGCTCTTCTACCTCTCCATCAAACTTAGCAAATCGTACTTTCCATCTTGGAGCTAGTACATAAGAACCTAAAAGATCTTTAAATGTGTCTGAGCCTAACTCCTCCCATACAAAATCTGATGCTGGATATGTTTCTGTTACCATAGCATACCCCTGATATCCTTCAGGTAATGTAATATTTTGATTAGCAAGGAAGTCTTCCGCAATATGAATTGCCTGTTCACGATTAATAGTTGGTGAATCAATAGCAACATCAGAATCATTAAATTTAAATGTTGTCATTGCAATCACAACAAGGAGTATTGATCCTAATAAGATTTTCTTATTTAATGGAGATCCATTATCTGCTATAACTGTAGTTGTTTTTTTATTATCTGATATTGCAGGCGGCGTAGGTTTAAACCCTTTATTGAGTGAATTATCATCTAATTCAGACCATCTATTTGCTTTCATTCTAAAATATAGAATCACTAGTAATGGAATAGCACCACCAAGCACTGTCATAAATTTATCTACCATATAACCGCTTGAATACCAAATAGGCAGTGAAAATAATACAACATCATATAAATAATGTGTAATCGCACCAAATACCACTCCTAATTTCAAATAAATCATTCCATAAACAATAATAGATGGTAAAAATAATTCTATTACTCGAGCATAGGAAGGTTGTGCTGGATAATTTGCATGGCCAGCTCCAAAAATTAATGCCTGAATAATCATAGCAATAACTAGTCCAGTAAAGCGCATATTATATCGTTGCCCAATTAATACACCTGCTGCAATTGGTAAAGCACGAAATAACATTTCTTCCCAAAATCCTGCTTGCAATGAAATAGCAAGGCCTGTATACCATGGAAAAATTGATGCAAGATAATTTGGATCTACCATACTGCTTGCTGGTGACCAAAATCCAAAATATTTCTCCATTAATAGATAGAATCCACCAACAATAGCTAGCTTGATTGGTACAATTAAGTAGGCAAAGATTGTATCATTCAATACACGTTTTGAGTTTGCAACATTCATTGTCCATGTTTTCCATAATTGTATGTGTTCTGGAAACGCTCTTCTTGTGAGTGATTCAGCAATAACAAAAGTTGCTCCAAAAAGTAGGAAATTCACTACTCCATTTGCTAGTATGCCTAACATGTTTTCTAGTATAAATTGTGACTTGCTTGTAGCTGTATCATAATACATCCACATGGTTGGATAAAAGTTTAGATTTACTAAAGTGCTCGTTGTTGCAATCACTGCTGCAGCTAACATAGAAGATTTCCATCTTAACCATCCAGTACGGTAAAAGATAACTAATGCACCTACACCTATTACTAACATATAAATACCTAGGAATGCAAAATTTGCAAACATAGCAATGGTGTCATTATCTGATCGTATATTTGCAAACTCACGATTAAAGGATTCTGGAATAAATGCACTCGGCATAACAGAGCTTACCATTGAGCCTGAAACACCAATATTTAATCTATACTTTGCATCTCCTATATCTTGTAATTCATGCTCAAATACAAAAGAATGATTTACTCTTCCATTTGGCATTTCTTCAAAAGAAGATTCTAGGAGCGAGTAATCTGAAAAATTTCCAGACCAATGATCATTTACTTTAAGTGCAACCAAATTGAGGGCATCTTCTTCTGATAAGCTATCAGAATCATGATCTTCTGGAATCTTAACACGATATCCATTAGCAGATCCATCTGGCTTAAACATGAACGTTGCTTCTGCAACTTGCCCTTCTTTAAATGTTCTTACAATCCAGTTGTAGGGTGAAAAAATATCACTATCGATAATAGATTGAAATTTTTCTCGACCACCTTGTTTCAATTCTACATAATCACGTAAACTAGAGGTAAAACTATATTCTGAAGCTTCATCAAGGTTATCACCCAGAACTTCAAAATCTTTTGTAGCAGCTTGGGCTTCTGTTATTGCGGCATCTCTGTCCATTGAGACATTAACATTAAGTGCTCCAATAAAATCATTCCAATAATAAGACAACCCTAGAATGCTCGCAATGGCAACAATACATGTGATAGATAAAATTTTATTATTTGTCATACTTTCCTCTTGTTTGTAACTGATACAGAATATAAAAAGTTCTCAAGGAATAATTATAAAAAAATATGTAACATACAATATTAAATAATAGAGGTAATAACTATGAAGAAAGAGAATTTAACCGAAGAACAAATGATATTTCAGGACGCAGTGCGTACCTTTTTTGAGCGTGAATCCAAACCACACCATGAACAATGGGAGAAAGATGGTATCGTCTCACGTGATATCTGGAAAAAAGCTGGAGAAAATAATTTTTTTGGAATAGATGTCCCTGAAGAATACGGTGGAATGGGAATTGATGACTTTCGTTATAATACAATTTTAATTGAAGAAGGCGTTCGAGCTGAAAATCCTGGATTTGGACACTCTGTACAGAACGATCTAGTTGTTCCGTATCTCATTAGACATTGTAATGAAGAACAAAAGAAACGTTGGCTACCAAAAATTTGTAGTGGAGAAACAATTGGTGCATTAGCAATGACAGAACCAAGTGGTGGTAGTGATTTAGCAGCTATTAAAACAACAGCTAAAGATATGGGTGATCATTATATCGTTAATGGAAGTAAAACATTTATTACGAATGGAATCTTAAGTGATTTCGTGATTGTTGCATGTAAAACTGATTCAAAAAATGGAGCTCATGGTATTAGCTTAATTGTATTAGAACGTGGCATGGAAGGATTTGAACGTGGAAATAAGCTGCATAAAATTGGTCAAATAGCGCAAGATACTGCTGAGATGTTCTTTAAAGACGTAAAAGTCCCTAAAGAAAATCTCTTAGGCGAAGAAGGTAAAGGGTTCTATTACATGATGGAAAGTCTTCCAAAAGAACGACTATCAATTGCAGCAGGATCAATTGCTGTGATAGAATTTGTGCTAGAACTGACAATACAATATTGCCATGAACGTAAAGCATTTGGACAGAAAATTGGTAGTTTCCAGAATTCTAAATTTAAACTAGCTGAAATGGCAACCGAAGCAGAAATAGCTCGTACATTTTATGATCAATGTGTTTTTGAATTAAACGATAAAAAACTTACTCCAGAAAAAGCTGCAATGGCTAAATGGTGGATAACAGAGTTAGAGTTGAAGGTTGTTGATCAATGCTTACAATTACATGGCGGTTATGGATATATTCTTGAATATCCAATCGCAAAAGCTTACATCAACTCAAGAGTACAAACAATTTATGGTGGAACCACTGAGATCATGAAAGAGATCATTGGAAAATCGTTAGGATTTTAATATGGGAAATAAATTAGAAGGAAAAGTAGCGTTAATTACAGGATCAGGTCGTGGGATTGGTCGTGAATTAGCATTAATGTTAGCAAAAGATGGTGCACATATTGTTGTAAATGATTTGGATTCTGATCCAGCAAACCAAACAGCAGAAGATGTTATTGCAATGGGTGGAAAAGCTGTAGTATGTGCCGGTAGTGTAACTGATGATGATTTTGCAGAACGATTTATTAATACAGCACTTGATTCATTTGGTGGTTTAGATATCATAGTGAATAATGCTGGATATACATGGGATAATGTCATTCAAAAAATGGATGATAAACAATGGGATGCAATCTTGGATTGTCACTTAACTGCGCCGTTTAAAATTCTTCGAGCTGCTCAACCGCACATTAAAAGACTATTTCTTGAAGAAAAAGAAAAAGGAATCACAAATTTTCGAAAAGTAGTAAATATATCCTCTACTTCAGGAATGTTTGGAAACGCTGGTCAAATCAATTATGCAACGGCAAAAGCTGGAGTAGTGGGTATGGCAAAAACGATGGCAAAAGAATGGGGTCGTTATAATGTAAACGTCAATGCTGTAGGATTTGGTCTCATTAAAACACGCTTAACTGATGCAGACGCTGAAAAAGAAGAGTCCTTGATCGATATTGAAGGAAATAAAATTAAAGTTGGAGTCAACTCTGCTGTTTTTCAATCAGCAAAAACAATGATTCCTTTAGGAAGGCCCGGTACCCCCGAAGAAGCTGCTGGTGCAATTTATATGTTCTGTATTCCTGAATCAAATTATGTCACAGGACAAATTCTCATGTGTCATGGTGGTGGATTTGGTTTATAATTAATGAAATATTTCTCTCCTCTATTTCCATTTCTTTTAGGCTGGGTTTTATTATTATACACAGAAACATTTGCTTCAATTAGTCTAATCAATGGTCTTTCACAATTATTATTATTTGCACTTGTAGTGTGTTTACCTATATGGCGTACTGGACGTATGTCATATGTTG
>Ga0206684_1000699_pt1 | contig 13161 bp, 10 predicted proteins | sample M210012015metaG_FD_155467 | JGI IMG/M metagenome (GOLD analysis project Ga0206684, IMG submission 155467) | Ammonia-oxidizing marine archaeal communities from Monterey Bay, California, United States - M2 100m 12015 | ecosystem: Environmental > Aquatic > Marine > Intertidal zone | place: USA...
CTTTATTTTCTCAACTAACAGAAGTTTCTGGAGTAGTATTTGACAATAAATCTAAAATACCTTTAGAAGGTGTTAATATTTCTTCAAATGAAGTTGGTACTGTAACTAACAAAGACGGCAAATTTATACTTTTAGTCGAAGATGAAAATGAAATAATTTTTTCATTCATTGGTTATGAAACGATTAGTACTAAAATAAAACCACAAATGACTATTTTTATGAATCCTTCAGTCTTAAGAGGTGATGAAATAGTTGTAAGTGCAACTCGAGCAGTATCAGGTAAAACTCCTGTATCTTTCTCAAATTTAACTTTAAAAGAAATTGAAACTAGGAATACAGCTCAAGATATTCCCATGGTTTTAGCCTCAGAGCCTGGCGTCTGGGCTTATAGTGAGAGTGGTAACGGAACAGGTTATTCTTATGTTTCAATAAGAGGATTTGACCAAAGTAGAATAGGCGTAATGATTGATGGTGTACCATTAAATGATAATGAAAGTCATCAAGTATATTGGGTAGATCATGGTGATCTTCTTGCAGATGCAAAAGATGTACAAATACAGAGAGGTATCGGTAATAGTTTGTACGGTTCATCTGCTTTTGGTGGTTCTATAAATATAAATACAAATATTTTAAGTGATAAAAGAGAGATTGGTTTTTCCTATGGTCAAGGTGATTGGAATACTACCAAATATCGCACACGATATCGTTCTGGAAAAGATTTTGGAGATAATTTGAGTTTGGTTGTTAGAACCTCACAAATTAAATCAGATGGTTACAGAGATAATCATAATTCAAAACAGAATGGTTTATTCTTTGGTTTAGAGCACCGTGGAGAAAAGATAACCAATCAATTTAGAGCTCTAATTGGGTATGAGAATACTCAACTTCTTTGGGATGGAATCTATATGGAAGATATAGATGATAGAACTAAAAGACGTACAGGTAATAAAGCATATACTGATAATTTTTCACAACAGATTTATTCACTAAATACTAGAACTAAAATTAGAGAAAATATTTTTTTAAAAAATACTAGCTATCTTGTTCTAGGACAAGGGTACTATGAAGTAAATAAATCTGGGCAAGATTACTATTCATATAATCTAGATGTAAATAATGAATTTTCCGATAATGAAGAGCAAAGTCTTTCAACAGACTTTTTACGAAGAAAATGGATTGATAATAATTATTTTGGTGTAGTTCCAACAATTACGTGGCTCAATAAAGGTTTGAGGATCGATTTAGGGGGTGAAATTCGTTATTATACTGGAGATCACTTTGGTGAAGTATCAAAATTTTCAAATGAAAGACTTACATCTCAATTTGGTGATAGTTGGTATAGATATTACCAATATGTGGGGAAAAAGAATTCTATGACTTCTTTTATTCATTTTAATTGGCACCCTATCGGTCAGCCATTTACAATTACTGCTGATTTTCAAAATCAAATTCACAATTGGAAATTAGAGCAAGAAAAAATTGGTCATGCTGTGGGGCACAAGTTAACTGCCGATTGGAATTTTTCTAATCCACGTATGGGAATGATTTGGGAACTCAGTGACTCTCTTAATATGTTTGTCAGTTGGGGAAAAGCTCAAAAAGAGCCGGCAGATAATCAAATTATTCAAGCGGATGATGTATGGAGTGATCCTGTTATGGCAGCAGCAGAAGTCATAACTGATTTTGAATGGGGATTAGATTTTACTTTTGGAAGAGGGAAAGCAAAATTTAATGGATACAATATTAAGTATCTAAATGAGCAGTTAAAAAATATTGACGTTAATCAAGAAGGTGAATATGATTATTATTTAGCAGACTCAACTGAACATATGGGATTTGAATGGGAAACAGAATTCATATTAAATAATCAATTTTCATTGGCTGCTAATGGTGCTTTAGTTATGAATTATTTTAATGATGGAAAAAGTTTACCCAATGTACCTTCAACTTTGTTTAATCTTTCAATCGATTACCAACCTATAAAAAATGGATTATTTTTTATTCATTGGAGACGTATTGGAAATATGTATGTTGATCGAGAAAATACTGAAGAAGGAATGATAGATCCATTTTCAGTTTGGGATATGGGAATAAAATATAAATGGCAAGGATTAGAAATAATGGCCAAAGTTAATAATGTATTTGATAAGCTTTATTCAACTTATGGCTATGGTTATAATTGGGATGGTTATAAAGCCTACTATTGGCCTGGAGCAACAAGAAATACATTCATAAATATTTCTTATCAATTATAATAATTATTGATAAGATTACCATCAAAAATCATGTTTTATGATATTGTCGATTATTAAGAATTGAAATTGCTCTATATATTTGTTCTAATAAGAATGCTTTTGCCATTTCATGTGTGAAAGTAAGTGAAGACAAAGATAACGTCATATTTGCTGATTTTTTAACAGATTCAGATAGACCATCAGGTCCACCAATAATAAATGTAATTTTTTCCGATCTAGATTTTAATAACAAAGCTAAACCTCTAGAGGTCGTTATTTCACCCTCTTCACTCATAGCAATATTAAAACCATTATTAGATTTTAAATGTTTTAATATCTTTAAACCTTCTTTTTGAGGGTTTTGATCTTTAATCAAAATATTTTCAATTTGAGCATCGTGATTAATTCTTTTGGTGAATTCTTGACAAATTTTTGCAATATTTTTATCTTTAACTTTGCCTACAGATAAAATTTTTAATTTCATATTTTTAATACTGTTAATTGTTATGTTAATGAGAAATTTATTAAAGTAATATTTTGCTTAAAGTAATAAAGAGTAAATAAATATGATAATAACTATTTGAGTCCTCGAGATTTCTTTATGTTTAACTTAAATTTACAGTCTTATGTATAGTAAAAAATTAAATAAAAAGCGTCTTTTTTTAATTGATGGCTACGCTATGCTATATAGGTCTCATTTCGCATTGATAAGAAATCCATTGATAAATAGTAAAGGTATGCACACTTCGGCACTTTTTGGTTTTATAAATCAGGTTTTAAAATTAATTCGAAAAGAAAAACCAGATTTTTTGATGGCTGCTTTTGATTCACCCAAAAAGACTTTTAGACATGAAAGATATCCTGAATACAAAGCTACACGAGAAAAAATGCCAGAAGAAATGAGAGAACAGTTACCTTATCTTTGGAAGTTACTCAAAGCAATGAAAATTCCTACTTTAGAACAGCCAGGTTTTGAAGCTGATGATATTATAGGGACATTGGCAGTAAGAGCAAATGAAAAGAATCTAGATACATTCATTGTTAGTGGCGATAAAGATTTCATGCAACTTGTGAATGATAATATTTTTCTTTATTCGCCATCAGGTAGACAGTCTGAAATAAAAATATATGATAAAAGTGGTGTGAAAGATAAATGGGGTGTGCCACCAGAAATGATTATTGACCTTTTAGGACTTATGGGTGATTCTTCAGATAATGTTCCAGGAGTTATGGGCGTTGGAGAGAAAACTGCAGTAAAACTTTTAAAAGAATATGGAACGCTTGAAAATGCACTTGACCATGCAGACGAAGTTAAAAATAAACGTGCTAGAGAAGGTTTGCAGTCTGGAAGAGAAAAAGCACTCCTTAGTCAAGAGTTGGTTACTATAGATACTAATATGAATATTGATTCAAATTTTGAGGAAATGGCTACTGATGGTTTTGATGTAAATGAACTCGAAGGGTTATTCCATGAGTTAGAGTTTCAAGCTCTTATTAATCAAATAAAGTCTTTCAAAAGCGAAGTTCCATCACAAAATGAAGAATCTGAGAAAGATTATAAAACATTACTAGATTTAATTGATATTCAAAAATTTGCAAATTCTATTAAAGAAGGTAAATGGCTTTCTTTTGACTTAGAGACCACTTCTTTAGATCCTATGTCATGTGATATTGTTGGCTTTTCTTTTGCTACTAAAAAAAACCAAGCTATTTATATACCAATTATTTATAAAGAAAAAGAAGCTAATTTATTTGATGATCATCTTAATTTAGTTTTAAATATTCTAAGACCAGTATTTGAAAATTCAAAAATACCAAAAACTGGACAGAATATAAAATTTGATGCACTAATTTTAAGAAATCATGGATTAAAGGTTTTTGGTCTCAAATTTGACACTTTATTAGCAGCTCACTTAATTAATCCAGAGTCAAGAAGCTTAAAACTGGATAATCTAAGTTTTGAGCATCTTAATTATCGCATGCTTCCTATTGAAGATTTAATTGGTAAAGGACGAAATCAAATATCTATGTCAGAAGTAGAACTTGAAAAAATTTCATTTTATGCTTCTGAAGATGCAGATATAGCATTGCAATTGACTCATATTTTTGACAAGAAATTAAAAAAACAAAATCTTGATAAATTCTTTAATGAAATTGAAATGCCTTTACTCCCAGTCCTTCTTGAACTAGAATATAATGGGATGTATGTTGATTCAAAGATGTTAAGCAAAATGTCTGATAATCTTGGGAATAAGATAGAAAACCTTATATCAAATATTACAAAAGAGGCAGGAACAGAGTTTAATATTAATTCAACTCAACAATTAGCAAATATATTATTTGACATTATTGGATTGCCAGAGATTAAAAAAAGATCAACGGCTGAAGAAGTTCTAACTCGTCTAAAAAATGAGCATCCTTTACCAAGTTTAATTTTAGAGTATAGAAAATTAAATAAACTTAAAAACACATATATAGATGCTTTGCCCACTTTAATTAATTTAAAAACTAAAAGAATCCATTCAACCTTTAGTCAAACTGTTACTTCTACAGGTAGATTATCATCAAGAAATCCAAACTTCCAAAATATTCCAATCCGTACAGATTTAGGTAGAGAAATTCGTAAAGCTTTTAAATCTGAAAACAAAGATTGGATTATATTTTCTGCTGATTACTCACAGATAGAATTAAGAATTATGGCTCATTTATCACAAGATAAGACTTTACTAGATGCTTTTAATAAAGGGGAAGATATTCATACTAGAACTGCTGCAGATGTTTTTAATGTTGATATTGATGAAGTTATTCCAGAAATGCGCCGCACAGCTAAAATTGTAAATTTTGGCCTTCTCTATGGTGCTGGACCATTTCGTATGAGTCAGGAATTGGGAATCCCACAAAAAGAAGCGAAGTCAATTATTGAATCGTATTTTGAGAGATATTCAGGTATTAAAGATTATATTGATTCTGTAATTGAATATGCTCGTGCCAACAAATACGTTAAAACAATATTAGGTCGTCGTCGTCAAGTATGGGATATTGATAGTAACAATCACCTTCATAAAGAAGCTGCAAAAAGAATGGCAATTAATATGCCTATTCAAGGTACAAATGCAGAAATGATTAAAATTGCTATGATTGACATCCAAAAAGAATTAGAATTAAAAAATATGAAATCTAAAATGTTACTTCAAATACATGATGAGTTAGTATTTGAAGTACCTTTAGAAGAGTTAAATAACCTTCAAAATATAGTAACTAACAAAATGGAAAATTCATTACCATTATCAGTTCCAATTGTAGTGGATTGTGGTAATGGAGAATCATGGTATGAGGCTCATTAGTGGAAGCTAGTATAACCTTAAAAAAAGTTGGAAAATTAGTAAAAGGAAAAACTATCCTTGCAAGTTTAACCTTTGGTGTTGAAAGAGGTTCTATCGTTGCAATAATTGGTGATAATGAAGCTGGTAAATCAATGTTGCTTAAGGTTATTTCTGGAATAGAGCATCAAGAATATGGTCAAGTTTTTATTAATGGTTTAGACTCTAAAAAAAGACGAATAGAAGTAATGTCTTCAATAGGATTTGTTCCTCATGAAGTTGACTTAGACCCTTGGCTAACGGTTGAACAAAATATACAGTTTATTGGTCTTCTATATGGAATTGATACAGAAACATTAAATACACGTATGGTGCAATTAGCCAGAGAATTGCATATAATTCCATTTTTGAAATCAATGGTAAGTGATATTTCTCCAGGAATTATAAAAAAAGCGATGGTAATACGTTCATTAATTCATGACCCAAATATTTTAATTATGGATGATCCCACAGCATTTATGGATGCCGAATCTTATCGACATACTTGGGATTTACTTCTTAGACTTCGTGGCGAAAAAACAATATTATATGTTAGTCAATCTCTTCAAGAAGTAGAAGAAGCTCATGATCGTATTCTTGTACTTGAAGATGGTCGAATTATGTTAGATGGGAGTTTAGATAAATTATTAGGTAGCACTTTTGAATATCATCAATTTCAAATAGAATTTGAAGAATTATCTGAGGAGCTTTATAATCAGTTATCCAAATTACCTAAAGTAAAAAATGTGTCAAGAATAGGAAATAGCATTCATTTTTATGGAAAAGAAAGAAATGTTTTTTTTGATGTTTTAAATGCTGCTACCAATGCAATAATGAAAGATATTAGTGTTAAAAAGCTAGGTCTTCAAGATCTTATGGATGCTAAGTATGCAAAGGATGGTATTCATTGATTAAAACATTACTTCTTAGACGTTATTGGTTGCTTCGTCATCGTTTTTTATCAACTATCTTCTTTATAACATTATTTCCAATAATATTTCATTTTACGATTACAAAAGTGATGGAAAATATTTTACCTCTTCCATTTAATAACATAGCATACGAAGTATGGGTTTTTCCTGCAGTTATATTTTTAATAGCATCAACATCAACATTTGCAATTATTTATAGAGATTTTTTTGATTTAAGAATTCATAAAATATCATTTTTATCAATAACGATAGCCCCTTTTAAGAAAACTCACTTAATTGTTGGTTTTATAATTACTTCAATAATTGAATCTTTTTTTTATGTTATTATTACTATGATAACATTAAAAATAATAATGATTTCGCCACTTCATTGGACTGTATTTTTATTCACACCAATTTTTACTTTCATTTATACTTTTTTGCTTGCGAATATTATAGTGACTTTTTCAATAATATCTGATCGTATATTTACTTTTTTATCCTTTTCAATTATATTATTCTTTTTCATCATTTTTGGTAATGGTTTTATAATAGAATTTGATTTATTTCCTCATAATATGGGTCGCATCTTATCTTTCAACCCTTTAAGTATTATATTATCAGAACTTAGAAATATTTTATTTTTTAATAATTTTGATTGGAAATTAATAAGCATACCTATTTTGGTCGCTTTATTTTGGACTTTATTAAATGGAAATTTGCTAAAAAGAAAATTAAAACAATGATTGGTTATCTATCTGGAGCGATGGAGTTTTCTAATGATGAGGGTGCTGGTTGGAGAAATGACTTAACACTCTGGTTAGAAAGTAATATTGAGCATAAAGTCTTTAACCCTGTCATTGAATCAGAAAATTTAATGAAGAGTTATGGCGCTGAATCCTACAGAGATTGGAAAGTTAGTAATATTGATAAATATTTAAATTTTATTAGAATTTGTGTTGATAGAGATATAGAAATTGTAAGAAATAAATGTGATTATATTATTTGTTTGTGGGATGAAAGTGTACTCAAAGGAGCAGGCACTCATGCGGAAGTAACGATCGCTTATGAATGCAATAAACCTATATATTTAGTAAACAAGTTACCTGAGGCTGATTTAAGTGGATGGATTATGGCTTGTAGTACAAAAATATTTTCAGATTTTGAAACTTTAAAATCATTTTTATTAAAAGAATATCGATTTTAATCATTTATATGAGGGGCCCAGAAGCAATAATTAACCTTAGTCATTTAAAGACAAATTATGATACAGTTAAAAATCATTTAAATGGCAAAAGAATTATGGCGGTTGTTAAAGCTAATGGATATGGACATGGTAGTATACCATGCTCGATAGCTTTAGAAAATCATGGTTGTGATTTTTTTGGAGTTTTTTCAATTGAAGAAGGAATAGAGCTTCGGAATGCAGGTCTTAAATCAGATATTTTAGTATTTAGTGCTCTTGACCCTACTACAATAAATGATGCAGTTAAAAATAATTTAATATTAAATATTTCAGATAAATCTCATTTAGATGCTTTAATTATTTTTTATAAAAGAAAAAGTAAAGTTCCTAGAATACATATTAAAGTAGACACAGGAATGACACGATTGGGTTTAGAAATTGATGAGTTTAAAGAAGTATTGCAATTATTAATAGAAAACCCTGAAATAAAATGTGAAGGAATATATTCACATTTTGCAACAGCAGATGAAGGAGATCTTTCATATGCATTTGAACAAGAAAAGAAATTTAAATTTATTTTAAACTTAGCTGATCAATTAGATTATCAGGTTAATGATATTCATTTTTCAAATAGTGGTGCTGCTTTAAATATTGATCAAAGTTATTGCAATATAACTAGAGTCGGAATGCTTCTTTATGGTGCTTTACCAAGCAATGAGATTCAAACATCATTATTTGTTCAACCTGTGATGAATTTTGTAGCACCGATTGTTAGTATAAGGTCAGTTGCTAAAAATACATATGTTAGCTATGGAGGTGTATACAAAACTAATTCAAAGACTAATATTGCCGTTATTCAATGTGGATTTGCTGATGGTCTTCCAAGATCATGGTTTAAAAATGGATATATATATTATAATGGTAAACAATACAGAATTGCTGGTAGGATTTGTATGGATCAATTTATGGTAGACTTTGGTGATGATATCCCAAAAATTGATGATAAAGTACTTATGATAGGTAGAGATGGTAATAATGAAATTCGTTTTGAAACAATTGCTAACTCAATTCAAACTACACCATATGTGCTTTCAACTGCAATTGGAGGAAGAACTCAAAGAATCTATCACGGGTAATTTGAATAAATCATATTAGATTTCTACGATGATGATAAAAGGTAATATTATAATAAGTTCTCTTTTAAAAACATTAATTTGTTTTTCAGCATTGTTTGGTCAACAATTCAAGCATAGCATTGTTATGCCTGTACCAGACCTTTCATTCCATCCATCTATTTTTTATGGATTAGATGTATTAGAACAGATGGATTTCAAGCCACTTTATGGAAAAACAATAGCCGTTTTTACAAATCAAACTGCAATTAATCGTAAAGGTGAACATTTGCTCGATTTGATGAAAACTCATTCAAAAATAGATGTTAAAATTATTTTTACGCCACAATATGGATTATTTGCTGAGCAAAAAAATCAATTTAAAATGCAAGGTGATCAAAAATATGATCCAATTTACAACGCTCGAATTGTTGAGGTTTTTGGTAGAAATATAAAACCTCCTGAATGGGCTATGCGAGGATTAGACCTTATACTAATTGATATTCAAGATACAGGAGTACGTTTTTCAACATATGTAGCTACAATGACAAAAATATTAGAAGTTGCAAGTGAGTGGAGCACACCTGTAATGATATTAGATAGGCCAAATCCTTTACGAGGTGACAGAGTAGATGGTCCAGTTGTTCGTCCTAAATTTCAGTCATTTGAAGGTTATCATCTTATTCCAATTCGTCATGGTATGACAATAGGTGAGATGGCAGTTATGGCAAATGAAATGGGATGGATAAAGAATTTGAAAAGAACAAATCTTACAATAATTCCAATGGCTAATTGGAAAAGGTCTTACTGGCTCGATAAATCTGAGCATCCTTGGATTACTCCTCAACCTCAACTAAAAAATATTCGTACAAATTTAGCATATGCTGGCTTTGGTTTAATTGAAGGTACAAATTTAAATGATGGTCGTGGAACGGATCGTCCTTATATGCGTGTAGGTGCACCTTGGCTTTCTGGTTTTCATTTAGCAGAAAAACTTATTCAATTAAAATTACCAGGAGTTGAATTTCGAGTTGTAGAATATGTACCAAGAAAGAAGCCTGAAGATAAGATTATACCATTATATCTTAACAAAGTTTGCAGTGGAATTGATATTTATATTAAAGATCCAAATCGCTTTGACCCTATAGCAACAGCAACAGCAATTATGGTTCTAACAAATCAACTATATCCAAGAGAATTTAAATGGGATGAATTAAACCGTATAGATATGCTGTTTGGTCATAGTCAACTACGTATATTTGCTGCACAAGGAAAACCTGCAAATTACTTGCCTCCTCTATGGCTTAAAGATGTATTGAAATTCAATGAATTTCGACAGCAATTTTTGATTTATAACTAATAAATGAATAGTAAAATTCTTTTTTTATTCATTTTACTTTCAACTTTAGTTTTAAGTCAGACTCATTTTACTATTCCTCAAAATGTTTGGCGGTTATCATTTAATCAAAGTATTGAAAGTGGAAAATGGATAGGACATGATGGTGAGAAAGGATTAAAAGATTTAAAATATAAATTAAAAGGCATTGATTATTCCATTGATCAATATTGGGAGCATGCTTTGAATGCTCAGGAATTCACATTAGAATATGGTCTTTCTGAAAAATCAACTTTTATTATACAAGTTCCAATAGTTCAAAAGTTTAATGAGGATCATGCTTGGTTGATTTCTTCAGACTCTTCTACGGTAGTTTTAGATGATATAATGAAATTCTATTTTCCTAATAATAAATCTAATTCAGGTTTAGGTAATGTTACCGTTGGAATGAAAAAATTGTTCATTGGTAATCCTGCTTGGAGGGGTGAAGGTAGAAAATATTCAATTTATGGTGGGCTCGACGCCACTTTTCCATTTGGTCAAAGTTTAAAAAAGTATTATCCTAAAGATATTGATGATAATGGCATTCCTAACCAGTTTAAACACTTACCAATAAGCAATGGAGTTACAAAATGGAGAGGCAGCCTTTTTGGTGAACTGTACAGAAAAATTAAAGGTAGACTTATTAATATTAATTGGTCATTTAGTTTATCATCTTATAACAGAGAATTAATTAATCCTTCTTACTCCTTTTTATGGATTGAAGAAACTGGTATTGATTCTATTTCAAAGGTAATTGGAAACGCAGTTCTATTTGAACAAGGAAAGCAAATCTCCTTATCAATTCAAGGTCAACTAGAACTATGGCCTAAACGTATGTTTCTATCATCAGGTATGGATTGGATGAAATCAGGTCGTGATCAATATTTTTCAAATAGTGATAAATGGGATACTTGGATGAGTTCAAACAATAATTATGATACTAAAAAAACATTATCAACTCAATTTATAAAATTAAACTTTCTTAATATTGACCCTTTCAAACAATATGGCCCAATTCCTTTTGAATTAGAGTTTGGTATTAGATGGTATGTACCATATTTAACATATCATACTTTTGGATACACTTCATCTTGGTTAAAAATCAGTTCTTACTTTCAAGCTTGGTAAAAATTATATTCTATCATTAGTTAATTGCTTAAATGATTGATTCAAAAAAATCCATATTCGCTTGGTCATTATACGATTGGGCAAATAGTGCATTCTCAACAACTGTTATGGCAGGGTTTTTTCCTGTTTTTTTCAAAGAATATTGGTCAACTACAGATAGTGTAACTTTGAGTACTTGGTATTTGGGATTGGCAAATTCTTTAGCTTCTATTATAGTTGCAGCACTTGCGCCATTCCTTGGTGCCATAGCAGATCGGGCTTCAGCAAAAAAGAAATTTCTGATGCTTTTTGCTTTCCTAGGTATTATTGGAACTGGTTCTCTATGGATGGTTAAGCAAGGTCAATGGCAATTAGCTGTAATATTCTATATTATTGCATCTATTGGGCATATGTCGGGTAATATATTTTATGATTCATTACTCCCAAGTATTGCATCAAAAGAAAAAATTGATTACACTTCTTCTTTAGGTTTTGCTTTGGGATATATTGGTGGTGGCTTACTTTTTTTACTTAATGTATTAATGTATTTAAATCCTTCAATGTTTGGAATTATTGATGCTGCAACGGCAATCAGACTTTCATTCATAAGTGTTGCCATATGGTGGTTTATATTTTCAATTCCTATAATGGTTTTTGTTAAAGAACCAGAAAATTATTCACCTTTAAGTATTTCTAATTCTATTTCTGCTGGTTGGCACCAATTATTAAAAACAGTTAAAGAGATAAGTCATCTAAAAGTTGTTGCTACTTTTTTAGTTGCCTATTGGTTATATATTGATGGAGTTGATACAATAATTAGAATGGCTGTTGATTATGGTACAAGTATTGGTTTTACTACTAGCTCATTAATAACAGCTTTACTTTTAGTTCAGTTTGTTGCTTTTCCGGCAACTTTAGGATTTAATTGGTACGCTTCAAAAATTGGAATTAAAAAAGCAATTTATACTGCTATTATTGGTTATTCAACAATTACTCTATTTGCTGCTTTGGTAAAAGAAGAGTGGCATTTTTATATTCTTGCAATTCTTATTGCTTGTTTTCAAGGTGGTATTCAATCATTGAGTCGATCAATGTATGCGCGAATAATTCCTATTAAAAAAGCAGCTCAATTTTATGGATTCTATAATATGTTAGGAAAGTTTGCTTCAATCATAGGGCCACCCTTGATGGGTTATGTAGGTTTAGTAACAGGAAATCCACGATTAGGTATTTTGTCAATTATAATTCTTTTTATCTCAGGAGGCTTTATTCTAAGAAAAGTGGATCTTGATGAAGGTGAAAAAATTGCAAAATCATATTTATCAAAAGATTGAAAACCTGTGGTTAATAATTTTCTATGATCTTAATTATATATTTTAAATAGAGGTAAAAGTACGATGGAAACTATTTCAGCAAAATATTCACAATTTGTTATGCCTGACAATATAAATGTTGTTGGTACGCTATTTGGAGGTCAAATGATAGCATGGGTTGATTTGGCAGCGGCAAAAGTCGCACATAGATTTTTAAAAGGAAGTGATGTAGATGGAGCTGTGACAAGAACAATTGACAAGGTTGAATTTAAAGAACCAGTTTATTTAGGTGACTGGGTAAATTTTTTAGCTACTATTATATCTGTTGGAAGCACCTCTTTTACTATTCAAGTAGATGCTTATGCTGAAGGAAGACATTCAGATTCACGCTTAGCATGTGTTGCAACACTTGTTATGGTAGCAGTAAAAAAAGATACTGATGGTAACTACAATAAAATTGAACATGGTAAATCAAACTAATTTTTTTAAAAAATTCACATTTTTTCTTGTTATAAGTGCAGCATTTGCTCAAGATACAATATTGAACATAAACAACTTGGA
>Ga0206684_1000709_pt1 | contig 13118 bp, 10 predicted proteins | sample M210012015metaG_FD_155467 | JGI IMG/M metagenome (GOLD analysis project Ga0206684, IMG submission 155467) | Ammonia-oxidizing marine archaeal communities from Monterey Bay, California, United States - M2 100m 12015 | ecosystem: Environmental > Aquatic > Marine > Intertidal zone | place: USA...
AGGAAGTTAGCCCTGATGTCAGAATATTGGGCGCTGATCATCAAGGAACAGAATTTACCGGACATGAACTGCCTATTAAATGCATTTTTAACTCAAGAGATCATGGTTATTCTACTAGTGAGCTGAGAAAAAGAATCTTTGAAGCAGAGAAGAAGAAATAGCTTTACTTAGTTAAGTCGTAGAAAATAATACTCGATCCAACTTTAAGAAATTCTTCATCTTGTTCTATCCATTTTTTTATTAAGCTAGATTTTTTCACACCCAATAGAGCTAGCCTATTATTAATGAATAAGCCTTCTAGATTAATGTCTATTTTAGATAAATCAATGTTCAAGATATTTGGGGAAAAGAATTGTTCTGATGACAGTGTTTTTGTATTGAATTCGGGTAAAATCTTTTTTAAAAAGATTGAAAAGGTATAATCAGATGTGATATTATCTAATATCAACAAACCTCCTTGTTTTAAATGATTTGCTAACAAAATCACTTCATCATTTTTCAATTTTAGATAACCATTATTACATATAAGTATAATAGGATAGGCTGATATATTTTTTTCTGAAATAAATACATTTTTTTCTATTGATAGCGATATTTTTGCGCTCTGATCTAAATAATTAAGCATATTTTCTACTCCTGTCCCATCACATTCACCCATTAATAAGACTTTTTGGTTTTGGGCAAATAACAAAGAGTGAAAAGAAACAATTATTATTCCTAATATTATTATAAATTTCTTCATCATTATTTACAATTTAGGTTTTAATTTTCTTTAAATGAACAAACAGAAAGCAATTCTTAAAATTTTATTTTTTATATCCTTTACTTTCTTGTATCCACAAGAGAAGGATTTTGAAAAATCTATTTCTGAAACCGAACAACAGATTCAAGCTTTAAAAAATGCTATTAATAAAAATAATAATGAAATCAACACCTTAAAAACAAAGGCTCAGCAAACAAATAAGATTTTAAGCATCACAAAGAGGAATATTCAAGACTCTACAAATCTTATAAAAGCATATGATAAAAAGATAAATTTATATAACAAGCAATCAACCAATTTAAAGAATGCAGTTATTGCTAATAATAATGAAATGGAATTGATTAAGCAGCAATATGCAGAGAGATCAATCAGTTTATATAAGAAAAAAAATCAAGATTTGAGAGGTCTAATTTTTAATTCAAACAGCCTTAATCAGATGGTCTATAGAATTAAATATTATAATATTATTTCAGATTTAAATCAAAAGACTATAAATAAACTACAGACATCTCAGTTTTATAATAAGAAAAAGAATGAAGACATTAAAGCTTTGTTAGAAGATGTAGATAGGAACAAAGGCTTAAAAAATCAGGAACTCCAATCTTTAGATAAGAAAAAGAAATACCAAGAAAGATTATTATCTCAATTAAAGCAAGAGCAAGTATCAATTAAGCAAGAAATACAAAAACAAACAAACCAGATTAACGCATTGGAGGCATTACGTAAAAATATTATTGAAGCAAAAAAGAAATATGATTCAGAGCAACTTGCAAAATTGAAAACAATAAAGACAGATATTAGGAAATATAAAGGACAGCTCATTTGGCCTGTTCAAGGAAAGATTAGTAAAGGTTTTGGACCACAATGGAACCCAAAACTAAATACAACATTAGACAATCCCGGTATTGATATTACAGCTAAATCTACAACTCCAGTTCAAAGCGTATTTGATGGCTTAGTTACGACTATTACATTTATATCAGGATATGGCACAACTGTTATTATTGATCATGACAATGGATATTTTACAGTTTTTACTCATTTAGAGAATTTATTAATCAGTGAAAATATGCTTGTTAAAGAAGGACAAGAAATAGGTTTTGTTTCAAATAATAATATTATACACTTTGAAATATGGGGGAATAATCAAAAATTAAACCCAACAAAATGGATTAAGAATGGATATAAGTAAATTACAGCCAGAATCGTTCAATCATATTCAGTCTATCGTAGATAAGAATAGAATTGGCAATGCATACCTTATTCATGGTCCAAGTGGTTCTGGAAAAGAAGCCTTTGCCTTAACATTCGGTAGTTTAATTACTGGCTTTGATTTAGAATCATTTATCAATAATCCCAATATTTTCCTTATTCTTCCTGGAGATAAAGATTTTTATAAAAACTTATTTAAAAGTTCAAAAATGGATGAAAAAGAATACCAAGAATGGAATAATTATTGGAAAGAGAAACTATTATTCCCACTAAAGAAGAAAAAACTATCTAATAGTAAACGTATTCCTATTAATGTATTAAAAAATCTAAAGAAAAATATCTTTTTTAAGTCTGATCGTAGAAAAGTGGTAATTATTTTTGATGCACATGCTTTATCTGAAGGGTCAGCTGAGTCTGCCAATGCTTTATTAAAAATTTTAGAGGAACCACCAAACAATACCTCGTTTTTATTGGTATCAGAATCAATAAATCAAGTTGTACCTACTATTTCATCAAGATGCCAAACAATTAACATCCCAAGAATTGAATCCAAAAATCTTCATGATCTTTTAGATAGAAAGAAGAATTTTGATGCAGATATTTTATCATTTCTATCTAATAATAACTTAGATAAAATAGATTTACTTGATGAATATTCTAAGGAATCTATTCTAGAGATTGTTAATAAGTATATTGATGCTATTCAATATCACACTCCAGAATCAGTTTCATTGTTTTCTGAGGATATGATACTCAACTTTAATAGCAAGAGAGAAAAGTTTTATTTTGAATTAAGCATTATTAAGAAATGGCTTGAATGTACCTTATTAATTCAAGAGTCAATCTCTCTACCATTTCATTGGAATGATTTCACTGATTTAGGACAAGATTTTTTATCAAAAAATTCAAATTCGAGCATGTTAGACTTATTAAAAGAAATTGAAATTTGCTTAAATAATTTGAAAGCAAATAGCGCTCCAAAACTATCCATAATGAATATGATTATAAATAGTCATAACTCATTAAATTAGAGCATGAAAAAATATTATATCACAACACCAATTTATTATGTAAATGATAAGCCTCATATAGGTCATGCATATACTACTATTTTGGCAGACACTTTATCAAGGTTTAGAACTCTTATAGGAGAACAGTCTTTTTTTCTAACAGGACTAGATGAGCACGGACTGAAGGTGCAACAAGCTGCAGAAAAAAATAAAGTGACTCCAGAAGTGCATTGTGATACAATGGCTCCAGCGTTTATAGAGCTATGGGAAAAACTAAATATTAATTATTCTGACTTCATACGTACTACAGAAAAACGTCATACAACGATTGTACAAAGCATCCTAAGTCAAGTATATGAAAATGGAGATATATATCAAGATGAGTATGAAGGATGGTATTCAATTTCTGAAGAAAGGTTTATTACAGAGAAAGAAGTAGAAAGCGGTCTTTTTGGCGAAGCAAAAAAGATTAAAGAAAAAAACTATTTCTTTAAAATGAGTAAATATCAATCAGAATTAATCAAAAAAATTGAAAGCGATGAACTTTCTATACAGCCTAAGAGTAGGAAAAATGAAGTATTAGGCTTTTTAAAACAGGAACTATCTGATTTATGTATCTCTAGACCAAAGTCTCGCTTAGAATGGGGCATAGAAATACCATTTGATAAAGATTATGTAACATATGTATGGTTTGATGCGTTGATTAACTATATCTCTGCTCCAAAATATTCTGAAGATAATAAAAATTTTGAATTACACTGGCCTGCGGATGTTCACTTAATAGGTAAAGATATTCTCACCACCCATTCAGTATACTGGCCTACAATGTTAATGTCATTAAATCTGCCTATGCCAAAAGCTATTTTTGCGCATGGCTGGTGGTTAACTGATGATGAGAAAATGAGTAAATCTCTTGGGAATGTTATCAATCCTTTAATGCTTATTGATGAATTTGGTGTTGATCCTGTGAGATATTATTTAATGAGTGAAATGGTTTTAGGGTTAGATGCTACATTCTCAATGGATTCTTTTACTAGAAAGTATAATAGTGATTTGGCCAATGATTTAGGAAACTTAGTAAGTCGAGTTTGCACCCTGATTAGCAATAATTTTGATGATAAAATGCCAAAATTTCAAAGCAAAGAAAGTGACCTATCAAAAAGTTTTAGCTCTATTGATATAAAAGAACATCTTGATCAGTTTAAGATGGATAAACTTCTTCATGAAATTATGACATTTATACGATCAGTAAACGGTTATATGGAAAAACATCAACCATGGAAAATGATTAAAGAAGATAAAGAGTCAGCTGGAAATATTTTGTATCATGCAGCAGAATCGCTAAAAGTTGCTGCCATCATGCTTTCTCCTGTTATGCCAGAAAAGTCTCAAGAGATTCTAGACGCACTAGGAGCTAAGGATTCTAAATTAGAATGGGGTACGTTAAATCCTGGCGATAAAATCTCTAAAGGAGACCCAATCTTTCCGAGAATTGTTCAATGACATTGATTGATACTCATGCTCATTTATACTATGATCAGATGTATAATAATCTGGATACTGTTTTAGATGAAGCAACTGAAAATGGTGTCACAAAAATTATATGTATTGGAACCGACTTAAATACATCTAAACAATCCGTAGAAATAGCTAATAAATATGAGAATGTTTATGCTGCAGTGGGTATTCATCCTCATGATTCTAAAGATGTTACCAAAGATTACCTTAAAGATCTTGAAGCATTAGCTTTGAGCAGTAAAAAAGTAGTTGCTGTAGGAGAAATAGGAATCGATCACTACAGAAATATATCGCCAAAGGAAATTCAAGAAGAGGTAATGATAGAGCAGATGGAATTAGCTCAATCATTATCGTTACCGATTATATTCCATAATCGTGATGCAGACAATGATATTATCGAGATTCTTAAACAACATTCATTTAGTAGAGCTATAGCACATTGTTATTCGAGCGATTTAAGTTTTGCTGAACAATTGATTGATTTAAATGTCCTTCTATCTTTTTCAGGTAATGTTACATTTAAAAACTCTATTAATCAGTCTGCAATTAAAAATATCACACTAAAAGATTTTGTTTTAGAAACAGATTGTCCTTTTTTAGCTCCACAGCCGTTTCGAGGCAAACCCAATGAACCAAAGTATGTTAAAGATATAGCATTATTCATATCAGATTTATTAGATATCGAATTTGAAGAGATAGCGATTCAAACAACAAATAATGCTGAATCATTTTTTAAGATATAATGGTTTTTGCTAAGAAAAAGTGGGGACAAAATTTTCTTGTAGATAATAACCTGTTAGAAAAAATTATTAAGACCATTAATATCAAAGATACAGAGCATGTATTAGAGATTGGCCCAGGACAGGGGGCATTAAGTGAAAAATTAGTTGATGTGGCAAAGAGCTTATCTATGGTTGAGATAGACCCTGATTTGATTGAGAGACTTAAGGTTCATGAAAAACTATCAGGATTGACAATTATTAATCAAGATATTCTAAAAGTAGATTTAGAGAGCCTATCAATTGACTCTCCTGTAGTTGTAGGCAATATTCCATATAATATTACCTCTCCAATTATTTTCTGGCTTATTGACCACTTTGATCATTGGGATAGAGCATACTTAATGGTTCAAAAAGAGGTTGCTCAACGTTTAACGGCATCAATTGGTACCAAAGACTATAGTAGGGTTACTGTGATGACCAGTCTTTTTTTTGATATTGAGATTTGTTTCTCTATTTCCCCCAATGTTTTTCTTCCTAAACCAAAAGTACAATCTGCATTTATTTCTATTACAAAAAGATCAGATTTTGATCAAAAGAATGTCAATGTTAAGAAATTTAGCCAAGTAGTAAGAATGGCCTTTAATCAGAGAAGAAAAATGTTAAGAAATTCATTGTCAACGCTAACTATTAACTCAGATAAGTGTAATATAGATTTTACGAGGAGACCAGAGCAATTAACAGTCGACGAGTTTATTGACATATCTAATAATATTATATGATAATTGGCATTTCTCATTTTTATCGTTAAGTTTCCGCACTATGATAGAAGTAAAGATCAAAGACAATGAATCGCTTGAAAGAGCATTAAGACGTTTCAAAAAGAAATGGGAACGTTCTGGCGTGCTTAAAGACGTAAAAAGAAAAGCTTTTTACGAAAAACCAAGCGTGACAAAAAGAATTGCGAAAAAACAAACTATTCGCAGAGCTATCAGACTAGCAAAATTCAATAATTAGTCTAATAACTCCTCTTTCTATTTTCCAAAAAATGTTCTAATCTCCGATATGCTTATAAGAAGTGCATCAGGACTCAGAGGTATTGTAAAAGATGATTTCAGTCCAGAAATGATTGATCAATATGTTGCCTCATTTATTTCCAATCAAAATATTACATCATGTGTTATCGGAAGAGATGGAAGGTCTTCAGGTAAGGATATTGCACAATGGGCTATCAATGCTTTAACTAAATATGGAGTTAATGTTGATAATTGTGACCTAGCAACAACACCTACTATGCAATTAATGACAGAAAAAGATAAATATGATGGTGGAATTGTAATTACAGCTAGTCATAATCCAGCTGAATATAATGGATTAAAATTTCTTCAAAAAGATGGAACCTTTTTATCTCCCAATCAATGCAATGCATTATTTGCATCTGTTGATAATAAGATTCATTTAGATCAATCAGAAAAGACAGGCACAATATCAAAATATGACTCTGCAAATACAGAACATATTGCAAAAGTAATTTATGCAACATGTATTGATTCTAAAAGTATTGCCTCTAAGCAGTTTAAAGTAGTAGTAGACGCAGTAAATGGAGCAGGATCTGCTATTCTACCAAAACTATGTGAAGATTTAGGATGTCATGTAACAACAATTAACTGTAATGGAGATGGTAATTTCACCAGAGTCGCTGAACCTCTTGCAGAAAATTTAAATAATTTAGAAGAAAAAGTATTAGAGGTTGGAGCAGATATTGGATTTGCCACTGACCCAGATGGAGACAGGCTTTCTATTGTTTCTAATAAGGGCTATGCTATTGGAGAAGAGTATACTTTAGCCCTATCATTTAAAAATTTTATTAACTATCAAGACAGTATGATAGTAACAAATTTATCTACATCGCGAATGATTGATGATATATCGTCAGGTTCAATTAGAACTAAAATTGGTGAAGCTCATGTTGTTGAAAAGATGAAAGAGTTAAATATTTTAATTGGAGGAGAAGGAAATGGAGGGGTGATTCTAAAAGAAGTACATCTAGGCAGAGATTCTTTAGTTGCTATTGCAATGATATTGAATCTTTTATCAAGAGATAACAAATCTCTTAACGAAATTATCTCTGAAATTCCTTCATATATATTTATCAAAGATAAAATCAACATAGATAATTCGATCAATTTTGATAGTCTTGCTACTCTATTCGATTGTGACGAAATTAATACAGAGGATGGAATTAAATTTAGTTGGTCCGATAAGTGGATTCATATTAGAAAGTCTAATACTGAACCAATAATAAGAATTTTTGCTGAAGCAAAGACAGAAAATGAAGTAAATGATTTAATCCAAACTTTAAAAGATTATTTAAAATGAAATTATTAGACAAAAAATATTCTCCTTCCAATTTAGAAGATAGATGGTATAAATATTGGTTAGAAAAAGACTATTTCTCTAGTCAACCTTCTGATAATAATTACACTATTGTTATTCCTCCACCCAATGTGACTGGAAAATTAACAATGGGACATGTATTAAATAACACAATACAAGATATCTTAATACGAAAAGCAAGAATGGAAGGGAAGAATGCTTGTTGGGTACCTGGTACCGATCATGCGTCTATTGCAACTGAATCAAAAGTAGCAAAAATGCTTCAAGAAAAAGGCATTGATAAAAAAGATATCTCAAGAGAAGATTTTTTAAAACATGCATGGGAATGGAAAGAAAAATATGGCGGAATTATTCTTGAGCAACAACAAAAATTAGGTCTTTCATGTGATTGGGATAAGCTAGCCTTTACTATGGATGAAGAATATTCTAATGCAGTATTAGAATCATTTGTAAAATTGTATGATAAAGGACTCATTCACAAAGGAACAAGACTAGTAAACTGGTGTCCAAAGTCTCAAACTGCTTTAAGTGATGAAGAAGTTATATTCAAAGAAGTTCAAGGAAAATTATGGTATATAAAGTATCCAATTGAGGATTCTGATTCATTTGTTGAGATTGCTACTACTAGACCAGAAACAATGCTTGGTGATGCTGCTATAGCAGTGAATCCTTCAGATAAACGATTTAAAGACTTAATTGGTAAGAATGCAGTACTACCTCTTGTCAATAAGACTATTCCAATTATTGCTGATGAGATGGTTGATCCTGAATTTGGTACTGGTTGCGTTAAGATAACACCAGCACATGATCCAAATGATTATAATGTTGGTATGTCCCATTCTCTTGATATGTTAAATATCATGAACCCAGATGGATCAATCAATTCTAATGCTCCTGATAAGTATGTTAGCCTTACTCGCGAAAAAGCTAGAAAGCATATTATAAAGGATTTAGAGAAAGAGGGTTCATTATTAAAAGAAGAAGATTATCTTCATAAAGTCGGCTATTCTGAACGAGGTGATGTTCCAATAGAATATTACCTATCAAATCAGTGGTTTTTGAAGATGAAAGAATTGGCAAAACCTGCCACAGAAGTTGTTAAGTCAGGTGAAATAAAATTTTATCCAAATCATTGGGTAAAAACATATGATCATTGGATGGATAATATTCAAGATTGGTGTATTAGTCGTCAACTATATTGGGGGCATCGTATTCCAGTATGGTATAAAAAAGGATCTGACCATAGTAAACAAGAAAATTGGTATGTATCCATATCTCCACCAGAAGATATTGAAAACTGGGAGCAAGACGAGGATGTTTTAGATACTTGGTTTAGTTCATGGTTATGGCCATTTGGAGTTCATGGTTGGCCTGATAATGAAAAATTGGTAAAACAATATTATCCAACAGATATATTAGTTACTGGTCCAGATATCATATTCTTTTGGGTAGCACGAATGATTATTTCTGGGATAGAATTCTTAGATGAGATTCCATTTAAAGATGTTTATTTTACGAGCATTTTACGAGACAGTACGGGAAGAAAATTGAGCAAATCACTTGGAAATTCACCAGATCCTATAGAATTATTTGAAAAATATGGAACTGATGCTACTAGATTTTCAATTATGTTAATGTCTCCTCAAGGGTCAGATGTCTATTTCTCTGAAAATAGCTTAGAAATAGGTAGAAATTTTATGAATAAGATTTGGAACGCTAGCAGATTTATTATGATTAATCATGATGATGATTTTAACGAAACAATAGATCAAGATTCATTAGATAATTATGATAAATGGATACTATCAAAATTAGATACCACCCTTGAGAAAGTGAATATGCATTATAGCAATTACCAATTTAATGAAGCAATAAAGGTAATTTATGATTTTACATGGAATGAATTCTGTAATTGGTATATTGAGATTGCTAAAATTAAATTTAATAGCTCAAATCAATTAGAAAAAAATAATGCGTTCCTTGTTGCAAGAGATATACTAAAGAAAATTTTATTAATACTGCATCCTATTTCACCATTTATTACTGAAGAAATTTGGAGTTACTTAAAAAATGAAGATGACAAAGACATCATCGTGTCCTCTTGGCCAAAAATGGGAGCAGAGGGTTTTCCATATAACGAAGAGAGAGTTACATCTCTAAAAGAAATTGTTGTTGCTATTCGTACGATTAGATCAGAACTGAATGTTGCTCCTACAAAGAAGATTGATGCATTGATATCCATTAAAAATTCTTCGGATAAATCATTGTTTGATGACTTAAAGAGCATGATTATGTCTTTAACAAATCTAGAAAGCCTTAATATTGAAATGAATCTAGATAAACCTGACCAATCTGCAGTTGGTATATGTAAAAGTTGTGTTGTATATGTTCCATTAGGAGATCTAGTCAATCCAGAAGAAGAAATCTTGAAACTGAACAAAAGATTACAAGAGATAGATGGTTTTATAAAAGGAATTGAAACAAAATTAAACAATAAAGCATTTACAGATAAAGCACCTGAAAAAATTGTAAATTATGAAAAAAGTAAATTAGATGATTTTATTATTGAAAGAGAAAAAATAATTGCCAATATTGAGATGTTAAAATGAAAAAATTATTAATAGCATTATTTGCAATAAATATTCTTTTTTCTCAAGAAGTAGAATCAGTCGAGAATAATAGAACTTTAACTATATATAAAGATAGTTTTGCTATCATAAAAGAACCAATTTTGTGGAACTTGAATGATGGGAAAAATATTACATCTTTTAACAATCTTTCTCCAAATATTATCCTTGATTCACCTTTTTTAAACATTGAAGGCGTAGAAGTAAAATCGCAAACACTAAATAAAAACTTTTATTCTACGGATGCTTATCTGAAAAAAAATATCGGATCATTAGCAGAGGTTAAGCCAATAAATGATTCAGCAGTTCAAGGAGCTTTATTGGATATTAACTCTTCTTCTGTTTCTATTAATACAAATAAAGGACTTCTTATTTTTCAACGATCTAGGGTTGAATATATTGCGCTCAAGTCATCACAAGTTCAAAATAAATTTACTCCACAGATTTCATGGGAAATTTTTTCTGAAGGACTAGAAAATATTACAGCAGAATTGACCTATTTAACTTCAGGATTTAGTTGGAAACCTATCTATAAATTACAACTAAGTAACTCTGATGCTAGTGCAGCCTTAAGTATTAGTGCTGAAGTAGTAAATAATTCCAATATGAACCTCTTAGGAGTTGATATAAAAGTTGTAGAAGGTTTAGTTCCTATAGGCAATAATAAAAGATCTCAAAATATGGGCATGGTTGCTTCTAGAGGAGGGATGTCCGACAAAACAGATACATTAGGAGATTTTTATATTTTTAATTTGGGTAGTAACTTGAATTTAAAAGCTTTAGAGACTATCCAGTTTCCTTTGCTAGATGAATTGTTAATAGATTATGAGAAGAAATATATATTTGAAAATTCTGAGCAAGATCAAAAAGATGAACCATTAAGTATTGAAATTTCATTTGAAAATTCGAAAGAAAATAATCTAGAACTACCATTGCCTTCTGGTGTTATATATCTTTATGAAAAAGATATTGACGGTGCTTTATCTTTTATTGGTAAGAACAATTTATCCGCATTGTATAAAGGCGGCAGCGCTATATTAGACGCAGGAAAAGCATTTGATATTATAGGTAAACGTCGAATTCTAAATTTTGATCGTCAAAATAATAGCGAAGAATCAACCATATCAATTCAAATAGTTAATACTTCTAATGCATCTATAAAAGTTAAAGCAGTTGAGAAGATTTTTGGAGATTGGGTTATTAAAGAATCTTCAAGCATGTATATAAAAGAAGATGCATCTACTATTTATTTCCCACTAGAAATTCAGCCTGATAGCTCAGAACTTATTACCTATACCTATAGAAAAGAATGGAAGTAATGTCCATTTATGGAATTCAATAATCCTTCTAATTTATTAGAAACTCCTATTCAATATATTAAGGGTGTTGGCCCAAGAAGAGCTAAAGTTTTAGAGTCGCTTGATATTCTTACAATAAAAGATTTATTATATTACTTCCCAAGAAAGTATTTAGACAGAACATCACTTCAGGTCATCGGTGATATTAAAATAGATAATGAAGTGAATATCATAGGAAGAGTTAAGTTAGTCAACTTAAGGAAAATGAAACGTGGCAATTTTTTAACTGCTACGCTTGCAGATCATACTGGGTCTATTCGATTAATGTGGTTCAATGGATCAGACTATATATATCAATCTTTAAAAGAGGGAGATTTACTAGCTGTGCATGGCAAAGTTGCTGATTATAAAGGAAATTTACAGATTGTACATCCTGAATATGATAAATTAAATGCAAATGAGATATCCCTTAGTACTGGATTTGTTATTCCAGTTTATCCTTTGACAGAAGATTTAAAGAAATCTGGTCTTGATAATCGAAACCTAAGAAAGATTATACGTCTTGCACTAGACTCTGTTAATAGCATTGAGGATCATTTTACAAAAGAACAGCAAGATGATTTTAAAATTTGTTCTTTAGACTCTGCATTGAGAAATATTCATTTTACAAAGAAAGTTGATAAGCTCAACGAATCAATTCATAGACTTAAGTTTGATGAACATTTTTTCTTGCAAATTCTTTTGGCATTACGAAAAAATAAAATAAAAGAGAATCGTTCGGAACCTATCAGTTTTAAAACAAAAAATTATAATCAGATATTAAAAAACTTAAGTTTTGAACTAACCAATAGTCAGAAACAAGTTCTTAGAGAAATTATTGATGACTTTTTATCAGAAAATCCTATGAATCGCATGATACAAGGAGATGTTGGTTGTGGAAAAACAATTGTCTCAATTCTAGCATCTTCTGTTGTCGTCGAAAATGGTTATCAGGTTGCAATAATGGCACCTACTGATTTATTAGCAAAACAATTATACAGAAACTTTAAAACAGAGTATGAAAAACTTGGAATTGAATGTTCATTATTGGTTGGTAGCTTGAAAAGCAAACAAAAAAAAGAAATCTTAGAATCAATTAAACAAGGTAAATCAAAGATTGTTGTTGGTACACATGCATTATTCCAGAAAGATGTTATCTTTAAGAATTTGGGATTATCAATTATAGATGAACAACATAGATTTGGAGTTAATCAAAGACAACTGCTCTTAAAAAAATCTAGCGTACCTAATTTAATGGCAATGACTGCAACCCCTATTCCAAGAACGCTGGCAATAACATACAACGGAGATATGGATTTATCTCTTATCGATGAATTACCAAAAAATAGACCCGATATTTTCACTTCTTATATTGAAAAAAATAATTTAGATACTGCTTATAATTTTATTCGTGAAAAAATAGGAATAGGAGGGCAAGCAATCGTTGTATATCCTCTAATTGAAGAAACTGAAAAGCAAGATCTTGATGCAGCATCTGAATCTTATGAAATATTGAAGCAAAACATTTTTCCTGA
>Ga0206684_1000738_pt1 | contig 12848 bp, 9 predicted proteins | sample M210012015metaG_FD_155467 | JGI IMG/M metagenome (GOLD analysis project Ga0206684, IMG submission 155467) | Ammonia-oxidizing marine archaeal communities from Monterey Bay, California, United States - M2 100m 12015 | ecosystem: Environmental > Aquatic > Marine > Intertidal zone | place: USA...
GTCCGGTTACCACTATCAGCTGCTTGTTCGAGAGATAAGTGCCAGGCGCTGTAATCACCACGAGGCAGGAGTCGTCCGTTCACACCGTCAATCACGCTGTCACGGAAGCCGCCCTCGTTGACCATCAGTGCGGGCGTACCGACTGAGAATGCCTCAACAGGAGTCAGACCGAAGGGCTCCCCGTGAGCCATACTCACAACAGCCCTAGCGCCCCGAATGAGCGATGCCATCTCAGGAGAGCTGAGGCGCGGGGCAATCCATAGCTCGACTCCGCACGTTTCGGCGTGTTGGGTGAGGCGTACGAGGTCTTCTGCAGCACCGCCCCCGACATGAGCAAGTGAAATTCCGCTGCCGGTCAGCATCGAGACCGTCTCCCAGGTACCCTTCACCCAGCTGGCCCGCCCCACACTCACAGAGTATGGTGCGGCGATGTCCTGTGACTCAGAAGGCTCGTCTGATCCGGCCTTGGCAGGGAACTCATCCGATACGACGCTTGGTAGCAGCACTCCTGCCTCGACACCGTAAACCTCGCCAATGCGAGCGGCGGTGTAGCTGGAGTTTCCACTAATTGCTGAGTACGGTCTGTCGGTCAGACCGCGGATGGCCGCGATGTCACGCCGTCTCGCCCGTGATAGCAAGGCGCTTGTCAGGCCTAGGCTCCGCTTGGGCGAACCATCGATTTCTCTGTGGAGGACATCCTCGTGCAGGCCGCGATGTGGCTCGAGCAGATGGAGGTGAACTGCCACTGAATCAGGCACGTGTTCCAGCAGAGCGAGACTACCATCTCCACTGACCAAGTGGACGGCATCTGAAGCGGCTAGCATCTCGGCAAGGCCGGAGCATTCTTGCCATGCTTTCGCGGCTGTGTCATTCCCTGAGTCAAGCACGGTTGAAAGTGCGTCGGTCGGCATATCCCACACCTCGTTGGGCGAAATCAGAGGTACTCCGAGCCCTGAGCAGAGTGATTCCAACTCAGGCACAGGATGGAGCGTTGCTACACTAACTGAAAACCTCCGAGCAAACGCAGGGAGGTTACGCATCAAGTCGCGCTCGGCACCCCCCATTGCAGCGAAACTGCCCTTTGCAACCACTAGGCCACCGGCAGAGGGAATGCGCTCCCCATTACTCGTCATATCCGACCCATCACCCGCCCTCGTTTAAGTCCAATACGCCTTGGTGGGCACATGGTCAAGCGGGTTGTGCTGGCTAGGGGTGCCGCCCTTCCGTCGAGCACCGGACTGGGCCGCGCTCACCATGCCATCGAGTCATTGCTCCAGCGCGCCATGGTTCCAGGATGGTCTAAGGTGACTACTCTTGAGCATCAGATTCTGAGTTTTGCACTGAATCGCCTTCTCACTAGGTGGCGCAAGCACCCCGCCTTCGTCTCATCCTCTGTGGAAAACTCGGAAGCCGACCTCCTGCACATAACCGACCAGGAACAGGCACACCTCGTTCCCGAGGGATGCGCGATACCCGTGGTGGTGACTGTCCACGACATGTTCCACCTCAAGCCGCGCCAGATTAAGGCTGGAGACATCAGAATCCCTGTGGGCGATCAGAGACCAGGTCTGTTTCGTCGTCGCGACCTCAAGCGACTGAATGAGGGACTGGCGAGGGCAGATTTGCTAATCTGTGTCTCGGAGATGACGAGGAGGGATGTGGAACGGATGTTTCCGGGTAAGCCCACCGCCCTAGTACGACACCAGATAGACCTCGACTACTGGGACCCGGAGGCTAATCCGCGCTCTCGCGAGCTCATCGCCGAGCACGACGACGACTCAAAGTGTCTGTTGATTACCGTCGGTACCGACGAGCCACGCAAGCGACTCGACTTCGTACGCGAGGTCATCACTTGCCTTCCCGAGGAGGTGGCGCAGGACATTCACATGCTGCACATCGGCAGCGAGGTGGAGTTGTCTGACGAACAACTCGTAGCTGCCTTGCAGCATGCAGAGGCCCTGCTGTTCCCGAGCATCTCCGAGGGTTTCGGCTATCCTCCTGCAGAGGCTATGGCCGCCGGATGCCCTGTCATCGCAGCCAATCTTCCCGCTCACAACGAGGTGATACCGAAGCGGTGCCTTCTGCCTGCGACCGATGTCGTGGCATGGGTGGACGAGGTTGTAAAGGTGCACACGGCATGGAAGCGCGCGGGTGGAGTACCCCGTAACCCAGATGACTCTCTCATCGAGCACGTGAGTGCCTCATTGAGCCCAGAAGCACAGGGCAAGAGCCTTTCGAGAGCGTACGAAACAGCGTTCCGTTGAACAGTATCTAAACTCAATACAAAATCGCTTAAACGGCGTTCGCAATTGGAAGATATGTGCTTCAAGTCTCCGACTTGCGGAAGGGTTTCGGCTCCGGTCGCCGGAGGCTGGAGGTCCTCAAGGGCATAGATCTCGAAATCAGGCCCGGCGAACTCGTAGCCATGATGGGCCCTTCCGGTTGCGGCAAGTCGACCCTGCTCAACATAATCGGCGGGTTGCTCGAGGCGGACTCGGGCTCGATCTCTCTCGGTGAGTTCAGTTACGGCACGAAGCCGCCGAGCCGCGTAGTCAATGTTCGCAGGCGAGGCATTGGCTGGATCTTCCAGGACTACCACCTTATCGACAGGCTTTCCGCGTTAGACAACGTCATCTTCGCGCTAGAGCTCTCAGGAGTTCCCACTCCTCAGGCTAAGGAGCAGGCTCGCGAGGCCTTGGAGAAGGTCGATCTCGAAGACCGAATGGACTTCATCCCGGACCAGCTCTCCGGCGGACAAAGACAAAGGGTCGCTATAGCCAGAGCAATTGCAGGTTCACGCCCCCTTCTTCTAGCCGACGAGCCTACAGGGAATCTCGACGTGAAGAGTGGTCAGGGAATCATCGACCTGTTCAAGCAACTTTGCGAGGAGGACGGCATGTCCGTCCTAATGGTCACCCACGACCCCACGCTAGCCTCGATGGCCGACCGGATGCTGCTGCTCAAGGACGGGATGACTGCTGCTTCGGACATTCGCTCGGCGTGGGGCGCAGACGCGGGGGTGGGCGAATGAACCGAAGAGAATTGCGATTCCTCGTGCATATTCTGACACTCCCATTCTATCTGATTTCCGAGTTCTTGTACTTCTTCGGTATAGACATAGAGCGTGGAAGGAGGGGAGAGAGGGCCGAAAAACTTCCCTTGAGGGTACGATTGCTCTCTCTGCCTGATAATATGGTGATGGCCGCAAAAAGTTCCTGGAGGGGCCGCGAGAGGGTTCTCGCGGTATTCGCCGGGGTCTTCCTCGCATCTCTGGTTATCTCGACGGTGCTGGCATATGGTGTCGGGCTCTCGCAAGCCTTCTTGCAGTACTCACTTCAGGAGGAGATATTCGATGCAAAGGTCGACTTCGCAGAGGACCCTGGTGGGGACGCCGATGGCCGCACCAACGACTCTTTGCTATGGGAATCAATGTGTGACGAGTTCACCGCAATGGAGGAGTTCTCCGACTGCGGTCTGGTTTACGGTCGTCAAGGCGTCAGAGTGGACGGCTTTTGGGATGAGGACTTCCTCAGGCCCCAGCCCCTCAACATCATGGCCGTCGAGGGTCCGACGGGCGACTGGTCCAATGTCAGTTGGGACTATCCGGAGGCTTTGGAATCAGGACCGCCAATCAATGGAGACAGGACAATCCGATTCTACAGTGAAGGCATATGGGACGGTGAGCTCGGTGAGCGGCACTCGACGCGAGGTCAGGACTCACGCATCATCTACGGCAGTTGGCCTGCCAGCGCCGCCGATGCGGCGGCGAACCGGTCAATTGTGCTGCCCTCAGAGGTAGCGAGCAGCGCCGGAGTTGCGGTAAATGACACGATCTCATCCCTCACTTTCACTTACGTGACTGACTACCTCGGCTACCAGAACATCGCCGACGGATTCGAGGACTGTCAGGGCGAGGAGGACTTCAACGCCCAGTCGGGATACATGTACTGCAGAGTGAACCTGACTGTCCACAACCTGACGGTGGCAGCCGTATACCAAGAGGGAGGGGCGGGCAACCCCACTCTCCTGTTCAATCCGGTGATGGTATCGGACGCTGTACTCAGCGATTTTCAGAGAACAATCCTGATGGACAACGACCACGGATACCTAGGATTGTCAGTGGACAGGAATCAGTTGCCCACGACATCCACTGCAGACGCGACGGAGTGGCTTGATGCTCTGAAGAAAGATGTCGAAGCCGGCAACTACACCAGCGCCGGCATTCTCGTAGAGTACAACGACCTCATATCAGGCACCATCACGTTCCTCAATATCTTCCTCGGAATCATCCAGGTCTTCGACTACATCCTGATGATACCAATTGTGATACTATCCTTCTCGGTACTAATCTACGGACTGGTTCTGTCGTTGGAGCAGCGCAAGAGGGAAGTCTCGATTCATCGCGTTATCGGTGGCACAGAGGGTACACTATCGGGGATGATTCTTCTCGAACTTGCGGTAATCAGCCTGTTCGCATGGTTCGCAGGATACACGCTAGCCGTGCTCTCAGTCCCCTTGGTTCTCGATGCGGTTGGATTCATGTCTTTCAGATCAGGGGGTATCGAAATTAACCCCTCGCTAAGCCTAGGCTCTACTCTTTTGATAATCGCCCTGACCGTGGGGATAGCCCTTCTGTTTGGAAGGGCACGAACTAGGGAGTTCCTTCGGATAGAGATCGACGAGGGCGTCAGAAGGGTCGCCGAGAAGCGAGAGCCCAGAACCTGGCTCCACATGATTGTGTTCACCATCGGGCTGTTCTCATATATTGAGAGTTGGATTCAGAGCAACGGCGGTTGGGGGTCAGTCGGATCCGATGGCCTAGTATCCAACTTCATCTTGAACGCGCTGCTACTTCTGCTTGGTCCGTTTTGCCTGTGGATTGGAGGAGCTCTTGTACTCGGCAGGATAGGCGCCGCTGGACCGAACATCCTGACCGCGCTACTGTCATGGTCACCCGCAATCTCGGACATCCGGCGCGGACTGCGCGGATCCGGCTCTAGCGAGTCGGTGAATCGCCTTGCAGTCATCATGCTTCTCACTCTATCAATCGTCACTCTAGCCGCCGTCCAGGGGTACACCGGCACAATCGTAGACGAACGTACGACTTCGGCTCAAACGGGTGCAGACATACAAGTCCAGTTCGACTCACCTGTCACTGAGCAGCAGGCTAGAGACGAGGTAATGCTCGCCATCCAACGTGCTGGCGACAGCGACATCATCGACATCGATTCGATGACATCGGTGGCCGACCTCTTCGCAAACCCTGAAGGAAAGTCCGCGCTGCTTCGAACATGGGTACTGTTCGACGGACACGAGGACACGCTGATATGGGACACGCAGGCGATCCCCGGGGATGACATCGACGCGATAGTTTCTGGTTGGTCAGGCGGCGGATTCACTGCAGGTGAGGCAGCCAGGGACGTACTGGATGACCTCAAAACCGGTTCAGAGCAGACCTTCGAGTACACGGAGTACGACTTTCAACTGGGCTCGGACTTCGAGTTGGTCGTGACGACTACCGTTACCGAATCCACAGTAACATACCAAGGAAGGCACAGTTGGGTTCCAGGCCTGTCCTCCTCTGAGGCAGAACAGGCCATAGTGATTGGCGAATCGACCTACCGAGAACTCGTTGGCAACGCCACTGCAGACTCCTATGCATCCACACGCTGGTTCTTCGAGCTGTGCGACCAGAGCGACGAGGACTGCGCAGACGCCCTCAGAACAGTCAGTGTCGAGATAGGCAACGGAAACGGTGTCACGGCGGCATCGGACTGGTCGACGGCTCACAGGGACAACGAGCGCAATGGTGGACTAATCTTCGGTACCCCGGGACTGCTCAGCCTGCAATTCGTTGTGGCTTCGCTGGCCTCGGTGGCCTCCGCCTTCGTATTCCTCTCGCTGGTGCTGACCCAGCGCAAGCGCGAGTTGGCTATACTACAGGCGATAGGGGCTAGTCCCAATCAGGTCATTCGGCTAGTCCTCTTTGAGATTCTCGCTATACTGCTTGTGAGCATGGGACTGGGGGTCATACTAGGTCTAGCCATCGCCGAGTCTTTCAACGGCTTCTTTGGCATTTTTGGATTCATATTCCAGTTGTTCCTTGGCCAGAGCGCGCCGATAAGTAGGGAACTCGTCTGGCCTTGGCTAGATCTCGCATTGGTCAACGCGTCCGTGCTTATCGCCGTGATGGTGGCACTGCTCTATACCACTCGCAGGGCATTGCAGGCGGATCTGGCCGTGGTCTTGAAGGGGGAGTAATATGCAGAACGGACACAAGGAGATTCTCAAGGCCGACGGACTCTATCATGTCTATGAGTCGAAGGCTGAGGACGGCAATGTCGTCGCTCTTCGCGGTCTGCACGTGACGGTTTACGAGGGCGAGGCCGTGGCGATTATCGGTCCGTCCGGCTCGGGCAAGTCGACTCTGCTAAAGTGTCTCGGTGGTCTGATGAAACCCTCGGCCGGAGGGGTGGAGTTGGCAGGTAGCAGGATGACTAGGCTGACTGGTACGGAACTCGTGAAACTACGCCAGAAAACAGTCTCTTTCATCTTCCAGGACTCAAATCTTCTGCCACATATGAACGCTCTAGACAACGTCGCCCAGCCCCTTCGTCACCAAGGAGTCTTGCCGGGAGATGCCAGAGCCAAGGCGCAGGCACTTCTGGATCGCCTTGGGATGGGAGAAAGATCCCGTGGGATGCCCGAGGAACTCTCCGGTGGCGAGCAACAGAGAGTGGCAATAGCCCGCGCCCTAATCACTGAACCAAAATTAATCTTAGCAGACGAGCCAACCGGTGCTCTTGACCCAATTACGAGCAGAGAGGTGCTGGAACTCTTCGCGAAGTTGCACATCGAGGAGGATGTTTCGTTCTTCCTTGTAACTCACAACAGGGAGGTAGCTGCCTTTTGCGAACGCTCGCTTGAACTCAGAGATGGACGATTCGTCGCCCAACACGGCACCGATGTCGACATCGCCGATCTCTCTGGCAGTCGGGAACTCATCATAGACGATACCGGAACGGTCACCCTCCCTCCAGACGTGCTCGCGAAGATCGGCGGACCGGGGCGATTCGAACTGCCTGACATCGCTCGCGACTCCCTTAATCTTGAGCGGGTCGACATGGAGCGTCTGCAAATCGAGGGCAAGTCGAATCTAACTCTAGCAGAGATCTGCCCAGCCTGCTTCCACGTCTACGGCGCCAGCGAGGAGCAGCGCTGTCCGGACTGCGGCTCGAGCAGACCAATGGTTCAGGCCTGAGGCAGCACATACTGCTGTGGCTTGGCGATTCCGAGGTCCTTGGGTAGTTCACGTACCTTCTCCGGTAGGGTGATTGGAACCATCTCCCTACCAATCAGAGTAACGCGACTCTCATGGCGTTCGGAGAGAACTTCGCGCCCGACAAGTGGCGCTAGGCGGCGGGAGAAACCCATCACATCGTCGTGACTGGGCATGTTCTCGATGGTCAGGTTGTTGCGACTGTTGCCGACATACACGTACCCCTTTGCCTCGATGAAGTCAGGGTCGGCGATGTTGTCGAGGCGCGCATAGTCTTCGTGGTGACCTAGCGATTCACCCTTGATGAGCGTATGACGGCACACTGTCCGGGTGTCGAGACTGGGCAGCAGTTCGAGAGTCTGCTCGAGCTTGTGGAATGCTGCTTGGTCGAACTTAGGCTTGCAAAGCCTGTCGAAGATTTCCTTGTTAGGAGCATCTACACTGACGTAGAGTTGAGTGGGCAGTGGATCGAGTTTCTCGATGACCTTGGGTAAGCTGCCGTTGGTCACTAGGAAGGTAGAGACTCCGTGTTGGTGACAGATGTCGAGGAACTCGCCTAGGCGAGAGTAGAGAGTGGGCTCACCGTTCAATGAGATAGCGACATGCTTGGGATTCTGCGCCTCGCGAAACTTCTTGGGGTCGGCCTTCGGATTGCCCCCGTATCCAGTGATGAGGCGACGGTGGCCGCGCACCGACTCTAGGAACAGCTCGTACGGGTCGTCATCTATCTTGTGCAGGGTCTCTGAGTGAGGCTCCCTCCAACAGTATGTGCAGGCCAGATTACAGGTGTCTACGTTGGGCGCCATCTGCATGCAGCCATGGCTCTCGATGCCGTAGAAGGTGCCCTTGTAGCACGACCGGTCGTTGATTAGGCTCTGCTTGGTCCAGTGGCAGACCTTGACGCCACCGTGCTCGCCGACGAGTTGATACTTCTGCTTCGATAGACGCGCAGCTATCTTTGGCTCAATGCGCGTAATAGGGTTCTGCATAACCAATCCTGATTTCAACTACAACGGGTCGCTAACTTCAACGCTTCCTTCGCTTGATAGCAAGCGTTGCTGCCACTGCCACTAGTCCACCACCAACAGCGACATAGGTCCCAATTGAAGTTCTAGTACAGCAAAACGGAACGGGTTCAGGAGTAGGTCCCCCATCATCCCCTCCTGCGTCGCCCTGATCTTCGGGTAAGTCTGAGCAGAGCTCGGTTCCAAGACAGTGATTGTACAGCAGCATTCGCATGGGAGAGTTAGCGGTGAATCTAATCATGTCCTCTTGTTCATCTGTTATTCCTCGACGTGATGAGACATCTTCGTACGGCGGTGTGATGTAACTCATCAGATTTGAGACGGTTCCGTTCTCGAAGAAGATGGAATCTTGCAGAAGTGAATACTGATGATTTAGTTTAATCACGGGGTCTTCGCCAAATAGGCATTGACCTTCTGAAGCACTGTCGTTCCAAAAGCAGTTCATGCCCCACCAATCCACACTTTTCCCATCAAATTCATAATTTCTCTCAAAATTGGTTCTATAGATTGTCTCACCAGCTTCCCCGTTCTGAACGAATTCGGCTAGACTGTTGAATTTCTCTTGGCCTCCCTTGTACAGGAAATTCCAAATTGGCCAAATGAACGCCTCACCCATCAATTCTTGATGCTCGATCAGATTCTGTTCACTGTCGTTGTATGCCAGATACGGCTCTCCGAAAGGCCGAGAGTAGTCCTCTCCAACTACCCGCCTAATGGCCTCACCGTCGTGAGCCATCCTAGTCCATCTCTGTTCGAATCCGAAATCTGCCTCTGCTGCATTGTAATCAGGAGCATGAGTGTGGCTAATCCCGAAGAAATGCCCCATCTCGTGTGGCAGGGTAGTCAAACTGTTGCCATTGAGCAAAGTCGACTTCAACTCTATTGCGCTACCACGACTAATTTGGAATTCGGGAGAAGGCCCTCCACTCTTACCGGAAGCATCCAGTCCGGGACGGATTACAATGGTAATTGACTCCGATCGAGCTCGCGAAGCCAAGCGAAAAGCACCCGCCGTGTTATACTCCTCATCTAGAGTTATGTTGTCCAACTCATCCTGTGTAACATGGCGCGCTGCCAGTTCAGTTTTCAACTCGTCCAGCGCCATCTGCTCATCTTCCGACAGGCCAAGTTGCGCTCGTAGGTCGGGTAATATTTCACTCAAAGTCCATTCCTCATCGTAGTTGTCAGATTCGGCAACCGCATCAGCAATTATCACCATCTCTTTGGTTTGGAATTGGAAGGCCCAGGGTGCGAACACTGCATTGAGGTTAGTCAATTGCACCTCCATCCAGTCTTCGGGAACATCGTCCTCATCGATATCGAGTAACACCCAGCGCAGGTCATACAGCCTTTGCGTTGGCGCCTGTGAATAGTATGCATCACAGAAGGACTGTTGGGACGTGTTCAAGCCACCTTCCTTATGCTTCATCCAGCAGTCAGCCCAAGTGAGCTGCAAGCCTACTGCGATTTCCTCAGATTCTGACTTCTCATCGGCGCTGCTTATTGGCATCAATAGCAACATCGTCGCTATTACAACCGTCAACACGGACCTTCGCACGAAACCCGTAGAATTCTGACCTCTCATGACCGTTCCGCGTGGATGATATATCGGCAGTGCTTTTGTCATACTGATGAAACGTCTCTCAGGGGGCTGTGTTGCTCTTGTCATCTTGGTGGCCACCTTGACTGGATGCTTCTCCCCCGGAGGGGATGCCAAGTTGATTTCGACCGACGACCTGACAATTTCTCCTGAGGTACTCATAGGTGCGCAGTTCCAGATTGTAGAGGTCACTGCATCAAGCCCGATGAGCGTACATGTCCCATACCTCGTCATGGATGAGGAGTCCGGATACATCGTGAATGGGACTACGCTCGATTTCGATGGGGCTGGCACTGCAAGCGTAGAGATGCTGGCCCCATCAAATCTCAATTCAACTCACTTCCTACTGGGAGACTTGGGTAGAGACACCTGGCCGCTGCGAGCGACCAACCAGAGTTGGACGGAATGGTTCTCCTCGAGCGAGTTCGAGCAGTCACCATACGCCTACATCGAGCACCCTGTGGCAAGGGAGAACGACTCAGCGTACACAGTGGAGGACGGAGCACTGCACAGCACCGGATTAATCGACGGCCTCAACGTCTTCGAGTGGTTAGAGTTGTTCGCTGATCCCGATTCAGGCTACAACGATCGCTGGGGGCCTTTCACCCTGCACGACCCGGTGTACATGAGGGCTGCGAATTTCATGCAGAGCGAACTGCAGGTGATGGGCTACGACACACAGATTCACCGTTACTGGATTTCTGACTTTTCCTACGCGGTCAATGTCTGCGGCTACAAGGAGGGGACAGCATTCCCCGACGAATGGCTGGTTCTGGGGGCCCATCTCGACATCGCCGAGGCGGGAAGCCCACCCGGAGGAGGAACTCACATCGGAGCACACGACAACGGTGCTGGCGTGGCCCTAGTCCTAGAGGCGGCCCGGGGTCTCGCGCAGTTCGATCACCGCAGAACCATCGCCGTATGCTTCTGGTCCAACGAGGAGAACGGCTACGATGGAGTTGACAGATGGATAGAGAACATCCCGTCAGGAGTCACCCTGTCAAACTACCTCAATGCGGATGCAGTCGGGACTAACTGGCCGGGTTACTACACCCTAGTCGTCGACATCATTCCCGAGACGGACAATCAGATCAATGAGCAGTGGCCCATGGTCAGACTGGCTGAGTGGGTTGGTTCGAACAACAACGACATCGCCGAGGCGTTGCGCTTGGGAAGGGAGATCTACAACACCGAGGGCTACGCCTCGATGAAGGACGTCGATTCGAGCGACCAGAAGAGACTCTCGATATCGGTGCATGAGTCGCAGAGGGGGAGGAGCGACTACGAGAGGATAGCAGACCAGCTCGGGGTGGTCTCGATGGACTTCGGTTCGCTTACAGGAGGCTCTGACTGCTACCACGGACCGTGCGACACCCTCGATACGATGGTCGACATGATGGTGACTGACAACGGAACTGGTGTCCAGAATCTCGTGGAATCATTCGACCTGATATCGTGGTGGCTGTTCAATCTCGCGATGCACCTAGACGAGACGCCGATCTACAACGAGTCCTAGCCGTACTTCACGCCAGTTCCGTAGGCGAAGATCTCGACGCCCTTGACACTATTCTTAGCACCTTGAGGGGCCATATCCGAGGTGTCTATCCTGACGTTTATCACTTCGTCCCATCCATTGGCAACGGCCCTCTCTCGCAACCTCTGCATGGCCTCGGCCCTACCTGCAGAGACGACCTTTTGGAATATGTCAATCGAACCCCCAGTCAGGTTGTTGAACCAGCCTATCAGGAGGTGCCAGTGACTGGGCCCGAAGACGACCCCGGTCCACACAATCCCACAAGAGGTGATGTCAGTGCGATAGCCGCCGTCAATGGTCGTGAGCGGGTCTCGACCGAGCGAATCTCTTAGAGAGACCTCTCTAGAGGTGGTGTCGGCAATCTGCCGATCCAGTTTCTTGCCGCTGAATAGGACAGCCCAAACGAGCATCACTGGATAGACTAACATCCACAATATTCCGAATAGAGCAAGAAGAAAGAAGGGAAGTCCACATACTAACCCTAGCAAGAGCACCACGCTCCCGGCGTCCTCCTTGTCCGCCAAGTCGTCTTCAGTATTATTTGCTTCTTGGGCTGAAGCGACACCCACCACCACTACCGTCAGAAGCAGAGCTGCGATGGCCAGCGCCCTCCTTCGGTCAGCATTGACGAGCATCGAAAAACCCCCGATTACTCGGCCTTAACCGCTGTGCCATAGGCGAACAGTTCCGCCGCACCAGCAGTTACTGCCGAAGTTGCGAATCTGACATTCACAATCGCGGTGGCCCCTCGTGACATGGCATCTGCCACCATTCTGCTAACCGCTTCTTGACGAGACTCCTCCAGCAGTTCGGTGTACTTCACGAGCTCACCGCCCACGATGTTCCTGCCCAACTGGGTGATATCTCTCACGACGTTCTTCGCTCTGACTGTCGAGCCACTGACAACCCCGAGAGTCTCGGTAATCATCATGCCCGGAATCGTTTCTGTATTCACAACTAGTATGCCTTGAACCATCTGTTCCATATTTCTACCACAGAGTGTTAGATATTCAAGATTGTCCCGAATCGTTGGGACGGAATCCAGAGGGTATGTCGAAGGAGGTCGCAGGCTTGGATTTGCTCGCCGCCAGAGCTAGGATTCCTAGGAAACAAACGTTGCAGACAATTATCTCAGCAAATCCACCAACCATGCTGAGCGTTTCCATGAACTCAAGATCCACCACCTCCGCTTCAGGACCATAATCAAAGTCGGGATAGAAACCAACCCTCGACACCATCCACATCATGCCCATGCCTCCTAGGAAGTTGACCCCTATCCACGCCCCCACCAGTTTGACTCCAAGATCTCGGTCGCCCCTCCACAGTACTGGAATACAGAACAGTCCCATGAGGGCAAGCAAGCCGCTGTGTACGGCTGAGAACTCCATCACCCCCATCATGTCGTCCATG
>Ga0206684_1000745_pt1 | contig 12801 bp, 15 predicted proteins | sample M210012015metaG_FD_155467 | JGI IMG/M metagenome (GOLD analysis project Ga0206684, IMG submission 155467) | Ammonia-oxidizing marine archaeal communities from Monterey Bay, California, United States - M2 100m 12015 | ecosystem: Environmental > Aquatic > Marine > Intertidal zone | place: USA...
GTACTTGTTTGGTTAAATTCTTTAAAATCTAAACCATAGGCAAATTTTCTTCTTTTAAAATTATAACAAGTTCTTTAGCTCTTTTTGCCTTTATTTCTATTCAGATTGTATGATAAGGTAATTACCCATTGTTTTGGTCTTGCATCTACTCTGCCTGTCACATCAATATTATTATCTCCAAGAATTGTAATTTCATTATCTGTAAAGCCTCGTTCAAACCTTACCCCAATTCCGAATCTTCCAAGTTCAAGGTTTGTCCCTATTTGGAGACCCACAGTATATTTTTTTTCAATTTCTCCCAGAGAAAGTCCTTTCTTTGAAATAATATATTGGAACGAAGGCCCCGCAAAGACACTTAAAGGTTTGAGGATTTTATATCCAATTAAAATTGGAACTTCAACTTTATTAATTTTAATTTCCCCATATTCCTGATAATTGGCAACACTATATGAAAATTGAAATTCAGGCCTCAAGTAAAATGGGGATAGCTTAAGTGTTGCATATACGCCAAGATGAAATCCAGTCTGTGAATTTCCATTAAAACTTTCTGAGGATAAATTATTGAAGTCAATTTCTCCAAATGATTCAAAATTTACACCAGCTTTTACTCCGTATTGTATTTGAGCATTAGCAAAATAATAAGGGATTAAGAAAAATAATAAAAATATTTTTTTCATAGTTTAATGTTTCCATAAAGGTACTAAACCATAGGCATATCTTCTTCTTTTTAAATTATTGTAAATTGTAGGTATGAATTAAACATTATGAAAAAACTATTAAAATCATTAGGCAGGATTACACTAATTATACTGATTGGTTGGGTAATTTATGGAATAGTTAAATTATTTCAAGGAGAAGGAGTCGTTATTGATGTCATTTTACCTATCTGTATTATAATCTTCTTGTATGTTATGCCAACGAAGATTTTTAATCAAAAACCTTAAACCATAGGCATATCCTCCACTTTTAAATCCTCAACTTCTAATCCTCTTAAGTAGGTAAGAGTTATTTTTAAAAAAAATAATTATATTTGAAAACTAATTTTAAATTATTTTTTATGAAAAATTTTATATATGTTTTTAGTTTAATCTTGATCTTAACTTCGTGTGGTCAAGTAGATCACCAATGTGAGGTTCAAACCAATGGGTTTGCTCCTAATGAAGGCCAAACAGTTATGATGGGTAGTCAAGCATCAGTTGATGTTGTAGTTGCTATGGATAAAGCCTGGGCAGCAAGAGATTATGATGCATTAAAATCATTTATTGCAGATGGAGCTGTTCTACAATTTGAAGACGGACAAAAAGCTTCTAATGGAGATGAATTCATTGCAATTATAGAAAAACAATATCAGGAAGGTCTTGCTGAAGGAAATTCTGGAGAGTGGAAATTTAGATATGCTTTTTCTATTAAACCTTCAAAACCTGAAGGAACGGACCATTCTAATAATAGAGGAGAATGGGTTAATGCAGGATTTGATGGATCTGACGGAACTTATAATGAATGGTATCAAGTTGAAAATGAAAAAATTATTGCCTGGTCACAAACAAAAGGCGATATTTCTATTGACTAATTAATTTTTATTAACTCTATACTAATAAGATATATGTTTTTTATTAGTATAGAGTTAAATCATTCATTATATTTGCTCATATATTTTATTATATGAAGTCAAACCTTTCCTTAAAATCACTAAAAGGCAATCTTCTAAACAAGGAAGAATTAAGTAAATTAAATGAATTGGAGTCTTTGACACCTGAATATGAAAATTTACTAAAAACCCGGAAAAGGCTTTCTGAGAAATTAAGAGATCTTAATAGTAGGATTAAGATAGTTGAGAACTATCAACAGGAGGTTATATTACTTTTAAAAAAGAATAATAAGCACCTTGCCCCGATTATTTCTATTGGATTTGATAAGAGATGGGCTACCTATAATTGCATTGTTAAGATTTCTGGATCTACAAAATCTTTTTATTTAGGCAAGGAAAAGTCTATTAAGGCAAAGGTGCAGCAGTTTCATAAAAATAATATAATGAACAGAGGAATCAATTTCCTTAAATCTGAAATTATAGAAATAGTAAGCACTGTTATAATGCAGTTTATTGACCCAAAATCTCCAAAGGATCCATTTAAAAAAACAATTAAGCTAAATTTAGAAAATGTATTAGAAAGGTATGTTGCTTCTGGCGAGTGGGACTATTGGGTTAGCAGATAATTAATAATATAATTTTTCTTTTTTCATAGTTCTTCTATAATTTATAGCAACTGAGTCAAATTTTAGATGCAGTTCTTCTGAAAGGTCAAATGGAACTTGTTGAGGTCTTTGAGATTCTACAATTCTTTTGTCTTGATCAAAAATTACTTTTTCAAAATCTTGAATAACAGATTCTGGCTCATCAAGATTATAGTTTCGACCTACAATACAGTATCCTCTACATTTATTTTTTGAAATTGGTTGAGATGTAAAAAAATAAATCATACCTTTTTCCCCGCCCCATCCTAATCTTAGTATAATAGTATAGGGAAGATGTAGCTCATAAACACTTTTTCTCTCAGGTTTTACAACTTTTTCATTTGCAAAAATTGGAAAATCATTTGTATTATTAGCTTCAGGCCTTACAATTGAATAATGAAGCACGGATCCTTTTACCTGTACTTTACATTCTGGGACTAATGGACGATCAGGATTACCAAGGAGTCCTGGATGTACCCAAGGGAAATGACCAAAATCAGTAAAGTTTTCTATTTGTCTAGAACTATCACTATCCCATTCAAAAGGACCAGTATTAATAAATTGCCACTTTTTATCATTGAACTCTTGAATATTAGGAAGATTATATACAGGTTCATTAATGGCTACCCAGACAATCCCAAATTTTTCTACACAATTATATTTAGGTGTTTTAGCCTTACTTGGGATTTTTGCACCTGGTGCTTGAGGAATTAATATGCATTCTCCATGCCTATCATATTGCCATGCATGATAAGGGCAAACAACACAATCATCTTTTAGCCATCCTAATGATAAAGCAGTCCCTCGATGAATACAAAGATCTTTCATAGCATGAGCTTTACCATCTGATGTGCGCCAAATTACAATTGCTTCATCTAAAAGAAATGTACCAAATGGAGCATCCATTAATATTTCATTACTATAACCAACAGGATGCCAGCATGAGTACAGTTTTTCTGGGAAAAAGGAGCTACTTATATCCATATAAAAGTTCAGTCTATTACTCAATTTAATGAAAATGCAGTAAATTTGTATATATGAAAACTAAAAAAGATATTGTAAGAGACTGGATTACAAGGTACTCTGGAAGGAAAATTAATTCTTTTGGTAAATTCATTTTACTTACTAATTTTCAAAGGTATGTTGATGAATTTGCAAAAATTAATAATGTTAATATTGATGGTCTTGATAAGAACATGCCATCAGCCACACATGAAGAAATTACTATAATTAATTTTGGCATGGGCAGTCCGAATGCTGCTACCATAATGGATTTATTATCTGCAATTAAGCCTAAGGCAGTTCTTTTTTTAGGAAAGTGTGGTGGATTAAAAAAGAGAATTAAAATAGGAGATTTTATTTTACCTATTGGAGCTATTAGAGGAGAAGGTACTTCAAATGATTATTTCCCAATTGAGGTTCCAGCAATGCCTTCTTTCTCATTACAAAGGGCTATTTCCTCTGCATTAAAATATCAAAAAATTGATTATTGGACGGGAACTGTTTTTACAACAAATAGAAGGGTTTGGGAATTTGATAGTGAATTCAAAAATTATTTAAAGAAAATTAGAGCATATTCCATTGATATGGAAACAGCAACCTTATTTACTGTTGGCTTTCACAATAGAATTCCTATTGGAGCTTTGCTTTTAGTTACGGATCAACCAATGATTCCAGAAGGTGTTAAAACTAAAGTAAAGGATGATAAAAATTCTGAATTATTTGATAAAAAACATTTATTAGTTGGCATTGAATCTCTACAGCAAATTATCAATCATAAGGATACTGTTAGGCATTTGAAATTCTAGTCTTATTTTTTATTAGCTTTATATTTATGAAAAATATATCATTTATTCTTATACTGTCTCTAATAGTTGGATGTTCAGATCAATCCACAATTAATATTACAAAGTTTGAGGGGTCACCTGAATTTTCTAATTCAATATTATCTCTTTCACAAACTGCAGAAGATGAAAATTCAAACAACAATTTTAGTTTTAATGTTGAGAATTATGAGTTAGGGCTTCAAACAGAAGGAGCAATTGAGAATAGTTTAGCTAATTCTGCTCAAGGTCAACATATTCATATGATTGTAAATAATGGACCTTATTCTGCTCATTATACATCTGATTTTTCAAAAGAATTAGAACAAGGAAATAATTTAATTTTGTTTTTTTTATCAAGATCTTTTCATGAATCTGTAAAGAATCCAAATGCATTTTCCTTAATACAAGTCTCGTCTGGAGTACAGGAGTATGAGCCTTATGATTTAGAATCTGAATTCTTGTTTTATAGCAGACCCAAAGGAGTATATGAAGGTGATGACATAAAAAAATTGTTACTTGATTTTTACCTAGTAAACACAGAAATTTCTGCTGAAGGAAACAAGGTACGCGCCACTATTAATGATAGTGAATTTATGATAGATGAATGGGCACCATATTATATAGAGGGGTTATCTATTGGAGAGGTTACCATCAAATTAGAATTGTTAGATTCTAATGGGGAATTAATTGATTCGCCTTTTAACCCTGTAGTTAGAAAAGTAACGCTAAAGTAATTAGCTAAATTTTAAATGATCTATAATATCAGAAGCAATTAGCCCAATTTCCCCTTTTTCTTTTGCAGCAATATCTCCAGCATGACCATGACAATAAACCCCTAGCATAGCAGCAACAATTGGATCATATTTTTGTGCTAGCAAAGCTGTAATAATTCCAGTTAGCACGTCTCCACTTCCAGCAGTTGCCATTCCTGGATTTCCGGAGGTATTAAAGAAAATATCACCTATGGGCGTAGAAACTGTAGTGAATGCATTTTTTAATACAATTATACACTTATGATTTTTAGAGAATTGAACTTGTTTTTCAAATCTTTCAATGGAATTGCTGCATTTGCCAACGAGGCGTTCAAATTCTTTAATATGGGGCGTTAGAATAGAGTTTTTTGGTATTAGCGAGATAAGCTCTTTGTGCTTTGCTAGTATATTGATGGCATCAGCGTCTATAACTAATGTTCTTTTCTTAGTTTTATTAAAGAGTTTTTCAAGCATTTCTTTAGTTTCACTTTTTTGATCTAGACCTGGCCCTATTCCAATAGCATTATAGTTAGCAATTTCAGGGAGTTCAGATATATAACATTCTGCTTTATCAATGGAGCACATAGATTCGGGAATAGATTTTTGCATAATTTCATAGCCACATTTTGGTGTATGAGTAGTAAGAAGCCCGACACCACTCCTTAGGCATGCCTTTGCTGCTAGGACAGCTGCCCCAATTTTTCCAATAGATCCTGCGATTATTAATGCCTTGCCATAATTTCCTTTGTGAGATTGCCTACTTCTAATTTTACTATATTTTATTATACTCTGATCAATAATAAATTTATTGGAATCCATATTTTGAATATATTCTTCATCCAAACCTATATCTACAATTTTCCATTTTTTAATATGAGGTCCATTCTCTGGAAGAAAAAAAGAAAATTTAGGTCTTTGAAAACTAATTGTTAAATCCGCATTAACTATGTGTCTTGAGCTTGAAATATTATCACAGTACATTCCTGATGGAATATCAACAGAATAAATAGGACACTTTTGACTATTTATTGAATCAATGATTTTAGTATAGTATCCTACTATAGGCTTTGAAAGCCCTGTACCAAATATTGCATCTATTATTAGATCATATTTAGAAAAATCTGGTATAGGATCAGAACTTGTTAATTCTTCTACTGAATCAATTTTTGTTAGATTTACTTGGCAATCTTTAGATATTTTCGAGCTGATATTTAAAAAATATGTTTTGACAGAAATCTTTTTTTCTTTCAATAATCTTGATATGGCTAGACCATCTCCACCATTATTGCCAGCTCCACAAACTACAGCTATTTTTTTTGTTATGAATTGCTTATCCCAAATTGAATTTATAAAACAATTAGAAGCATACTCCATCAAATCAATAGATGGAATTGGTTTATTACTTATAGTATAACTATCTGCACTTCTTATTTGCTCTGCATTTAATATTTTTTTTAGGTTATTCATCATATATCAAAATTATATTAAAATTTATGTTTTTCACACTAATTATTTTCTTCTTTTATAAATTTACAGGGCGGGATGTGGCGTAGTCCGGTTAGCGCACACGGCTGGGGGCCGTGGGGTCGCAGGTTCAAATCCTGTCATCCCGACTTTTTTGTACTTTTGTTTTAATGAAAAAATTATTTCTTTTACTTATACCAATAATTATTCTGTCGTCATGTATGGAATCTAGGGAGTCAAACGATAATAATGCCCCAAACATTATTTTAATTACTCTTGATGGTGTGAGGTGGCAGGAAGTATTTAATGGTGTTGATTTAGATCTTATAGAAAATAAAAAATTCACTAAGAATTCTGCTTTACTAAAAGAAATGTTCTTAAGTGATGATAATAAAAAACGTCAACAAAAACTACTTCCTTTCTTTGGGAATTACATTGATAATAAAGGGATATTAATTGGAAATAAGAATGAAGGATCAGTATTGAAATTAACGAATGATCAATTATTTTCCTATCCAGGATATAATGAAATTTTAACTGGGTTTGCAGATGATTCTATCAGAAGTAACGATAAAATATATAATAAAAATAAAACAATATTAGAGCTGCTAAATGCTAACAAAAATTATTCTGGAAAAGTTGCTGCTTTTTGTAGTTGGGATGTTTTTCCTTTTATAATTAATGATAAGAGAAGCGGAGTTCCTGTAAGTGCAGGTTATAGCAATCTAGAAAGCAAAAAATTGTCTAAACTTGAATCTTTTATTGAAAATTATCAGACTATGATTCCACTTTTTAGAGATAATGTGAGATATGATTTATTTACTCATATCCTTTCAATGGAGCATATTAAAAACAGAACCCCAAAAGCAGTTTATATTTCTTATGATGAAACTGATAGTTTTTCTCATGCGGGAAGCTATGATGATTATATAGCTTCATTGCACAATACTGACAAAATGATTGAGGAACTATGGACCTATCTACAAGAGAACCCTTTTTATAAGGATAATACATATATGTTTATTACTACCGATCATGGAAGAGGTGATGGTGATTTTTCCGATTCTATGTGGACTAGTCATGGAAGCGGAGCTAATGGGTGCGAATATACATGGCTTGCAATTTTAGGGCCAGAAATAAAAAAAACAGGATTAGAAAAAGGCGAATATTATGTTAATCAAATTGCACCAACTATTGCAAAATTAACTGGCGTTACTATAGAAAATAAAAAAGCAGGAAATCCTATAATAATAAAATAACAAAGCTATTTGGAGTAATTTTGGCACGAAAATTGTCTTTTTTTTATTTAGTAAAAAAACAATATACTTTCTTAACTTAACAACATTATGAAAAGAATCTTCATATTATTATTTGCCTCTATTTTAATTAATTGTTCATCAAGTAGTGAAATAGTATCATCTTCAAAATTAAGTATTTCTCCAGCTGCATTAACACTAATCGATGTAATTGCCGGAAAGTTCCCAGGAGTTAAAGTAATTGGTGACAATGTTGCAAATTATTTGGACTATCACAAAAACACATTAGAAAGTGTATCTCCTAAAATTTTAATAAGAGGCGGAAGTCAATCAATTAATTATAATGCATATGCAGTCTATGATGTTGATGGGCTTCTTTATACTGATTATCCTGGTTTTATTGATCCTCAACAAATTAAAAGTATAACTATATTAAGATCGCTTGCAGCTACAAACAAATATGGAGGTGTAGCTCGTGGAGGTGCGATAGTTATTAGATTAAAAGGAACTGAATAGTTTAATAGGAGAGGCTTTGCCTATAACAGAGGTTATGTTGTTAGTTATTATAATAAGACATGAAAGCTCCTTTATAGCTAATGAGTGAAGCTACTAATCTATTTTTTTAAATGCGCAAAAGGTAAAGCTTTGAGTAGTATTAAAAGGAGTATTATGGATTTCTTTAAAGCCATCAATAAATTTAAAATTTCCTTTTAGTAATTCTCTTAATTCTTTGACTGAATATCTTTGAACATCAAGGCCACTACATTTTAGCGGGCCATCTTCTGAAAATGTACCTATAATTAAGTATCCCTCTTTGTTTAAAGATGAATTTAAAAGGCCCAAATATTTTTCTCTTTCCTGATTATTTGTAATAAAATGAAAGACTGCTCTATCATGCCAGACATCATATTTTTGATCTGATGATAGATCAGTTACATTTGATTCAATGCATTTAATTTTATGGTTTTCCTTTGCTACTCTTTTAGCAACTTCATCTAATGCATTCCCAGAAATATCAAGGGCTGTAATATCATTATAACCCAAATTCAGCAAATTATCTGCAAGAAAACTTTTCCCAGCACCTATATCGATTATTGATGCGCTCAAATTTAATTTTAGTGCTTTAATAATATTCAAGGATGTAGTAGGAGTTTCTTGATACCAGCTAACTGCATCAATTTCTTTAGTAGAATATATATTTTCCCAATGATCTTTATTAGACATCTATGCTTAGTTAGAACTACAAAATAATAATTACTTTTTAAAAAAATAATTAAATATGTAAATATATATTTGCATTTACTCACGGCCCCGTAGTTCAATGGATAGAATAGAAGTTTCCTAAACTTTAGATGCAGGTTCGATTCCTGCCGGGGCTACAAATTAATATTTAATAGTGAAAATTTATCTATAAAATATTATATTGAGATATGAGGTTAGTTTTTACTATTTTTTTAGTTAGTTATTTTTCTGCAAATTCACAAACTTTTTACTCTGTAGATTATAAATCTCAAGCAGACGTTAATATATTCGTTGTAGAGTATAAAAGCCAAGCAGATCTTCTTGTATATAAAGTTGACTATAAAAGTCAAGCAAAAGGCAATGAAGGCTTATGGTTTTTTGTAGACTATAAATCACAGGCTGACTTCAAATTATTTTTTGTAGAATATAGATCACAAGCTGACTTGAAAATTTATTTTGTAGATTATAAATCTCAAGCGGGTTGGACTTCTAACGAGAAAAAACATTTATTATATTAATCACTGAATTTTTTTTAATTTCTTTGCAGAACATATTATTTACTAATGAAGCTATATAGAATTTTATTTATACTATTTTCTTTCTGTTTCACCTCTTTAAATTCTCAAATTTTAGAGCCTGTAGAATGGAGCTTTCATTCAGAGCAAATTGAAGAAAATAAATATGAATTAGTATTTATTGCAGATATTGATCCCAATTGGGCAATTTATTCAAAAACTGTAGATGAAGGAGGCCCAATCCCAACAACATTTTATTTTACAGAATCTTCAAATTATAAACTAATTGGTGAAGTGGTTGAGGATTCTATTAATATGGTAACACAGAATGACTTGGTATTTGATATGGTAGTTTCTAAGTTTTATAACCAAGCAATTTTCAAACAAAAAGTTGAAGTAATAAATTACGACAGCCCTATCACAGGCGGTTTTGAGTTTATGACTTGTGATGATGAGAAATGTCTGGCCCCAGAAATAATTGATTTTAAATTTAATTTATCAAATAAGATATTAGAAAGTGATGTTAAAGAAACAATTTCAATAAATCAGGAAACCCTTCAAAAAAATAATTTAATCCTATATGGGTTTTTACCTACTGATATTAAAAAATCAAAAGTTAATTGTAGCAATTCATCATCAAATGCAACAACATTATCTAGTCCAAGCAGAACCCTATTTAATATTTTCGGGCTTGGTTTTATAGGGGGATTACTTGCATTGCTGACGCCATGTGTATTTCCAATGATCCCTTTAACCGTAAGTTTCTTTACTAAAAAAAATGATAATACAAATGGCTATTCCAATGCTATCCTATATGGAGTCTTTATTGTATTGGTATATTTAATTTTGAGCATTCCATTTCATTTATTGGACTCTGTAAATCCTGATATATTAAATGATATTTCAACAAACATATACTTAAACATTTTCTTTTTTATAATATTTCTTTTATTTGCATTTTCCTTCTTTGGATATTATGAATTATCACTTCCTTCATCTTGGGTTGATAAGTCAGCTAAAAGAGAATCAGCTGGAGGTATAATAGGAATATTTTTTATGGCTCTTACATTAGCAATAGTGTCCTTTTCTTGTACCGGGCCTATATTAGGCTCACTACTTGCTGGCTCTATTTCTAATGATTCGGCTGCCTGGGAATTAACTGTTGGAATGGGTGGGTTTGGACTTGCACTAGGACTCCCATTTGCATTATTTGCAATGTTTCCAAATATGCTAGAATCATTACCAAAGTCGGGAGGATGGTTAAATACTATCAAGGTCTCCTTAGGATTTATAGAACTTGCCTTAGCATTAAAGTTTTTGTCTAATGCTGATTTAGTTGCCCATTGGGGAATTATTAAAATTGAAGTATTTTTAATTTTATGGTTCATTATTTTTCTTTTAATGGCAATATATCTTTTCGGAAAAATTCAATTTCCAAATGAAATAAAACCTAAGAACATTCCATTTACAAGAGGAATATTTGCATTGCTTTCTTTAGGCTTTGCTCTATATTTAGCATCGGGATTAATTTATAATAAAGAAACTCAATCCTATAGAGCATTGAGTTTGCTTAGTGGTCTGGCACCTCCTTTGGGCTATAGTTATTTTTCTCCTAAGGAATGCCCAAACAATTTGAATTGTTTTAAAGATTTAAAATCTGGGATCGAATATGCTAAAAAAGTTAACAAACCAATCTTGTTAGATTTTACAGGATATGCGTGTGTTAATTGCAGAAAAATGGAGGAACATGTCTGGCCATTAGAACAAGTAGACAATGCCATTAGAGAAAACTATGTATTAATTTCTTTATATGTAGATGACAAAAAAACATTGCCAGATAATGAACAATTATTAGTAACAAGAACTAGCGGAAAAGGAGTAAGAAAGCTAATTAACTATGGTCATAAGTGGGCATATTTTCAGGCACAATATTTTAAGACAAATTCTCAGCCCTATTATATACTTTATGATCCAAACTCAAATGAGATTCTAAATAATCCTGTTGGCTATACGCCTAATGAAGACGAATATTTAGCATTTTTAAATTGTGGATTAGAAGCTTTTAAGAAGAATTAATTTATATTTTTAACATTATTTATTTCTAAAAATTGACACCAGAAAAACAACACAAATATGATCTTGCCTATTTAAAGATTGCTAACGAATGGGGTAAGCTTTCTTATTGTGAGCGAAGAAAGGTTGGAGCTATAATCGTTAAGAATAATATGATTATTTCTGATGGTTTTAACGGGACTCCTTCTGGATTTGAAAACATTTGTGAAGATGATGATGGATATACTAAATGGTACGTATTGCATGCGGAGGCTAATGCAATTTCTAAGGTAGCATCTTCCACGCAGTCATGTAAGGGAGCTACCCTGTATATCTCTCTTTGTCCATGCAAGGAGTGTAGCAAATTAATTCATCAAGCCAATATAAAAAGAGTTGTCTACCAGGAGAATTACAAGGATAAATCAGGGATTGATTTTTTAGAAAAGGCTGGCATTGAAGTTTGTCATATTGGTCAATAAAAGTAATTATTTTTCTTTATTGTAATTCTTTATTTTATTTGTCAGAACTAAGATCCTTATAATTACTAGACAACAAAGCCCAGCAATTATTGTTACCAAAGCAATAGTGTTATTGTCAGAAAAAAAGTTGCTAAAATCTATTAGAGTCATATTAAATATTATAATTAAAATGGCAACAACTGAAATAATTCTTGTCGATATTTTCATAATTTTCTAAATTTTTTTTTTTTTTTTTGGTTTTACAATTTGTTAAAAACTTGTATGAAATGTTAATAAAAATGCCTAGCATTTCTAACAGCATTTTTGTCTATTTGTTAGTCACAATTTAAATGAAATTTTTTATTTAAAATAATATTTATGTCAGCTACTGAAGAGCCTTTATTAAAAGAAAACAAAAAGCGCTTTGTAATTTTCCCAATTCAACACCATGATATATGGGAGTGGTATAAGAAATCTGAGGCTAGTTTTTGGACGGCAGAAGAGATTGATTTACATCAAGATTTATCAGACTGGGCGAATAAGCTCAATGATGATGAAAGATATTTTGTTAAGCATATACTTGCTTTTTTTGCAGCTAGTGATGGAATTGTAAACGAGAATTTAGCAGAAAATTTTGTAAACGAAGTTCAATATAGTGAAGCTAAATTCTTTTATGGTTTTCAAATTATGATGGAAAATATTCATAGTGAAACCTATTCCTTATTAATTGACACTTATGTAAAAGATGAAGCAGAAAAGGACAAGTTATTTAATGCTATTGATACATTCCCTGCAATAATGGAAAAGGCAAAATGGGCTTTAAAATGGATTGATTCGCCTAGTTTTGCCGAGCGATTAATTGCATTTGCTGCGGTTGAGGGAATATTTTTTTCTGGTGCTTTTTGTTCAATATTTTGGCTAAAAAAGAGAGGGCTTATGCCAGGACTGACATTTTCAAACGAATTAATTTCTAGAGATGAAGGAGTTCATTGTGATTTTGCAGT
>Ga0206684_1000753_pt1 | contig 12743 bp, 9 predicted proteins | sample M210012015metaG_FD_155467 | JGI IMG/M metagenome (GOLD analysis project Ga0206684, IMG submission 155467) | Ammonia-oxidizing marine archaeal communities from Monterey Bay, California, United States - M2 100m 12015 | ecosystem: Environmental > Aquatic > Marine > Intertidal zone | place: USA...
GATGTTGATCAACACGCCGTCGCCGAGCTTTTCAACATCAGCCAGGCAGAAGTTCGAGGTATCGTCAGCTTTTATTCCGACCTGCGTACAAATCCGCCTGCGAACAAAATCATTCAGGTCTGTCAGGCTGAGGCCTGTCAGGCCACTGGCTGCAGACCCTTGACCGCGACTCTGGAGAACCGGCTTGACATCGCTATGGGCGAATCCACTCCGGACAACGAGTTTGCATTGGAAAGCGTCTACTGCCTTGGGCACTGTGCAAATGGTCCGACCGCCCTGATAGATGGCACCGTCTGCACAAACCTGAGCAGTGCTGAAGCGGACTCTTTGATTAACGGCAACCCTGAGACAGCACCAACTGAAATCGTCGAGACAGATAATCGATTGATCTTCAATCGTTGTGGTCGGGTCAACCCACTCGACTTCGATGCCTATCGTGCAGACGGCGGATTCTCTACTGTGCCAACTTCAGCTGAGTCTGTTCTTGCTGAAATTCGCAGTTCCGGACTGCGTGGGCGTGGTGGGGCGGGATTCCCTGCACATATAAAGTGGCAGACCGTTGCCGATCAACCCAAAAATCAGAAGTACATCGTTTGTAATGCAGACGAAGGTGACTCCGGCACCTTTGCCGATCGTCTTATCATGGAGGGAGATCCCTTCCTTCTGATTGAAGGCATGGCCGTCGCTGCAGGTGCAGTAGGCGCATCGAAAGGGTTCATCTATCTCCGTTCAGAATATCCTGTAGCTGCCGGCATTCTAACCGAAGCCCTCCAGATTGCTCGACGCGAAGGAGCGCTGAACGAAATCTTCGACATAGAGCTTTTTATTGGCGCGGGTGCTTATATATGCGGCGAGGAAACTTCTCTCCTGGAGAGCCTTGAAGGCAAACGCGGCATCATTCGTGCCAAACCACCCCTCCCTGCCATCGAGGGTCTCTTCGGCAAACCAACACTGGTTCACAACGTCATTACTCTGTGTTCTGTTCCCTGGATTATCAAAAACGGCGGTGAAGCCTACCGGCGATTCGGTGTCGGCGATTCTACCGGCACCATGCCATTCCAGTTGTCTGGCAATGTGAAGCGCGGCGGGCTAGTTGAACTACCTTTTGGCATGCCGTTGGGTGAATTTATAGATGCCTACGGCGGGGGCACCCGTTCAGGGCGTCCGGTGAAGGCCGTGCAGGTCGGTGGCCCTCTCGGCGCCTATCTATCACGTGAACAACTGGGCACGCCGCTAACTTATGAAGCCATGGCAGCCATTGGTGCAGGAATCGGCCATGGCGGTATTGTCGTCTTCGACGACACAGTCGACCTGATCGAGCAGGCAAGATATGCCTTCGCTTTCTGCGAACATGAATCCTGCGGCAAATGCACACCCTGTCGTATTGGCTCTGTCAGAGGACGAGAGCTCATGGAAGATATCCAGGAAAACGGCTGTACAAAGGAAAAGCTTATCCTCGTGAAAGATCTCTGCGAGGTGATGGAAAAGACCAGCCTTTGCCAGATGGGCGGAATGACGCCAATTCCCGTAGAATCAGCAATACAACACTTCCCCGGCGATTTCGGACTGGAGCAATAGCATGAGACTCGCTGATCAAGATCTGGGTACGAAGCAAGTCAACAATACCAGCATAGTCACCCTTGAAATAAACGGCGAGACTGTCAGCTCCCCCGCAGGCACCTCAATCATGCGGGCTGCAGCAGAAGCAGGAATCCCGATCCCCAAATTGTGCTCGACCGACTCTCTCGATGCTTTCGGTTCGTGCCGCATGTGCCTCGTTCAAATTGATGGCAAACCGGGATTTGTGTCCTCCTGTACGCAACCGGTACAGCAGGGTCTTCGCGTCGTGACCCAAAACGACGACATTGCCCGACTGCGTCGCGGTGTGATGGAACTTTATATCTCAGATCATCCGCTCGACTGTCTAACCTGTGCAGCCAACGGCGACTGTGAACTTCAGGACGTGGCTGGTCAGGTTGGTCTTCGCGACGTGCGGTACGCGGGTGGCAGCGATCACGCCAGCGACCCAATCGATAAGTCGAACCCCTATTTTACCTACGACCCCAGCAAGTGCATCGTTTGTTCCAGATGCGTACGCGCCTGCGAAGAAGTTCAGGGTACGTTCGCACTCACCATTGACGGTCGTGGGTTCGCTTCCAGGGTCGCAACCGGCGCAGAGGACTTTTTCGCCAGTGAATGTGTTTCCTGCGGCGCCTGTGTACAAGCGTGCCCAACCGCTACTCTGATGGAAAAATCGGTGATTGATCATGGCGTGCCTGATCGCAGTGTCGTCACCACCTGCGCTTACTGCGGAGTGGGTTGTTCCTTCAAGGCAGAAATGAAAGGAGACCAGGTTGTCCGCATGATGCCCTGGAAAGACGGCAAGGCAAATCATGGCCATTCCTGCGTTAAGGGACGCTTCGCCTGGGGTTACGCCAATCACCAGGACAGGATCACCGAACCAATGATCCGCAACGGCATCACAGATCAGTGGCAAACCGTCTCCTGGGATGAAGCGATCCAATTCGCAGCAAATCGTCTGAACAGGATTCAGGAAGAGCATGGTCGATTCAGCATCGGCGGAATCACCTCTTCCCGGTGCACCAATGAAGAAGTATGGGTTGTCCAGAAAATGATCCGCGCCGCCTTCAACAATAACAATGTCGACACCTGTGCCCGAGTCTGTCATTCACCCACCGGCTACGGTCTCAAGCAGACCCTTGGCACCTCGGCGGGAACCCAGCATTTTGATTCGGTCACTGAAGCCGACGTGATCATGATCATCGGTGCCAATCCGACGGACGCGCATCCAGTGTTTGCCTCTCAGATCAAACGACGAGTCCGCGATGGAGCGAAACTCATCGTTATTGACCCTCGCCAGATTGATCTGGTGCGGTCCGCACATATCGAGGCAAGCCACCACCTGCCACTGTTACCTGGCACCAATGTCCCCATGATGAACGCCTTCGCTCACGTCCTTGTGACCGAAGGTCTGCTGGACGAGAGCTTCGTGCAGGAACGCTGTGATCTCGAATCTTTCAATGCCTGGCGCGAATTCGCAGCCCAGGAAGAGAACTCACCCGTTGCTGTTGCGAAAATAACTGGCGTTCCTGAAGAAGAAATACGCCTGGCTGCGCACCTTTTTGCAACTGCGGGTAATGGCGCGATTTACTACGGTCTTGGTGTTACCGAACACAGCCAGGGTTCAACCATGGTCATGGCCATGGCTAACCTCGCCATGGCAACCGGTAACATTGGTCGCATGGGTGTAGGCGTTAACCCACTCAGAGGACAGAATAATGTTCAGGGTTCCTGCGACATGGGTTCATTCCCCCATGAGCTGCCCGGCTATCGTCCAGTCACTGACGATGCAGCACGCAGTGAGTTTGACCGCCACTGGGGCGTACCCCTTCACAATGAACCGGGTCTTCGCATCCCGAATATGTTGGATGAGGCCTGCGCAGGTACGTTCAAAGGGCTATACATTCAGGGCGAGGATATCGCGCAATCAGACCCCAACACACTGCATGTCGAAGCTGCTCTCACCAACATGGAATGTGTGATCGTGCAGGACCTTTTCCTCAACGAAACCGCAAAATTCGCCCATGTATTTTTGCCGGGGACCTCTTTCCTTGAGAAAGACGGAACCTTTATTAATGCGGAACGGCGCATCAACCGGGTCAGACCCGTGATGAAGACACAGACCGGTATGGCTGAGTGGGAAGTTACCCAGGCCCTCGCAAACGCCATGGGCTATGACATGAACTACTCCACATCCGCTGAAATCATGGTCGAAATCGCTCAGCTCACGCCATCATTTGCCGGTGTCTCATTCGATTTCCTGGATGAGCATGGCAGTGTTCAGTGGCCCTGCAACGCCGACGCACCAGAGGGTACGCCCATCATGCATGTCGACGGCTTTGTGCGCGGCAAGGGGCTTTTTATACTTACCGATTATCAGCCAACCAGCGAGACAGCCAACCGAAAGTTCCCGCTGCTTCTGACAACCGGGAGGATACTCAGCCAGTACAACGTCGGCGCCCAGACCCGACGAACTGAAAATGTTCGCTGGCTTGAAGAAGATGTTCTGGAGATCCATCCTGCCGACGCGGAAATGCGCGGCATAAGAAACGGTGACTGGGTGTCCATCAGAAGCCGCATCGGAGAAATTACTTTGCGTGCGGATATCAGCGAACGTGTAGCCGTCGGTGTTGTTTACACGACATTCCATCACCCAATGACAGGGACCAATGTAGTTACAACGGAGCTCAGCGACTGGGCGACGGACTGCCCGGAGTACAAGGTGACCGCAGTTGAGATCAGCCCCGCTAATCATCGTTCGGCGTGGCAGGAGAAGTTCATCTCGCGCAGAGATCAGCAGATAGATCTGCTACCAGTGGAATGAACATCGACAAAGGTTTCGTCGCTCGCGAATCCCAACCCAGACAGGAAACACTGGCGATTACCCGTGTATCCTCAACGGGATCAGTACTCGATGGTGATACCATCACCATTGAGGAGCCGCTGGAAATCAGGTTGGCAGCCCCCGGGCTGGAGGAATTTCCGCTCGCGATCACCATGCGCACACCAGGCAACGATAATGAACTGGCCCTGGGGTTTCTTTATACAGAAGGGATCATACGTTCCCGGAATGACCTGGTAACTGTCGAACACTGCAGACCTCCGGCTGGTGACGAAGGCATCCATAACAGTATACGAGTCGTACTTGGAGAGGGGAACGCATTCGACCCCGCTCTGCTGGAACGTCACTTTTACACGACATCGAGTTGTGGGGTCTGTGGCAAGACCAGCATCGAAGCCGTAATGAACAACAGCGAGATCAAAGTACCTCAATCATTGATGTTGACAGCAGAGCAGGTACAACAACTTCCCATTCTATTGAGAGACCAGCAGTCGGAATTTTCGGCGACCGGTGGCATCCATGCCTCCGGACTTATCGGACCAACCGGAAACCTGCTGCGAGTCCGCGAGGACGTAGGCCGACACAATGCCATGGATAAGCTGATTGGCAGCCTCCTACTCGACAACGATCTACCGCTTGGCGCTAACGGGGTGGTACTGAGCGGCAGGGCCAGCTTTGAACTGGTCCAAAAAGCAGCCATTGCGGGCGCACAAATAATCGTTGCCATTGGACCTCCGTCGAGTCTTGCGGTCGCGCTGGCTGAACAAACGGGAATCACCCTTGCAGGTTTTGTGCGCAACAATCAGTTTAATCTCTACAGCCACGCACACAGGCTGGCGCCAGCATAGGGGCGAACCCGAAGACGTTATAGCCGCGATACAGCTCGCTCCCTTGCCGGACCGGCAATCGCATCTGAATGAATGATAGGCATAAATACGGACACGCCGTGGAAGCTGGTTCACACCTGGCTGTCCCGGTTGACCAGGGCCCCGTCAAACAAGAAATAAAACAGGGAATATGATTAACATGGCGATCCTGATTGAGCACGAATTTAAATCCACCGCGATGGAACTGTGGGACATCGTCGGAACTCCCGATCGAATTGATTGGGTACCCGGTGTCACAGAATGTGTTTTCGATGGGGAAGTTCGCCGTCTTGGCATGCCGGGTGCGGGACAGATCGCAGAAAGAATACTCTTGCATAACAATGAGAGTATGCGGCTTGAGTACAGTTGTATTGAATCGAACCCTCCTCTCGAACATCACCTGGCAATCATTCAGCTAAATGCTATCGATAGAGATCGCTGCATCATGCGCTGGGAGACGGAGGTGACCCCCGTCGAGGTTGAACCCTTCATCAAGAAAAGCATGCGAGGGTGCCTGAGGAAGCTTGAAGCGCTATTACAGCCACAACCGTGTCACTGAAAAACCTTTAAACAGTTAAGTTTATCCAGTAGTTTTCTTGTTGGTACAGTGACAATGTATTCAACAGAGGCTGATCTGGATCATGACTGACATTAACAGAACCCTATGGGGTATCGGAACGCCACGTACGCTTCGGCCACTTTGGGCGTTGATCGAACTTGGACTTGCCTTCGAACACAGAAAGATCGCACCGCGCTCCCCGGGCATGGATAACCCTGAATTCCGCGCGCTTAACGAAAGGCAAAAAGTACCATTTTACAAAGACGATCGGGTGCAAATCGGTGAGAGTGCAGCGATCGTAAACTATCTGGCCGACCGTTATGGTAAAGATGTGTTTCCCATGCCGGGACCAGGAACGCTGGAGCGAGCCACCCTAATGGATCACACAATGTATCTCATGACTGAGATCGACGCCCGCCTGTATACGACCCGTCTTCACGGCGAGCCCCCGAACGGCCTTTCCGCAACTTACGGATCAGCGCCCGTGGCCGTTGAGGCCGCAAAGGAATATGTAAGCAGGGGCCTGCGTGAGGCTGCACGATGGTTTGCTCATGGCCAGCAATTTGCCCAGGGAGAACACTTCGGGACCGTCGATATACTGCTTGTTTCCTGTCTCGATTGGGCCTCGACGAGGCACATCGTGCTACCGACAGTACTGGCAGATTACCGGCACAAAATTACGTTAAGGCCAGGCTACATTGAAGCCTCGGCACAAAACATTCCAACCAACGTAATCTAGTTTCGCCAGTTTACCCTCAGAAGCTCGATGCAACTTTACAACCTGGTCAGTGCACCAATTGACTAACATTAGATAGATTACCACCCGCCATCAACCCGCAGAGCAATAATCTGGGGCAGCCTTTAGAAAAGGGACCGTAAACCGATACCAAACACTACGTCAGGAGCTGTGTCCACAATCACGTCTTCGCTGACAGACAGATCCAATTGCACTTTTCGCCCCAGCTTGACGGAACCACCGAGAATAAGCTGGCCTGCAAAGCTGCCGAGCTCTTCCACTGCGGAGTCATACAGGGCTGAATGAAAATCGAATTGTGCCTTAAGACTAAAATTAGGGGAAAGTTTCCACGCCAGATAATTGAACCATAGACCGCGAGGTCTTCAACATCGATCCAACAACCGGAATGACACGGCTGCACACACGCAAAATTTCCCAGGCATCGAGTACACAACGGATGGGCCGAGCGGGTAGGCTGCGCCCGGGAAAGTGTTATCGGCTCTGGTCAAAAAGCCAGCAGGATCAGATGGCACCTCATGCAACACCAGAGATATTAAGCGCCGACCTCACACCGGTAGCGCTGCAACTTCTGAAATGGGGGGTAAATGACCCGATGGAACTCGCCTGACTGGATCCACCAGGAAGCGGTTCCTGGTTGCAGGCAGTATCGTTGCTGGTGAGACTCGGCGCGATCGTCAAGGGAGATAACGGACTACAGCTAACCGACCACGGCACCCAGATGGCCGGCCTTGCCGTGCACCCTCGCCTTGCCCATATGCTGATCTGCGGACAGTCGATTGGCCATGCCGACACAGCCAGACTCATTGCGAGCATCCTGTCGGATCGCGACCCATTGGGCCGGGACACTCCCGATATGAACGAGAGAATTGACATCCTGCTGGGACAATCAAAATGTCCGAATCAGCATCGTGGCTGGTTTCGCCGCACCCATCAGCTCGCCGAAATATTTTCCACGCAAATCAAACAACTCGCCACCGCCACAGCGACAAACCCAATCGAGCCCCATCAGGTATCAGGCTATCTAATCTCTTGCGCCTACCCTGATCGGATTGCCAGACACCGACACGCTGGCGGCTTTCAATTGTCGAATGGCCGCGGAGCAAGCATCCCGGGGAACCATGCTCTGGAACGGTCCAGGTGGCTAGCCGTCGCTGAGATCGGAGGAATGGCGATATCGAAAGGCGACATGATTCGATCCGCCGCAACTTTAGATGAAACACTATTCGAATCCTTACTCTCAGAACAGGTGACGCACAACACCATTGTTGAGTGGGACAGTAAAACAAAACGCTTCATTGCCGAAGAAAGACAACAGATTGGCGATCTCGTGTTAAGCCGCAACAAGCTCTCAAAGGTTCCAGCTGAAGCCAAAAAAGAAGCGCTCATAAAACATGTTGAAACTTCAGGCCTGGAAACCTTGCCGTTTACACCGGAGATTCGACAATGGCAGGCCCGGGTCGAACTCGTCCGAGCTAATGCCGGCTCTAAAACCTGGCCTGACGTGTCCAGTGAACACCTGCTGGCTTCCATGAACGATTGGCTCGGCCCCTATCTCGAACCCGTCAACCTGCTAAGCCATTTTAAGAAGCTTGATTTAAAATCCATTCTGACAGCGCTACTGACCTGGGAGCAAAATCAACAACTGAATACACTGGCTCCGCAGCGGTTGCAGGTGCCTTCCGGTTCGAGTTACTCGATTGATTACACAACTACGCCGCCGGTACTCGCAGTAAAGTTGCAGGAGATGTTTGGATGTGTTGATACACCCGCAGTCCTCAATGGCCAGATACCGCTCACCGTCCATTTGCTATCCCCCGCCGGCAGACCACTGCAGGTCACCCAGGATCTGGCCGGGTTCTGGCAAAGTTCCTATCAGGACGTCAGAAAGGAAATGAAGGGGCGCTATCCAAAACATCCATGGCCGGAAGACCCTCAAAATGCTGCACCAACAAGAAGAACAAAACCAAGACGAGGAGGTTAGAATACCCATCCAGGATAATAATAAGAGCCAACCATGCTGACCCTCGGGCAAACCTACATCTTGCGCGTATCAAAATTGACTGACCAGGGCGCCTATGTGGACGGGGAAAATCTGGGTGAAATCCTGTTGCCAACTAAATATTGCCCACCCGGCCTGGAGGTAGACAGTCACCTACCCGTTTTCCTTTATCAGGATTCTGAAACCCGACTCATCGTCACGACGCAAACCCCCAAGGTACAGGTTGGGGAATTCGCTTACCTGAAAGTGATCGCGAACACAGACTACGGTACTTTTATGGACTGGGGTCTGGACAAGGACTTGCTGGCTCCTTTTGGCGAGCAACACAGGCCAATGGAGGTCAACCGATCCTATCTGGTGTACGTCTATTTGAATAATGCTGATGGCAGAATCACCGCTTCGTCCAAAATAGAAAAGTTCATTGATGACCAAGCGCCACACGACTTCGAACCGGGTCAACAGGTTGACCTTATCATCGCAAACAGCACCGATCTGGGGTTTAAGGCCATTATCAATCACAGCCATTGGGGACTACTGTACAAAGATGAGGTAAACGAACGGCTTAGTTTTGGCCAATCAAGGCGTGGGTTCATCAAATTTGTGAGACCCGATGGCAAGATTGACCTGGCTCTCAAGCAGGAACAAGAAACACGAGACCAATACACCATGACAGTTGTTAATTACCTCAAGGGACACGATGGGTTTGCAGCCGCGCATGACAAAACAGATCCTGCGAAAATTCAGGCGCTTTTCGGTATGAGTAAAAAGTCCTTCAAGAAAGTCATCGGCAGGCTCTACAAACAACGTATTATTAAGATTCAACCTGATGGCATTCGGCTCAACAATCAGGGCGCCAAACCAACAACAAACGGGACTTAACTATTAACAACAACGACATTCTCCGCCGACTTCGCTATTCATTTGATTTTAACGATTCGAAAATGATCACCATCTTCGCACAAGCTGACCTTGCAGTAAGCCGCAGCCAGGTAAGTAACTGGTTAAAAAAGGACGACGATCCCGAACAGCAACCATGCGATGACAGAATCTTGGCCTGCTACCTAAATGGCCTTATTAACGAGATGCGCGGCAAGAAAGAAGGTACGCAACCGGAACCGGAAGACAAACTCAACAACAACATTATCTTCAAGAAACTCAAGATAGCGCTTAACCTGAAGGCTGAAGACATATTAAGAATGATGGCACTTGTCGATTTTACGATAAGCAAACATGAACTCAGTGCATTTTTCAGAAAGAAAGGGCACAAGCATTACAGAGAGTGCAAAGAACAAATCCTGCGAAATTTTCTTCACGGTATCCAGCTAGAATACCGAGACGAAACAGAGAACGAAAATACCGCAGACTAGCGCACCAGGTATATCAGGTTTAGCGTAGGCGCAGAAAACCCTTTCGCCCCGCTGGAAACCGGATCAGTCCCCGGTCATAGCCCAACTGAACAACCATAACGATAAGCAGATCAAGGGTCTCTTTCGGCAGGTTAGGGTCCTGTGACATGAACCAGAGGTAATCCCCGTTTCAAGGGCTGAAAAGCCCCGTAGGCTTGTACGGAGTCCACCGCCATACATTGCCACGTGACTAGCAAACAGGCCCTCGTTAAACTAAAACAAAAATTGACCGCGCGAGTAAAAACTGTGGAACTAGCCTTTACAGAGGAAGAACTGGCCTTTCAGGAAGAAATTCGTTCGTTGCTCAAAGAAGCGCTGACGCCGGAAATAATTGCAGGCAACAAAAATTCCACAACCTCGCTCGGGGACAATGATGCTGCGATGGCGTGGCAGGCGATACTCTACAAGCGAGGATGGGCCGGCGTTGCCTGGCCAAAAGAATTTGGAGGGACTGGCTGGACCTCAAATCAACGCTACATCTTTAACAGCGAGTGTGAAAAGGCCGGTGCCCCCAAGTTGATTCCACTGGGTTTACGCATGCTGGCACCAGTCATTTTTCGCTACGGCACCAAAGAACAACAAAACCATTATCTGCCAAAAATGCTTTCTGCAGAGCACTACTGGTGCCAGGGCTATTCCGAACCCGGGTCGGGCTCCGATCTTGCCAGCCTGAAAACCCGCGCTATAAAAGATGGCGATGAATACATCGTCAATGGGACAAAAATCTGGACCACTCATGCACAGTATGCTGATCATATTTTTTGTCTGGTTCGCACCAATCCTGATGTTAAAAAGCAAGCCGGTATCAGTTTCCTGCTGATTAAGATGGACACCCCAGGCATTATCGTCGAACCCATCATTACCCTCGCCGGTGATCACGAAGTCAATCAAGTATTCTTCGACAACGTTCGAGTGCCTGTCACCAATCTGGTTGGGCCAGAAAATGAAGGCTGGAATGTCGCCAAGTATCTCCTTGAGTTTGAGCGTGGCGGCAGCGCGGTTGCCACCCGACTCCAGGTCGACATGGCTGAACTAAACATTATGCTGCGCGACCTGCCAGAAGAACACGAGCTGAAAAAGCGCACCGCCATCACCAATATCGAAGTTACCGCGCTCTCTCAAATGGAAACGGACATGCAAGCCAAGGTTGCATCAGGGAAAAACCCCGGCGCAGGGTCTTCACTGATGAAGATGATGGCAAGTTCTCTTGGCCAACAAATCGCGACTCTGCAGATGGAAGCAAGAGCCAATTACAGCATCCCCCATAACAATCAATTATTACTCGAGGGGAAAAAGACCATCGGCAGAGAAAAGGACCAGACCGCCACTGCGGGTTACCTGAACGCACGAGCCTCCTCCATTTTCGGTGGGGCAAGAGAGGTTCAGAAAAACATCATCGCCAAGTCAGTACTCGGGCTATGAGCCAACTCTTCCGCATCCGACCAACGCTCGTCTTCAGACAACATGCGCCATGATTTGCGGGTGGGTCGTCGGCGCAAATATTGTCGTTGACGGTGGGTACACTAAACCCGTTAGGTTTTAAATTAGCTAGCCCCGTCCCGGAGGCTTACCTGCCAGATAATCATTAAGCACTTCATGAAAGCGGTGCACGCGTGTTTCCTGAGCCGCAAAGTAGGGTTCCTGATAACCCTGGGAGTGCCAACCGGTTCTTTGCCCCTGGGTCAGCTGCCAGTCTTGAAATACTACCTGGTCCGACAGGTCCTGTACTGAGGATCCGTCACCGTAAACCCGGAAGTCCAGCTCGGCCTCTTTCAATTCCATGGCCTTGCGAGCTGTACGATTAACAAAATCCTCCATACCTTCAACCGGATAAGCCATAGTCCATTGATCGAAAAAACATTTCTCCGGATCTGTGGGGTGCGGCTCCCACCGCCACACCAGAAAAGAGTCTGCTCCTGGGGCAATAGCGACGTTTGGAAACAAGACCCCAAACGGACTTTCGGTAAGATCCTCGTCACTCAGGTTTTCGTAGTGAAGAAAGCCCTTCTCCTTCCATAACTTTCGCTTGGCGGCCTTAAGATCCAGCCACCCCTGCATTGCCTTGGTCTCAAAATCGGGGTAGCTGTCAGGGTCGATATCCCAGGCACGTAATTGATCATCAAACGGGTGAGGTTGACCTTCAGGCAAACGATCACGCAATGACGGCCGCCCCATCTGAATAATTCTGTTGTGTCCCATAGGAAACATTTCATATCGAGAAGTGAAGTGGTCCTGGTCAATAATCGGTGGCACCTGGGGATGAACGGTCCTGGTGTGATAAGACTCATTGAAATTGTCCGACCAGAATTTCCAGTTAGCATCCAGCTCCACGCGAATCCAGTGAACTCGGACCGTCTTTTCGAACTGATGCCCTTTGTAGAGTTCTGGCGTTGGCTCCAGGTAAGCCAGGAGATCAGGTGCTTTATCATCCATGGTGTACCAGACAAGCCCGGCCCAGGTATCAACGCGCACTTCAACGAGTGCCAGCTTGCCAATCGGATCCCCCTGTGGGAAGTCATCCTGGTCAGGGCATGCCTCCAATACCCCATCAAGGCCCCACCGCCAGCCATGGTACGGACAAAAGAAACTATCCTGGCTGCTGTTACCCCAAACCAGCCGAGCAGCGCGATGGCCACAGGCGTTGTAAAAGCCTTTCAGTGATCCGTCACGCTGGCGGACGATCATCACAGATTCGTGCATAAAATCATGCACGATGTAGTCTCCTGCCTCCTG
>Ga0206684_1000767_pt1 | contig 12655 bp, 8 predicted proteins | sample M210012015metaG_FD_155467 | JGI IMG/M metagenome (GOLD analysis project Ga0206684, IMG submission 155467) | Ammonia-oxidizing marine archaeal communities from Monterey Bay, California, United States - M2 100m 12015 | ecosystem: Environmental > Aquatic > Marine > Intertidal zone | place: USA...
GGCGGATGAGCTCGATCTTGGTACCGGCATCATTCGCGTCGTCACCCTGCTCTGCCAGCAGCCGGTCACGATCCTTTTCGGCCTCGCGTCGAGCCTTCTCAGTATCGACCCGTGCTAGCGCCGCCTCGGCGCCCTCCTCGTGGATCAAGACGGCCCACTCGACTAGGGCATCCACCATCTCATCTTCACGGACCACCGCGGCATTGCGACCCTTGATGAACAGGTGGCCCCGTCGGTTCCCTGCGGCGATTCCCAGGTCGGCGTCACGTGCCTCTCCCGGCCCATTGACCACACAGCCCATGACGGCCACCTGTAACGGGATCTCGCGATCGGCGAATGCCGCCATCGCCTCCTCGGCGACCGCTACCACGTCGATCTCGGCCCGGCCGCAACTGGGGCAAGCGATCAGGTCGACGTTCTTTCGCTCGCGCAGGCCCATGGCCTCCAACAGGGTTCGCCCGGCCCTGGCCTCCTCGACCGGATCGGCAGTGAGCGAGTACCGGATGGTGTCGCCGATCCCCTGGGCCAGCAGGGCACCGATCCCCGCCGAGGACTTGATGAGTCCCGCTGGCGGTGGTCCAGCCTCGGTCACCCCGAGATGGAGCGGATAGTCGGTGACCTCCGAGAGTTGGTGGTAGGCCTCGACCATCAACGGAACGCTGGATGCCTTGACCGAGATCTTGATGAGGTTGAAGTCAACCTCCTCGAAGTAGCGGATCTCGTCGAGGGCCGACTCGACCATGGCCTCGGCGGTCACCTTCCCGCCGTACTTCGCGTAGAGGTCGGGGTGCAGCGAACCACCGTTGACCCCGATTCGGATGGGGACGCCACGGTCGCGGGCCTCGGCAGCCACCGTTCGGATGTGTTCAGGCTTACGGATGTTGCCCGGATTGAGTCGGAGACAGTGCACGCCGGCCTCCAACGCAGCAAGTGCCATCCGGTGCTGATGGTGGATGTCGGCCACGATGGGTACCGGCGACCGGGGCACGATGTGGGCCAGGCCCTCGGCGGCCTCCAGTTCATTGCAGGTGCACCGAACGATGTCGGCGCCGGCCATGGCCAGGTCGTAGATCTGCTGGAGCGTGGCCTCATGATCGGCCGTCCGGGTCACCGTCATGGACTGCACGGTGACGGGGGCACCCCCACCGACTGGGACGTCTCCCACCATCACCTGGCGAGTCAGCCGACGCTCGATACCTGCCTGAACCTCCATACCCCGAGGCTACCGGCAGGCCCATTCCCGGAAACTGGCGCATGAGCCAGTGGCGGGCCGAAACTGTGGGTCAGCCCAGATCCGGAAAATCAACGATGTCCCGGTACAAGGCCACCATCCCAACCAGAACCAGCAGCGACACCACCGCCCAGGTCACCGGAACCAACTTGGCGGCATCCGCTCGGTGGCGGCGCCCCCCGAACGACCGGAGGCGCTCGTAGGTGGCGATGGCCACGTGTCCCCCATCCAGAGGAAGAAGCGGCGTCAGATTGAACACCCCGATGAACACGTTGACCAGAACGAGGAACCACAGGTAGGTACCCCAGCCGTCAGCCAGCATGGCGCCACCCAGACGAGCCGCGCCGTAGATCGACAGCAACCGCTCGTCATCGGCGTCGGACGGCACGGTCGAAGATTCAGCAGCAGGCGACCGGACGGAGCCCGACTCCGGGTCCGCCGCGACACCGGTCGACACCCCGTCGGACGATGCTCCATCGGAAGCTGCCCTATCGGGAAGGGCCCCTGAGAAGAAGCGCGACAACCCGTCGGGTGTGAAGAACGACGTCAGACCATCGATCGACATCATCGTCAGGTCACCGAATCGCCCGACGGCCTCCCCCACTGCCGCCACCGGCCCCACGGTCACCAACGGCCGGGCGCGTCCCACCCCGAAGAAGCCGTGGGTCGTTCCATCCGGCGACAGCCGCTCCCCGATGATCGTCACACGCTCGGTCCTCGTACCGTCGCGGTCGATCACCACCTCCACGGTCTCGCCCGGCAACGACCGGACGACGACACCGAATTCACCGAAGTCATCGACCTCCACCCCGGCGACAGACAGGATCCGATCACCAACCTCCAGATCGACGGCCTCGGCTGCCGTGCCGGGCACCACCTCGCCGACCATCCAGCGATTCGGATCGGGCGTGCCCACCATGCCGTACAGCACGAACAACAACAGGAGAGCCACGCCGAAGTGCGTGGCCGAGCCAGCCAGGGCCACGGCCAGCCGCCGGGGGTACGACTGGGCCCGGTAGGTGCGGTGCTCGATCGCCGGATCTACCTCATCGAGGCTGGTCATCCCCGTGATACGGACGTAGGCACCCGCCGGAATCGCCTTCACCCCGTAGGTGCACTCACCCCGCTGGACCGACCACAACCGTGGCCCAAACCCGAGGAAGAACTCGGTTACCTGCATGCCAGCCCACCGGGCCACCAGAAAGTGCCCAAGCTCGTGGAGCGTCAACATGACGACGAACGACATCACCACTACTAGACCCGGCCAGCCCCCGATCAGTGTGAACGAGACCAGGGCGCCAGCCATCAGGGCTAGACGGATGCGGTGGTCGGTAGATCCTGCCGGACGCACCGGGTTCAGCTCCGAGATAAGACGAGGGTCGTGGCGGCCTCACGTGCCCGCCGGTCGACGTCCAGGACCGCATCGACGTCGGTAGCCTCGTCGCCCGGCCAAGCCTCGAGCACGTCGGTGAGCAACTCGGTGATGCCCACCCACGAGAGCACCCCATCGAGAAAGGCCGCCACGGCCACCTCGTTGGCCGCGTTCAGCCATGCGGGCGCCGTACTACCGGCCCGACCGGCAGCGAAGGCGAGATCGAGACAACCAAAAGCCTCGCGATCCGGCGGTTCGAAGTCCAGCCGGTCCAGCACCGCCCAGTCGATCGCTCCGTACGGCACGTCGAGGCGGTCCGGCCAGGCCAACGCATAACCCATGCACAGCCGCATGTCCGGATTCGAGAGCTGGGCAATGGTGGCCCCGTCGGTGAATGTCACCATCGAGTGGATGATCGACTGCGGATGGACCACCACGTCGATGCGGTCGTAGTCGGCGCCAAACAGTTCGTGGGCCTCGATCACCTCGAGACCCTTGTTCATGAGGGTCGACGAGTCGACGGTGACCTTGGGGCCCATGGACCACGTCGGATGGGCCAGTGCCTGCTCGACGGTTACCGATTCCAGATCGGCGCGGGTCCGACCCCTGAATGGCCCACCGGAGGCGGTCAGGACAATGCGGTCCACCCGCTCGTCGACATCGTTGGCCCGAAGGCACTGGTGAATGGCGCAGTGTTCGCTGTCCACCGGCAACAACTCGGCGCCCGGCGTGGCCCGGACCCGTTGGACGACCGGGCCCGCGGCGATCAACGACTCCTTGTTGGCCAGGCCAAGTCGGCGACCGGCGGCCAGGACAGCGAGGGTGACCGGCAGTCCAGCGAAACCCACCACGCCGTTGATGGCCACATCGGCGGACACAGCGGCCTCGGCCATGGCATTCGGACCAGCGAGCACCGTGGTCCCCGCCGGAACACCCGCCTCAACGGCGCCACCGAGGGATGCATCGGCGATGGCCACAACCTCGGGTCGGAAGGCCTTCGCCTGCTCGACCAGAAGATCCACGGATCGGGCGGCTCCGAGGGCCACCACGTCGAACTCGTCGGGGCGCCCTGCCACGACGTCGAGGGTCTGGGTGCCGATCGAACCCGTCGAACCGAGCACGGCCACCGAGGTCGGGGGCATGGAATCGACCGGGTCAGCCGGTGAACAGGTCCATCAGCCGGGCCGTGTAGTACGTGGCCGGCAGGACGAACAGCAGGGCGTCGAAGCGGTCCATGAGTCCACCGTGGCCCGGGAGAATGGTGCCCATGTCCTTGAGCCCGAGATCGCGCTTGATCATCGATTCGCAGAGGTCGCCCAACGGGGCCGCCAGAGCGACCACGATGCCCAGCACGAAGGCCGAGCCGAGATCACCCGGATCCTGACCGAACGGGGTGATCTGTCCGACCACCAGGACAGCCATGGCGAAGCTCACGGCCATACCGCCGATGAGGCCCTCGGTGGTCTTATTGGGGCTCACCGCTGACAACGGGCTGCGACCGAACATCCGACCGACGACTAGTCCGCCGGTGTCGTAACCCACGGTGCAGAGCACAGCGGCCAGAAGCATCCCAGTGCCGTTCGGGTCGGTCAGCATCAGCCCGGCGAACGACCCCAACAACCCGACGTAGAGGACACCGAACAGGGTCACTGACACGTTCAGCAGCGGGGCCTGACGGTCGATACCGGTGAGATACCAGAAGAGACTGAACAGCACGGTGAGGCCCAGCACGAGCGGGACTGCGGCCTCGAATCGCCAGTAGGCGGCGAGATTAAGCGCACCGACGGCCACCACACCGAGCAAAGCGGCGGGCTGATAGCCGGCGCGGCGCAGCGCCATGAAGAACTCGGCGGCAGCCAGCACCAGCAGGATGGTGACCAGGGCGACGGAAGCATCAGTGCCGATCCGGAAGGCGGCCAGGGCCAACGCTCCGAGACCGACACCGGTCACCACCGCCATGGTCATGTCGCGGCCACCGGCCGCCGGGTTTCCCCGGTCGGGGCCCGGGGCGACGGGTGCGGTGGGCACCGGATCGGCAGATACCGGTTCGCGCACCGCTCCGCCTTCGGCCTGTTCGCTGAAGTCGGGCAACGGCTCGTCGGGCGGCAGAAGTGGAGGATCGAACTCGGCGGACGCCGAGGTGACCAATGGCCCGTCGTCGAAAAACACAGCAGCCGCATCGAGGTCGTCGCCTACCGGCTGCTGGGACTCGTGATCATCGGGGACGTCGTCGGACCAGCGCGGACCGCCATCGAGACCGCTCCACGGGTCGCTTCCGCCTCCCGATTCGCCACTCACGTCGCCGGCCGGCGGTGCGGACCAATGCGGGAGTTCGTCGCCCGGCGTGTCACCGCCGAAAACCGAGCGACCCGGTTCGACATCATCGTCAGGAGCATCGAGACCGAGAATCCGGATCTCTTCGAAGCTGCCGTCTCCGGAGCCACCCTGGTCTGTATTCACCCTCGTCCTCCGGTCTCGTCGGTCCTCATGGAGTCAGTCACCTAGCGGCTCATACTTCGAGCAGTTCGTCTTCCTTGGCCTGCCGTGCACTGTCGATCTCGGCTTCGAAGCCGTGGATGATCTCGTCAAGGCGGTTGCCTGCCCACTTCAGGTCGTCCTCGGAGACCGAGCCCTCGAGATCATCGAGGTCCTTGCGGGCGTTTCGTCGAAAACCCCGCATCCGGTTCTTTCCGTCCTCAGCCATTCCGTTCACCATGCGTACCAGATCGCGCCGTCGTTCCTCGGTCAGCATCGGAAACGAGAGCCGAACGCTTCGGCCGTCATTGCCCGGGGTTAGGCCCAGATCAGCCTGGACGATCGCCTTCTCGATGGCGGGGACGTTGGCCGGATCGTGGGGCGTCACCAGCAGCTGTCGGGGCTCCGGGATCGAGAAGCTGGCCAACTCCTGCATCCGCATCTCGACGCCGTAGGCCAACACCATGATCTTCTCGACGATGGACGATGAGGCACGGCCGGTACGGATGGTGGAGAACTCCCGACGGGAATGGGTCACGGCGTCGGACATGCTCGATGAGGCCTCGTCGAGCACCATCTGGATCATTTCGTCGCTCACTGCATCTCCCGGTCCATCCGGCCTTCCTACCCACCGGCGACCTGTGGGCCACCAGATGGCCGCCGGGCGCGGTGCCCGGCGGTACCCCGGTCAACGAGCCGACCGGGCCGACCGGTTACGAGACCAGCGTGCCCACCGACTCTCCGGCGAGGATGGCTCGGACGTTACCCGAGGCCATCAGGTCAAACATGACGATCGGCAGGGCATTGTCCATGCAGAGCGTTATGGCCGTAGCGTCCATTGCCCGCAGACCCTTCTGGATCACGTCGAGGTAGGTGACCTCTTCGAGCCTGGTCGCCTCAGGATCCAACTTGGGATCGGCCGTGTAGATCCCGTCGGTGCCCGAGTGGGTTCCCTTCAGGACCGCTCCGGCCTCGATCTCGACCGCCCGTAGTGCGGCCGCTGTGTCCGTGGTGAAGAACGGGTTGCCCGTTCCGCCGGCGAAGATGACCACACGGCCCTTCTGTAGATGCCGGATGGCCCGACGACGGATGTACGGCTCGGCGATCTGGGCCATGTGGACGGCGTTCTGAACACGGGTCGGCTGACCCATCTGTTCGAGCGTGTCCTGAAGGGCGAGGGCGTTGATGGTGGTTGCCAACATTCCCATGTAGTCGGCCTGGGCGCGGTCCATGCCGGCACCAGCTCCCGACATACCGCGCCAAATGTTGCCGCCACCGACCACGACCGCGATGTCGACCTCGAATTCGGTCCGGACCGAGCAGATCTCCTCAGCGATCCGACCGACGATCTCGCCGTCGATGCCGTAGCCGGCTTCTCCGGCGAAGGCTTCACCGGAGACCTTGAGGACCACCCGGCCCCAGCGACCTGGGATCCGTTCGCCCCCGCTCATGTTCAGGCTCCCAGGTAGGCTTGGGTGAACCGCTCGATGCTGCCACCAGCGAGGGTGTCGCCCACCGAGGTCTTGTCGCCGTGGAGACCCTGTTCGAGGAGCACGGTCTCACGGAACCAGCCGGTGAGTCGGCCCTCGACGATCTTGTCCCAGGCCTGTTCGGGCTTGCCCTCGGCCTTGGTGATCTCAAGCAGCGCAGCCCGCTCCTTGTCGACCAGGTCAGAAGGGACTTCGTCGCGAGTCAGGGTGATGGGTTTGGCGAAGGCGATGTGGAGCGCCACCTGGTGGAGGGTCTCCTGGTCGACGCCCGAACCCTCGACCACCACGCCGTTCACGCCGCGCCCGTCCTGGACGTGCAGGTAGGTGTCGATCATGTTGCCGTCGCCAGCTTCTATGAGCGAAACCCGGCCGACCTCGATGTTCTCCTTGATGGAGAGGCGCAGGTCGTCAATGGCCGCTGAGCGGGCATCGACCGCCCCTTCGCCTTCGGTCAGGACGGCGTTGGTCAACTCGTCGACGAGGGAGAGGAATCCGTCGGACTTCGCCGAGAAGTCGGTTTCGCACTTCAGGTGCACGAGGGCGGCCCGCTGACCATCAGCCACGAGGCCAACGGCCCCCTCGACGTTGTCGCGGTCCGAGCGGGTGGCCGCCTTGGCTAGGCCCTTTTCCCGGAGCATCTGCGCGGCGGCTTCGAAGTCGCCGTCGCACTCGATCAACGCCTTCTTGGCGTCCATCATCCCGGCGCCGGTGGCATCACGCAGTGCCTTGACGTCCTTGGCAGCAATGTCAGCCATGGTCAGGCCTGCTCCTCGCCGGTGCCGGCCTCAGCGTCGGGCGCCTCAGCCACAAGTTCTTCGGCAGTGGGTGCCTCGGCATCTGCCTCAGCGGCGGGCTCTTCAACAGCGGGTGCCTCGGCATCCGCCTCAGCGACGGGCTCTTCAACAGCGGGTGCCTCGGCATCTGCCTCAGCGACGGGCTCTTCAACAGCGGGTGTCTCGACGACGGTGGCTACACGAACCTCGCGTTCGGCAGCGGCAGCAGCAGCCTCGTTGCGAGCCTGGGTCTGGGCAGCGGCCTTCTCCTCGCCGTCCAGCGTCGGACCATCGTCGTCGCCGCCACGGGCATTCACGATGTAGCGACCCTCTTCGATGGCGTCAGCGACGACCCGGCAGAGCAGACGTCCGGAACGGATGGCGTCGTCGTTGCCGGGGATGAGGTGCTGGATGACGTCCGGGTTGCAGTCGGTGTCGACCACGGCCACCACCGGGATGCCGAGCTTGTTGGCCTCGGTCACCGCGATGTGCTCCTTGACGGTGTCGAGCACGAAGATGGCGTCGGGCAGACGCTCCATGTGCTGGATCCCGCCAAGGTTCCGCTCGAGCTTCTCGAGCTCGCGGGACAGCATCAGCGCCTCCTTCTTGGGCATCGCCTCGAACTCGCCGGAGTCGCGCATGCGCTGGTATTCCGACATCTTGGCGATCCGCTTGGAGATCGTCTGGAAGTTGGTCAACATTCCGCCAAGCCAACGCTGGTTCACGTAAGGCATGCCGCACTTCTCGGCATAGGAACGGATGGCCTCCTGGGCCTGGCGCTTGGTGCCGACGAACAGCACCCGGCCGCCGCCGGCGACGAGGTCACGAACGAAGGTGTAGGACGACTCGATCTGCTCAAGGGTCTGCTTGAGGTCGATGATGTAGATGCCGGACCGCTCGCCGTGGATGAATCGCCTCATCCTCGGGTCCCAGCGGCGGGTCTGGTGTCCGAAATGGACACCCGCTTCGAGCAACTGCTTCATTGTCACGACAGCCATGGTCGCGGTCTCCCTTCCCATCGGTTCGTCTCGCCCCCGCCTCGCGCCCGAAGGCGACCGTGGGTGGGTGGGGGTGAACTGGTCTGCACCGACACAAGACGCGCCGGAACGGGGACGAAGTGTACCGGTGACCAGCCAACATCACTTCTACCGCTTCCGCTTGGCGCCATCTCCAGCAGAGTCATCGTCGTGCCCGAGCGGCTGGCCCACAGCCTGAAACCAGCGGATTCAAGTGATGGCCATATAGGCCATCCTGGTCAGCAACGATCTATGTCGTGGCCAACAACGGCTAAGGAAGGACCCAACCTCGAGCGACCAGGGCGCAAGGGTCAGTCGGTCCTCAGCCGGTCGCGATCTGACAACTGTCGTTCTTGAGAGTGCCGTCCACATAGATGGTGCTGCACCAGAACGTCCGCCGGTCAACAAGGCCCTGAACAGACGCACCGGTCATGTTGACCGACTTCATGTCCGCCTCCATGAGCACGGCCGCTGTCAGATCGGCCAGCACCAAGTTCGCGCTTGTCAGGTTGGTGCGATAAAAGACAGCGCCGGCGGCAATAGCTCCGGAGAGATCAGCACCGGCCAGGTTGGTGCTCGACAACGTTGCGCCAGCCAGGTTGGAGTTGGACAGGTTGGCGCCAGCCAGCATGGCGCCGTTCAGTAGCGCTCCCTCTAGGTTGGCCCCCGAAAAGTCGATGCCGGGAAGGATCATGCCGGCCAAGTTGGCACCCGCCAAATCAGCGCCAGCGCACGAGGCATTGGGCGCCGGCCGGCACGGCTCTTCGGTGGTCGTTGTGGTCTCAGCCTCCGTCGTGACAGGGGCCGCCGTGGTAGTCGTTGCAGTCTCAGCCTCCGTCGTGACAGGGGCCGCCGTGGTAGTCGTTGCAGTCTCAGCCTCCGTCGTGACAGGGGCCGCCGTGGTGGCAGGGGCGGCCGCCGGATCCTCGTCACCCCCTCCACCGCAGGCCGCAGCCACAAGGACCAAGGCCAGCACGCTGACCGTCAGGCGGCCGAGTGGCCGTCGGACATCTTTCATCATCGCGTCCATAGCCCTCACTCCTCGCCGTCGAAGTCGACGACCATGGCCGCCATGTCCGCTGCCGTGTAATTCGTGCCATCGTCCTTGACCGCCGGGTTGCCGTCGGCGTCGAGGAAGACCATCTCTCCATTGTCACCAGGTGCCGCTACCACTGTGGTCCCGTCTTCGGCCACTAGTGGCTGTTCGTCGCCAGGGGCAAGATTTTCGAGGGTGTCCTGCATCGGTCCCTCGCCCATGGCGATCAGAACACCTGTGTCAGACGTGGTCGCAGTTGCAACGTCGCCAGTCGGGCTAGTGATGGCCTGCTGCGTGCCATCAGCCGAGATAGCCACCTCAGCTGGTTCAGCGTCGGGTTCGCCGGGTGGTGGGGCGATTTCCATAGACATTCCGCCAGCATCGGTGAACGTCGACTCGACCAGGGTGACTTCGCCCTCAGTGATGACCTCGCCTACTGCCGGGTTGATCACGGCCAAGCGAGGGGTTGGTTCGACGGGTTCGCCCTCGGCGGGTTCGCCCTCGGCGGGTTCGCCCTCGGCGGGTTCGCCCTCGGCGGCGCCTGGCGGCGGACCGGTAGCCGTGGACTGCAGGGTGAGAACCCCGTCCTCGCCGAGCGTGTGACCCACTGCCTCGCCGGTGCTGAGGAGCACCGTGGTCTGCCCAGTTGCCGGGTCAGTCTGTAGACCCTTGGGCATGGGTGGTGCTTCGGGCGCCTCTCCGTCGGCGAAGTCAGCTCCCTCAGGCGCATCACCTACTTCGGCAGCAGGATCGGCTGCCCCGTTGTCGAGCGTGTCGTCCTCCATCGTCCAGGACGCGACCATCGACCCATCGTCGGCGACCTGTGTGGCCTTCTCGGTTCCGTCAGCCTTTGTCGCCACCGATAACTGAGATCCGTCCTCGAGTTCGGTCACCTCAGTCTGAGTTGTGCCACCCTCCGCCGTCACCACGGTCTGACTCCCGTCTGGCGCAGTGACGACTAGGTCACCGGTGGGAAGGGTGGTGGCTAGTGAACCATCCTCAAGACGTTCAGTGCTTTGGACCGAGCCGTCGGCGAACGTCACGACGGTGCTGCCTGTGACCGGGTCGGATTCGGTGACCATGCCCGTCGGGTCAGTCACCACAACGCTGCCGTCAGGGTTTTCTCGGGTGATGTAGTCACCGCCCTCCGGAGTAGTAAATGTGGTTGCCCCGATCTCCGGGTTATACCGTTGCACGCCGCCGTCCGGGAGGTTCTTCTGGACGGTGCCGTCCTCCAGGGTCGACGTGACCGTACGTTCACCGTTGGGTGCCACATCAATGGCCCAACTTCCGTCCTCAGCCTCCATCGTGGACGCCCCGTCGGTCATCAGCGTTACGAACGAGCCGTCGTCGGATTGGACCTTCTTGCCGCCGTAGCCCGAGGCGTCCTGGAACTCCTCGGTGCCATCGGCGTGCATGGTGCGCTGCGACCCGTCGCCGTTCTGGGTGATGAGCTCGCCGGCCTCACCGAGGAACGCCTGGTCCTGGGAGCCGTCCGGATTGATCCGATTGAACGTGCCGTCGGGGTTGACGATCTCCACGAGACCGTCCGAACCTCGGGTCATCACGGCGCCCGACTCGGGATCGATGACCTGCTCGCGGGACCAGCCCGAGGGCTCGAAGTGCGACTTGGCACCATCCGCCGACTCGAAGACCAGCCCACCGTCGGGCCGCTCGACCCGGAAACCACCGTCACCGGTGCGTTCCCTGGTGATGGCCTCGCCGGCGCGGTTGGTGAACTCACTTGACCCGTCGGCCCGTTGGACCAGCTCGGTGCCGTCCGGGTTCACCTGACGGAAGCCACCATCATTGGCGACCTCACGCTCGAGGGTCTTTCCGTCGCCCCAGAAGACGTTCATGCTGCCGTCCTCCTGGCGGACCTGACTCATGCCGTCCTCCCAGGCCATGGCCTGACCACCCTCGCCCATGTCGAAGGCCACCGGCGGCTGGAACTGCCGGGCTCCCTCATCCTCGAAGGCGAGGCCGGGAACGAACCCGCCGGCCGGGGCGTTCGGATCGCCGCCCTCCAGTGGCTGACCGTCCTCGCCGAGCGGCGGGGCACCGCCGGGGCCCCCGGCACCGGGACCACGAGCATCCTCAAAGAAGTCGTTCGGGTTGAACCCACCCTCCTGGTTCGGATCGAAGAAGGCCTGCACGCCATTGGCCAACCTGGGAGCACCCTCGGGGCCACTGGCGCCTGCTTCACCCTCTGGGCCGACAAACTCTCCGAAGAAGTCACCGAACGGGTCTGGGGCGCCCTCGCCGCCAGCGTTCGGATCGCCACCACCGGGGGCACCGAAAGTGAACGCCTTCTGGGGAGCGAAGAAGTCACCCTTCAGGCCGCCGTCGTCACCTCGCTCGAAGGTCGGGCCCCGCCAACCACCGCCTCCACCACCGGTACCCATGTTCGGGTCGCCGGGATCCATGTTCGGGTCGCCGAGATCCATGTTCGGGTCGCCGGGTTCCCCTTCCGGCTGTCCGCCGGGGCCTCGGGGCGCCGCTGGACCGAGGACATTGTCAAAGAAGAAGGACCCGGCGTTTCCGGGCTGCTCGCCGAAGTCGTCGAACGCCTCGGCATTACCGGGAGCACCAATGAACCCGCCGAACGGGTTGCCCTCACCACCGTCGCCACCGTCACCAAATCCGGCGAAACCACCACCGTCGCCACCGTCGCCAAATCCGGCGAAACCTCCCTCATTGGCGAAGGGGTCAATGAAGCCGCCCGCCGCCATGGGGCCAGGCCGGCCTTCTGGTGCCTCGCCGTCGCCGACGAATCCCTCACCATCAGCAGGAGCGAAACCACCTTCGGGAGGATCGCCCTGACCGGCGAAACCCTCACCATCAGCAGGAGCGAAACCACCTTCGGGAGGATCGCCCTGACCGGCGAAACCCTCACCATCAGCGGGAGCAAAACCACCACCGTCGCCACCGTCACCAAATCCGGCGAAACCACCACCATCGTCACCGCCACCGAATCCGGCGAAACCACCACCATCGTCACCGCCACCGAATCCAGCCGATGGTCCGAACAGGCGGCCGCCCGCGGCACCGGCGAAGAAGTCGTTAGTCGACGGTGCCTGGTAGTCCTCCGGGTTGTCGAGGACCTGGCCTGCACGGCTGTTCGGATCAGCCTTCTGGGGCACGAACGCCGGACCCTCGCCGCCCTCGTTGAACATGAGTCCACCGGGGGGAGCGTCGGGTTCGCCACCCTCACCACCACCCTCGGGCGCAGGACCAAAACCTTCACCACCACCGGCACCAC
>Ga0206684_1000768_pt1 | contig 12655 bp, 14 predicted proteins | sample M210012015metaG_FD_155467 | JGI IMG/M metagenome (GOLD analysis project Ga0206684, IMG submission 155467) | Ammonia-oxidizing marine archaeal communities from Monterey Bay, California, United States - M2 100m 12015 | ecosystem: Environmental > Aquatic > Marine > Intertidal zone | place: USA...
TCGAGAACCGTTTTGAAATCAGATTCATCACCATTCTCAGCGAGAGTCAATAATCGTGCTACTGCTCCATGATTATCTGCAGAAATAGGTTGATTCAAAGTATCAAAACGTGCTGAATCTAGTAGGTTATTGCCTCTAGCTTGCTCGATAGCATCAGCCACCATACCAGTCAAGCCCATTTCTCGTCCATCATCAGGGGAATAGATACGAGCAATTTCTTCGTCTCGTAATTTCTTAATTTCCCAAGGCAGAATGGTTCCACCTCCTCCTCCGCAGAGGAAGACATGATCGAAATCAGCCTCATCGAGGATTTCCTTCGTATGAGTGAACATTTCCACAGCCCCACCTTGGTAGGAGGTGATTGCTATGGCGTGGGCATCTTCCTGAATGGCGGCTCGTGCCACTTCATCAGCCCCTCTGTCATGACCTAGATGAATTACTTCACAGCCCATTGATTGGAATATTCTTCTAAAGATGCCAATTGCCGCATCATGACCATCAAATATTGCTGCAGCAGTGATGATTCGAAGAGGCATAGATGTATCCGAGGAATCGATTTCTCCGGCTGAGTCGTCGGACTCAACACCACTGGCCATATATCTCCGACTTCATCAGTCCACATGAGTTTTGAGGATACTTCAAGATTGAAAATTTAAGGCCAAAATTCAATCATGCCGGGTTAGGATTGAAGAAGTGTAACTCCTCCGTGGCTCTATGGCGAGCGACAATTTAGACCGTTTTTGTCCTCGAGATGGTTCCATATTAATTCCTCCTGAAGCCTCAGATTTAGGTGCTTACTTACGTTATGGCGCCTATCACTGCGGTACTTGTGCTGGAATGTTACTGAATTCTAAATCCGCTGAGTCTACCTTCAGTGCCGATAAGCTGAATCACATGCATGAAGGCTTCACAGAAGAAGGAACTGAAGTCAATCTTGACTGCCCGTTCTGTGACTCACAAATGCGTGTTCGGAAGTTTTCATTTCAGAAAATAGATGGCGAACTCACTGAGCCGATTGAGATAGATGGCTGCCCCGGTTGTGCATCTTTCTGGTTGGATGCAGGAGAATTGCAAAAACTATCACCTCCAGTAAATGGAGATGGTAGAAATCCTAAAATCGAGGCCAATGCCCTAGCCGTTGTTTTGGAAGTGTTATTGCAACTTCCTGTAATTCTCCTTTAGAGAACTCCACTAGCAAGAAGTGCTGCGAAGAAGAACATCAGCATACCCATTGCAGCATCGATCAAACTGGCTTTTGCTCGCAGACGTTCTACCCTGTCACCCGTAGTCAGAAATGTTGCCACAGAAACATACCAAGTTCCATCAATCGTCATACCAAGAAGTCCCATTCCGAATAGTGTTTGATTACTGATATCAGCCTCTATGAACGGTGTGTATAATGCCAGCATCCAAGCTAGAATTTTTGGGTTTAGAAGAGCAATTGCAAATCCTTGAACAAAACCAGTACTACCCGAAGGTCCATGCTTCTCATCAACATCCTCACTCGGTTCATTTCTTGACGTTCTAAGGAACATCACTCCAAGCCAAACCAGTACGGCTATACCGCCCCATTTGAGAATCATCTCAGTCGATTCGAACGACAGAGCAGTAGCAATACCTGCTGCAGCAAGAAACGCATAGATTCCGAATCCAATACCGTGTCCTATACCTGTCATCACCCCTTGACGGCGTCCTCCAACCATTGTGTTTCTGAGAACTACGGCAAGACTGGGTCCAGGGCTCATCGCACCAAGTATGAACACGGTGGCAAGAGCCACCCATGCCTCAGGTGTCAAGGTAAAGCCGCCTATGCGTCTGCGTACATCTCATCGATGACTTCAGCCCAATTCTCACGAATTTGCTTTCTACGGATTTTCAGTGTAGGGGTAAGTTCACCGTGGTCAACACTTAGATCTCGTGGAAGAATTCTAAATTTCTTGATTTGCTCAGGATTAGAGAATTTCTTATTCAATTCTTGAACTTGCCCTTCAACCTCAGCAAAAATTTCTTCACTTCCAGTAAATTCAGAAAGATCATGTCCTAACTCTTTCAACTTAGCAATTTGTTCTGCAGGATCCTTTGGAACTTCTGTAGCTCCATCTAGTCCGAATTTATCACGTAGAATCGCGCCTACATCTAGAGTAACTAGAGCACTGCAATACTTTCTGCCGTCTCCAATCAACATTACTTGTGATAATAGTGAGATACTCTTCATCGTTTCCTCAACCACAAGTGGGGCTACATTTTTTCCAGCTGATGAAACATAAATTTCCTTGATGCGTCCGGTGATGTAAACGTAACCATCTTGGTCAATTTTACCCAAATCTCCAGATTTAAGCCAACCGTCTTCAGTCATTGTTTCTGCGGTTGCTTGCTCATTTCGGTAGTACCCAGCCATAATGTGACGGCCATTGAACTGTATCTCTCCCTCTCCCTTTTCGTTTGGATCAGCAATTCTCAGTCCAGTGCCTTCGAGAGCCTTACCTACACTTCCAATTCTGTTGTTATTTGGATAATTCAAGGTCGCCCCAGCAGTAGTCTCAGTCATTCCATAGCCTTCGAATAGAGGTACTTTCAGTTTGTGGAATAATTCAAGAATATCTGGATTTATTGGGGCTGCTCCAGTAATAGAATATTTGACGTTAGAGAATCCAATCTTCTGTTTTGCCTTCTTACTAACAATACCACCTAGAATTGGTAGGCCGAGCCAACCAACTTTACTTCCAAGACCTGCAACGAGGTTTGAGTAAACCTTCTCGTAAATTCTTGGCACGCCAATAAAGAGGTGTGGTTGAACTTCTTTGCAGTAATCTATCGAGTGAAGCGGATTATCGACAACTCTCATGTGAATGGCGTCACGAATCCAAAGATGGTTGTCTACCACTTGACCGAAAACATGCGCACAAGGCAGCCAAGACACGTACCCGTCCCCTTGATCATAACTTGTGATTTTGTGAACACATTCTAATTCATAATCGAAGTTATCGTGAGTGAGTACAACTCCCTTTGGATTTCCTGTAGTCCCTGAAGTATAGATTAGAGCTGCAACATCATCCGGTTTGATGCTGGATAAACGAGCCATTACATCTGAGCCAGACGTATTTGTTCCCTTAGAGATAAAATCTGACCAAGACATGGCGGATGAATGGTTGATTACATCTACTCCATCCATTGAAATTACAACTTCTACCTTATCGAGAGTCCCCATAGTGGATTCCAACCTCTTATGGCACATTTTCCCTGGGTCTCCTCCATCCATTGGATTTCCTCCTACGAAAACAAACTTTGAGTCTGAATTGCCGACAACCCACTCAACTTCTTCAGGTGAGCAGGTATGGTAGACCCCAACAGCTGCACCATTACACATGTTGGCCGCAGCATAGGCAGCATACCATTCCATTCGGTTGTATGAGTAGATACTTAATTTGTCTCCGGATTCGAATCCCATTGCAAGTAGTGACTTAGCAACACTCATTGCAGTATCACAAAATTCTGCCCAATTCATATTAATCCAGTTTCCTGAATCGTCCTTCCAAGAGATGGCATTTTCGTTAGGGTATTGTTCTGCATTTGAAATCAGGTACTCGGGCGTAGACTTTGCCGACATGAACAAGGACAGAACCTTTGTCGCCTTAACTGTTTACTCGCTAAAGAAAGCCTATTTTTCAGATTCTCAGGGTAGCACTTGTCTAATGTTGGCACGCCAGTCAGCACCGCCATTCCGATTAGCAAGAGGGGATGCTGGTGAAGGATGCCAGCAACCATCAATCGTCACTTCACAATCTTTGAGGGCAATTTTTGCTCTCTTCTCAGCAAATTTACCAACACCGATAACTCTCTCAATTTCTAGAATTTCGACCACTTCTCGCAAATAATCATCACAGCACTCTAGAAGTTCCTTTGCAGTAGATCCAGATAATTTGTCTGGTGTCAAGTTAGTTGCCCTTTCTCCTGCAAAAAGCATCAATGGGCAGTGGTTGACAAGAAACACTCTGCTAAAGATACTGCCTGCATTTCCGTAATGCTCTGCGAGCATACCCCAAAGCCGAGTCCCACTAACTTCTTCTTTCGGCCAGTCAAGACCTGTGACCGGACGTTTGGGGTGAGGTGTTCTTGGTTGCTGAACTGGCAGATTTCTGATGCCAAGAAGGTCTCGTACTACGGAAGTAGCAGCAAATGGAATCCCCATTTGCCCCATTCCATGAGGGCCAGGGTTCATTCCAAGAAGCAGTGTTTTCGCACCACCTTCTGTAGCCATTTCAAGGTAAGCTCGATGTGGTTCCCATGCATATGCTAGAGGGTTGTATATACAATCAACAGAACCTTCGGCAACTAATGCATCAGCAAAGGTTTCCATCTCATCTCGTAGTCTAGCCGCAGTCTCAATCATTTTCTTGACGACCACAATTCCACCTACTGTTTCACATCGCCGACTGTCGCACCAGAGATACGTAGTAAATCGTCAGGTTTGATTGGAAAAACAGTGTCAGCTGAACCACCAGCACCCCACACAATTTCGTATTGAAAGAGGTCTTCATCCATCAGTACAGTACATGCTTTTAGATGTCCAAAAGGTGGCACTCCACCCGGTGAATAACCCGTATTTTTGAGAATATATCCAGGATTAGTCATGCTAGGTTTGTAACCGAGCAATCGCTTGATTTTACGCTTCCGTTCAACACGATTTGCTCCACTAGTAATGACCACAACTGCGCCATCATTTCCCTCGAAGACAATGGATTTGGCAATATGTGCTACATCGCAACCCAATTGATTGGCAGCGTCCTCACTAGTTTTTGTACCTTCAGCATAGCGTCTCGCTTCAGGTTTGAAGTCTATTTTCGCGCACTGTTCAAGCCAAACCTCGTGCCCGTCCATGTGCTTCGAAACTAGCATTCGAACTTGATGATTATGCGCGTCGTATTCAAGACATATGGAGTTCCGCCACGGCTGTGAACAGTTTGCTTACACCACGTTCGGTTCGCCGTTCAGTAATTGCTATGACCTTAGCTACAGGATTGACTATGTTCTCAGTCTACGCAATTTGGTTGAATGATGGTTGTGATCCATGGATGCCATTCATCTCGGATACAGATGTATATCCTGGTACCGATTTGGTTTTCACTATGGGTTTTGCATTATCAGGAATACTGATTATTATTGGAGGCTGGCAGGTTGGAAATTTCCGTCATAATTGGATGACAGCATCTGGTATCGAGCAGAAGTGGGTCGCCATCAATCGCTTTGGAATGTATAGTGCAATAATAGCAGGACTGGGCTTGTTGATGATTGCAGATACCCCTTGGGATGAACACATCTATTTGCATATGCTGTATGCCTTCCTAATCTTTGTTGGTGGAATTATTTTCATAATTTGCTTAACACTCACAACTGAACCTATGGCTCAAATTGAACCAGAACTAGAGCAACTAAAAAAACCGCGATTAGTGTATTCAATAATTGCAGTCGCTAGTGCTTCTTTGATGAAATTAAATTATTCAAGAATGGTTGGCACACCTCCCAATTTCTCTCATCTTAATCCTTATTTTTCTAACGTAAAACAATGTACTAATTTGGGTTACGAGGCAATGGCAGAAGCGGCTATTTTTGAATGGATAATGGTCATTTTTATTGGTGCTGGAGCCTTTACTATGATTAAAGAAATCAAGATTCTTGATAACGTGATTGAAGAGGAATGAAACTCTTGTCTCGAGTAATCTCCATCTCCGCACATTTCATCAGCAGTGGGCGGGCGAACATGTGTCATGGAGTGGCCCCCTGGCCCCTATGAGTTCGCGATGTTCGCGCTGTTGGCCATGACCATTCCCATTCAGCGCCTCCTGACTCGTGATGAACCTCACATGCGCGTCCCGCTTCGTGGTCTTCTAGCCGAGATTCGCGACAAAGGCTACTGGTGGCACATCGGATTGTATGGAGCGATGTTTCTCTACAAGGCGCTCATCGATCATCACAATGAACCAATGAAGGCAAGAGTGGGTGGATTCACTCATTGGATTCATGGCATTGAGGGAGATTGGACGCTTTGGGTTCAGGAAACTTTTGCAAATGATATATTGACAGATATTCTGTGTGCTCATTATCTATTCATGTATCTGTTCATGATTTGGTTCTCGCCGATGTATTACATCCTCACACGAGACGAGGTGATGGCTGACAAAGCGGCTCTCAACTACTTTGTAATTTATCTCCTTGCAGTTCCTCTCTACCTTTTCTTCAATGTTGAAGTCACGAGTAGTTTCATTCCAGGAGTTGATGCGATACTCTATCATGATGATTTCACTTTGAACTTCTTTACCACACATGACCCTATGGATAATGCTGTACCGAGTCTTCACATAGGTTTGCCAATTTCTTTATTGTTTCTGAATCGATTACACTGTCGTAGTCAAGGCATAGATATCAGAGAATGGCGTCACCGAGAGTTCGACCTCTTCGTGATGGTCAACGTCGTAATCTATGCATTTTCAATCCAGTATCTAGGAATCCATTGGGTTGTTGATATCCTTCCAGGAATAGTTCTAGCAATTATCTGTGCAGCCTTCTGCCATGCAGTCCAACCAGTAGTGCGGGCAACAGCACTGCAAGATTGGCGCAATCTACTCCCCGACCGAAACCAATCGATTTTCGCCGCTGTCTGTGTGGTGCTGTTCAGCGGTGTGCTAGTAGTCGGAGTAATCGATGGTCCTGGTGTTGACGATGATGTACCAAACTATCGCTTTGGAGTAGGGGATGTGAACGTAGAGACCGTCGAGGTTCATTCACTCTGGGACCCTGTCACGGTCGAGGTGTCTAATGTTGGAGATTCAACCGTTGAGGTCTTACTCATCAAACGAAAGTATGTCGAACCTCATGCACAACAGGGCACCTTTGATTGGCCTGCATTTGTTAGTGATGGCACGGTTGTTGTACTTGATTCCGCTGATTCAACTGAATTTGAGATAATGCCAGCGAGCCTCTTCGATGTACATCTTGTTCTGATGAAATTACAACCCGAATCAAATACAGATTCTAGTGCTATTGGAGAGCTGCGAATCACGCCCCATTACGTTGATGATGAGTTGATGTGGAGTGCTTTAATTGCTAGTTGGCCAGCCTTCATAATATTCGGGATTGCAGTAGAAGGTCTTCTCTATCGTTCAAAAAATGAAATGTGAAAGGATGCTACCGAAATAGACTCCAGATAGAATTCCATTTCCGATCCATAGACCTACCCGGAAAGGAGGGAAGTTAGATTTAGCCATTGCACTCGTTCGTGCGAGCCAGAAAAGGAATACTGGTATGAACCAGACAAAGAAGATTATTTGAGGAGCGAAAGCGACTAACATACCAACATAAATTCCTCCTAGCAGGTCTGTTTTTTTATCTGTGTCAGCTTCGGGGTAGAATGCAAATTGGATTGCAAATATTGCAGAAATTGTAACGGGCCCTATCAAGGATCCTTTGACAAAGAATGGATACTCTATCAGATAGGGTAGAATACTTGTGACAAATCCTAGTAAGAATGGCCCTAAGGCTAGACTCATTGGAAGTCTGCCACCCCAATTCATAGTTCTCGGCAAGCGCTGGCCACACATCAAGGTGCTGAATTGTCCGAAGCGACTCTTTCAAGAGGTGTAAATGAGTCGGCCATTCATGGCGAGGGGTGAAATCGTTGCTGGATGTCTTGCTCCACATCCACCTCATCTTGTGTATGCGGAAAATCCAGACCAGAATGAAGCATATTCTGAGGGGGGCTGGGAAACCCTTCGTTGGGGGTATCAGCGTCTTGCTCGAAAGTTGAAGGATATTGATTATGATGTCATGGTTGTATTTACTCCACATTGGCAGACTTACATTGGTACACATTTTCTTGGGCTTCCAAGCTTCAAGTCCAAGTCGGTAGACCCTATTTTTCCAAACTTATTTCGATTCAACTACGATCTTACAGTAGATGTTGAACTATCTGAAGCAATGCGTGACGAGGCTGCAGCTTCTGGTATTATCACCAAGATGATGCGAAATCCAGATTTCAGAGTAGACTATGGGACAATAGTAAGTTGTCATTTACTGAACCCGGAATGGGATAAACCAATTGTGACAATTTCTAGCAATCGTAATGCTCACTATTATTCTGCTGAGGTGATGAATGAACAAGCAGCAGCCTTAGGTCGAGCTTGTCGAAAAGCAATTGAAGAGAGCGGAAAGAAAGTAGTTCTAGTTAGTAGCCACAGTCTTTCACACCGTCATTTTACTACAGAGGCTCCTCTTCCAGAGGACATGAGCCGTGAGCACATTTACAATCATAGCAACTATGTTTGGGATATGAAAATCGTTCAGATGATGCGTGACGGTAAAATGAAGGAAGTAATCGATATTTTACCAGAATATACTGAGCAGACCATAGCAGAAACCGATGCCGGTGCATTAACTTGGATGATGTCTGCTATGGAATACCCCGATTATCCAGCAGAAATTTATGGCTATCAGTCGGTTATTGGCACTGGTAACCTAATTGCTTCTTGGGATCCTAATGAAGTGTCCAGAGAGTTAGTACTCTAGGTGATATTATGAGCGATGAACCTGAGATAATCTTCGGCATTTACTGCCCGCCACACCCTCATCCTCTGCTATGTCCTGATGCTAGCGAAGGATATGGAAATCTAAGGTCTGCATTTGAGGAATGTGCTAGACGCATTGAGGAGAGCGAAGCAGACATTATTCTAGTATATTCTACAACATGGCCAAGCATTGTAGGTCATCAGATTCAAGCTTTGGAGAAACCAATCTGGACTCATGTTGATGATGATTTTCACTACCTTGGTAGCATGCCATACGAATTTAAAATCGATGTTGATTTTGCCAATGGAATGAAAGATGCAGCCGAATCTCGTGGACTACATGCAAGAACTGTGTCTTATGATGGATTTCCAATCGACACAGGATCAGTAGTGGCTTTACAGTTACTTAATCCAGACAATAGGATACCTTCTGTCATACTTTCCAGTAATATGTATTCAAATCGCTCCGAGACAATCGTTCTTGGAAAAGCGGCTCGTGACACCCTAGCTTCTCAAGATAAGAAAGCCGTTGTAGTAGTAGTTTCTAGCCTATCCAACCGTATGTTCACAGAGCACATTGACCCAGCAGAAGATCGTATCCACTCACAAAAAGACGATGACTGGAATCATAAGATTCTCGAGTTCTTCGCCGATGGCCGATTAGAAGATTTGAGTCAATTAAGCCGGGATATTCATGGCCAGATTCGAGTACAAAAAGTGGTTGCCTACAAGCCTGCTTGGTTCATGGCTGCAACCATGGGTCAGCACAATAATTACGATGGCGAAGTTCTAGCTTACGAGGCACTGCATGGTAGTGGTGGAGCAGTCATCACTTTGACTCCATCTAGTGGTTCTGTCGGAGACAAGGAATTTGATGAGGACGACGTTGAGCATTACCGCGGCGATCGAAATGTACTGGATAAGGGGATGCTCGAATGAGCGAGGCAGACGAGACTGAAGACCAGACTTCCTTTCGTCATCGTCTTGAAATGATTCAAAATCTCATTGATGCGCCTGACGAGTTTATTGACAAGATTTACGATAATTATGGTAAATCGATGGTATATTCTGCTGGAGGGGCACTAGGTGCTGCTGCAGGGATTGCAGTCGGTGGCCCAGTAGGAGGTGTCGTTGGTGGTGTTGTGGGAAAAAAGACTGCAGGCAAGCTCACCAATAACGACGGACCCTTGTATTCAGATAGAGCACCTTCAGCAGTTGGCGCCTATCCTCATGCTTACCGTGTTGGCAATCTTATTTTCGTAAGTGGAATAGGACCTCGGCAAGCGGGAACTAATGAAATTCCAGGCGGCCCAATTAGGGATGAGGATGGGAATTCACTTGACTACGACATTAGAGCTCAAACAAGAGCGGTAATTGAGAATATTAAGGCAATTTTAGAGGACATAGGAACCTCTCTCGACAAGGTCGTGGATTGTCATTCATTCCTAATTGATATGGATCGTGATTTTGCTGGATACAATGAAGTCTACAAGGAGTATTTTGGAGAAATTCTCTGCTCACGCACAACAGTAGCCGTTCGTGCTCTTCCTACCCCAATTGCTGTTGAATTGAAAGTAGTCGCCAAGATTTGATGTCGGGGCTAATTTCAAGTCCATTACCCTATATTGAATATCATGGTTGTGGGTGCCCCATGCACTATTGATGGTTGCAAAAAACCCGTAATGTTCGGAAGTCATTTGTGTTACAAACATAGGGACAATGAGGATTTCGTGCCGTCTTTCGAATGGTGGCAAAACGAATCACTGAATGAAGAAACACCATCTAATCAAAATATAGATCCCGAATTAGAAGATAGTGACCACTATAATCCAGAAGAAGATAGTGACTACTGGAATCCTGAAGATGAGATGACTACGAAAGATAAAGCCGAAGGTTATCTACAAACTATTGCAATAATTACTGTTATAATTATGACCTTTTTAGTCGATAAATTATTCTTGAATGGAATTATTTTCAAATCACTAAGAGTATTGTTATTCATTTTAGATATACTCTCTTTCTTTGCCTAGAGCGATTCCGCTCTTTCAGCAGTGCAACCCGATGGGGCAATTATTGGATTGCATGCTACTGGATTACCGTTAGGAACTTCTACCCAGTATTCGATTCCATCGACCTTAGCTGGATAGTCGGTTGAAATCGAGTGAGCCCCCACTGAGAAAGCGGCATCTCTGCGAGTGGTTTCATTATTGTCAGCCTCTCCATCCTCTGCATTGTCTGCGCGAGAGCGAACGATGTAACCTTCTTGCACTAATCGAGTAATCTCACTTCCCATGCCTATTGGATCTGTATCAGAATAGATTGCTGCGGTATCGCTGGCTTCCTCATTCATTGTGAACATCAGTGAGCCATTTAATCCAGGGTGTGCTTCTAGATATGCATCTCTAACATCTCCCTCTGCGAGTAAGACAAACATGGCCTTTCCGCGTGAATCATCAAGCAGTGGCCAGCCCGAGGTAGTAATGGCTTCACGCAGGGTGTCAGCATCTCCACGTACATCATCAGGAGTAATTGTCTTATCACGCGGCCAATATGCTGCTATTTCTTCCTCTATCGCACCCAATAGGTCTTGCAATTCAACCATCGCATCATTATCTGTACTAGAGCGCAACCATTCTTTGGGTTCAATCCAGATGAAAAGAGGGACGTGTTGTTCATTTGCATTTGACCAAGTTAGGAGAACTCCTAGACAATCTTCGAATGTAGCACAAGTACTCCGAACATCGTACTGATTATGATAGACAAATAACTGACCTCTAGGATCCCACCATACATCAATTTCGAATTGTCGAACACCTTGTTGTTCTGCTTGTATATCCAGAGGTTCGTGTGTGTAATCATAGGCTCTAATTGTGGGGCCAAATGGCTTGATGTGATACGAATTATGCGTGCCCTTGACTTGGATGTGGTTTATTCTCAAGGGTTCATCTTCCTCATCTGCATCCGCTCCGAAGATATCCATACATCCCGCAAGTGGAGCCGCAAGCATCAGGCAACAAAGAGCGAGCGCAGTGGTCCTCATACTCATATGTCGAGCAGGGCGAGGACCGAATAACGATTCGCCTCTAAACTACAATATTGTAGATTCAGTGATGATGCCCGCCAGGGCCGTGGACGTGACCATGAGCTAATTCCTCTGGTGTGGCGGCACGAACTTCTACGACTTCAACGCTGAAGCGAAGAGTCTTACCTGCCATTTGATGATTGAAATCAACGGTTACATTTTCTTCATCTACAGCAGTAATTGTGAACGGGAGAGGTCCTTGGTCGGTCTGTGCCGCCATTGAAACTCCAACTTCGAGTGGCATATCTGCAGGAAATTGATCACGAGGTACGACCTGGATCGCTCCATCATCGTGTTCTCCATATGCGCGGTCAGGGGTTAAGGTGAATTCTCGCTTCTCGCCAACTGCAGCACCCATCATTTCTTCTTCAAATCCAGGAATCATTTGGCGGTGTCCAACAAGGAAATATAGAGCATCTCGCCCTTCACTACTGTCGAAAACCTCTCCTTCAGGGAATGTACCTGTGTAATGCACTCCCGCTACCATATCTTGTTCAATGACTAATGTCATGTTCAGCCCGCGTAGCGCCTCCTTTCTAACCCTGCGGGTATGCCTTGGTCTGATTTAAGGTGGAAAAATACCGAGGGAATGTTCAACATAGGTTGTTGGTTCGACATGTAATATGGCGCACAGGAGTCCGAAGGACCTTGCGGGTATAGTCCTCAAGCCAGAAGCCGGTATGGAGGGGACTCTGGAACGGAAACTCAATCTCGGCGCCGTTGTGATTATCTCACTATCTGCAATGCTTGGTTCAGGTCTCTTTGTTCTACCTGCACTAGCTATGCTTCAGATGGGTGGTGGAGATCAGCCGGTAGGAGGAGTATGGCTAGCCTACCTAGTGGCTGCCGTAATCGTGTTGCCCGCTGCTATTTCAAAATCTGAGTTGGCAACTGCAATGCCTACTTCTGGCGGGTCCTATGTTTACGTCCAGAGAACATTTGGTCCGATGTTCGGAACTATATCTGGACTCGGTTTATGGGCGAACTTCATGCTCAAGTCCGCCTTTGCGTTGAT
>Ga0206684_1000772_pt1 | contig 12624 bp, 9 predicted proteins | sample M210012015metaG_FD_155467 | JGI IMG/M metagenome (GOLD analysis project Ga0206684, IMG submission 155467) | Ammonia-oxidizing marine archaeal communities from Monterey Bay, California, United States - M2 100m 12015 | ecosystem: Environmental > Aquatic > Marine > Intertidal zone | place: USA...
CGAGCTGGTAGAATGAGAACATGACTTCATCATCGCCCCAGTCCAGGACGAGAGTCCCTCCGTCGCCATCTACGATCTCTGCGTCAGGAATCGAGCAGACATCGTTATCAGAATCATACGAACCATCCTCCCAATCTATACAGTACATGCTAGCCTCATCTTCATCTTCGGCACCAGACTCTTCCATCCAGTTGTGAACCGGTTGAATGATGTGGGTGTCGTTTCGTGCAAGCTCAAACAGGAAGTTACAGGCATCGTTGTCAGCATCGTAGGAGCCACCGTGTTCCTCGCACATTTCGCCAGTGGAGTCGCCGGTCATCTCCGACCAGCCCTCCTCAGAATCCCAAACCATCATGCTGTACGGGGCTGTGATCGCGGTATCTCCGACCACGTAGTCGGTGTAGTACTCTGATGCCTCGCCGTCGCACTCGGTCATATCGAGGTTGGTCCCATCCCACATCTCGGACGGGTTCCCGTCTCCGACTGCGCTAGATTCGACGAAGGGAGTGCAATCTAGAATATCGGCGAAGTTGGGCTCGCCGACCTCACCCTCCTCGTATGTTGCCTCATCGGATTCGTCGTAGCAGTCTGCCCCGCCATCATTGACCCAGTCGAAATATATCTCCTCGCCATCATCGCAGACGAAAAGGACATCACCGCCAACGTCTGACTCGTCAGAGCCATCATAGCAGTCTTCTCCGCCATCGTTGACCCAGCCGAAAGGAATCTCCTCGCCGCTGCCGCAGACGTAGACGACCTCTTCTGGCTCGTCGGAGCCATCTCCGCAGTCGTCCCAGCCATCGTTGACAGAGTATATCGATATCTCGTTGCCATTATCGCAGACGAATACGTCTTCCATGTCTCCTCCTTCTATGTCTATGTGGATCGGAATAGATGTCCTTGGCAGGGTCTCATCGACCTCTATCACCACGGCATCGTCCCAGTATACGACGTACTCCGTCGACGTTGTGGATGTGTCGTTTGTACCACTATGAGACCATGACATCAGGTTCTCGCTCTCGTCGAGGTGAATTTTCATGGTCATATCCATGTCACCCTCCACAAAGCTCATGGTCATGGAGAATGAGTTTGTTTCTGCATCGTAGGTGATCTCGGTGGTGGCTCCCTCCGGCATATCATCCTCGAGGCTGCTGCCATCGTCACCCATGTCATCTTCGCAATCCTCGAAGTCGGGATCGCAGTCCTCGTCATACATCCCACCCGATTCTATGATCGAGTGCACGGTCTCCAACACGTTGGGTGTGGAGTCCCTGGTCGAGTATACGCCGGACTGGGCCCCCCCTGCCTCAGCTGCCATCATTCCGCCAAGAGAGAAGTGAACATTCACAACCTCTCCGACTTGGATGTGCGTGTAGTCGATTGCGATCATTGGATCCATTGACATTGCGGTTTGGACGAGCACAGCGTCTCTGTCCAAATCGACCAGGACCCTCTCTACCATGGTCGTATCCATTTCCATCCCCATATCGGCGTCGTATCCGTTCATGGAGGTGGTCAGTGAGTATCCGGCCCTGGTGGACAGGTTCAGCATGTCCTCTATGTTCCCCTCGCCTATGTCGCCTTGCATGGCTGCTTCGAAGGCATCCATGGATACCATGTAGAGGCAGTCCTCGAGTGCCTCGGCAGTCGCGTTATCGTCATAGTTCAAAGCGCTCTCATCCATGCAACCCAGAACATCGTCAACCAGTTCCTCGCTCAGGCAACCGGCCAGTGGCGCTGAGAACAGGATTAGGCTTGCTATCAATACTTGTAGTCGTGTCATTGGTCGAATGCGGTAATTACTGTCTTATGAAACATGGGGCGGCAAAATTCGGCAGGGATTGGTGCAGGGGACAGGATTTGAACCTGCGAAGCACTACGCACTGGGACCTAAACCCAGCCCCTTTGACCAACTCGGGTACCCCTGCTTGCTCCGCCGTGTCGCTCTTTGGTCAAGAAGTCAACGTAGGGTCGACCACTCGCGCAATAGGGTCTTAACCGGGACGTGTGGCCAGCGGCTCATGGCACGTATTGGAGTCATAGGCCTAGGCAACTGGGGCACTGCCTTGGCCCACATATGGTGCAATGACGGCCACAACGTTCTCGGTTGGACCGTCGAGAATGAGGTCTATGAGTCGATAATGACTGATGGGATAAACAGGAAGTACCTCGATGGATACCACATGCCCGACCTCCAAGTCACGATGGAGCTCTCCGACATCACTGAGACCTGTGAGATACTTGTCCTCGCACTTCCCAGCGGGGTGATTCTGTCTGTCGTCGACGATCTAGTGCCGCACCTGCGGCCGTCCCACGTGCTCCTGGACCTGGCGAAGGGGCTTGCTCCGATAGACGAGGGCGGCTCGGGCCTGATCTCTGATGCGATTGAGGGTAGGCTCAAGGATTCGGGCAAGTCGAATCCGGTCATCGTCATGACTGGTCCGACCATAGCCCCGGAGGTGGCTAGGGGGGTGATTACCAGTGCGGTAGTGGCATGCCACGACAGCAGTGTCGCTGACAGGCTGGCTGGTAGGCTCTCCACGGAGACGCTTATTCTCACTCCTGCCAATGACCCGAATGGGGCAGAGCTCTGGGGCGCGTACAAGAACTGCGTCGCCCTTGCCTGCGGCCTGGTTGACGGCCTCAAGGGAACTATTGGCGGTGACAACCTCAAGGCCGCCCTGGTGCTTACAGGGTTCAGCGAGGGGATAATGCTCCTCGAGGCAATGGGGGCAGACAGTGCGACTGCCTTCGGACCTGCTGGAATAGGTGACTTGTACGTGACTGCAACGAGCCCGAGGAGCAGGAACCGGACGCTTGGAGAGAAGCTTGGTTCGGGAAAGACGCTGGATGAGTCACTCGAGGAGATGCATATGGTAGCAGAGGGCGTCAGGGCCACTAGGATGTTCCTGAACAGGGCTCCTGCTCTCGGTGTTGAGACGCCGTTCATTGCAGCCCTCGGAGACCTTCTGGATGGGGAGATTGGCGCTGATCAAGCAGTTAGGAGAATGGTCGAGGGCAATGGCGTCTGACCACATAGGTTGATTTGTCTACAACGCTGCCGGAGGACGAGGGGCATGGCTGCTGGGGATCTACTGACTGAGTTCGAGGGGAGGCTTCTGAAGTGGATTGCCGCATCTGACTTCATTGAGGTCCCGTGGTCGACGAAGCGCGCCGCTGAAGCCTTCAAGGTGACCGAGAAGGAAGTCTACGAGGCACTCTCCGCCTTGACCAACAAAGTGCCTGACATGATTCACATTTCCTACGACGATGGCGCCATCAGGATTGCCGCTGATTCATTGCCCACGAAGTCTTCTGAGTCCTGAGGTCAGAATCTCGGGCACGAAAACCCCGAACCACGAGGGGCTCGAGGAATCTCCCTCCTCATTGAAGAATGACCTTGCATATATTGAGATCATGTCTAGTATTATGACTACGAAGAAGATGATTATCAGGTATGCTATTACCTTGTCATATTGTAGGAACTTGAGATACAGGTTGATGTAGTAACCAATTCCTCCAGCACCCACTATCCCTATTATTGTGCCATGTCTGAAGTTGTATTCGAACATGAAAATTGCATGGGATATGAGGTCGTTTGCACACTCGGGGATTACAACATTAACCGCGGTCTCGAATTTTGAGAGTCCCATAGCATCAGATGCGTACAATGGGGTCTTGCTCATTCCCTCAATGGACTCGTACTGCAGTTTACCCAGGTATCCCACAGTGTAGACGGTCATCGCCAATGCTCCTGACAGAGGTCCGAAACCCACTAGGATGACGAAGAAGATGGCCCAGATAATGCTCGGAAGACTCCTAGATGCCGATAGGATGAACCTTGATGGATAGGAAATCCACCGGGGGTTGAGGTTTCTAGCTGCTAGCAGCGAGAATGGCAGTGAGATTATCATTCCGAAGACAGTGGAGACGAATGCGATTTTCAGTGTCTCAATCATGCCAATCCAGGCCGTGGAACAGGTGAAGTCGAGTGCGGGGTGGGCCGTACATACGGGATATGCCTGTGGCTCGATAACGCTCCAATCTGGTGGCCAGAGTGACTGGTGGAAGAAAACGAAGAGGTTGTCCATGCCTCCGGACAGCCTCCCCCAGTCATCGACCATTCCATCCATTATTAGCAATGACATCAATACTGTCATCAGAGCAACGATGCCCATCCTGGTTCCATTAATGGCCGTCCTCAAACCTTGACCTCCATTGCTGTGGTCTCGGTAATGAATGGGTTGACCCTGCCATCGTCTATTACCAATAGTCGATCTGCCATTGATTTGGCCCTAGAGATGTCGTGCTCGACAACCAACAACGCTGCACTGCTGGACCGAACGTAATCAATCACCGAACCCAGGACTGTTTGCATGGTCTCCTCATCCAGTTCACTCAGAAACTCGTCTGCCATGATGAGTTTTGGTGACTGTGCCAGAGTCCGGGCAGTAGCCACCCGCCTCTGTTGCCCGCCAGATAGCCTCCTCACCGGCTCCCCAATCTTGTCCATCAATCCCATTGATGATATCGCTTCCAATGCATGCTCCTTGGCAGTTGAGGAAGGAGGGAAGTACCAATGTGGCTTATGGCCTGCATTTGCCCCGAGCATGACGTTGTGCATTACGCTTGCATGCCGAATTAGCCCTAAGCGCTGTGGAACATAACCAACCTCCCCTCTTGAAGGGAGGGAGGGGTTGACTTTGCCGCAGACTTCCACAGTTCCAGATAGTGGCTTTACCAGTCCTGCAATAGTCCTCAGAAGGGTGGTTTTTCCAACGCCAGATGGCCCTGCAATAGCTACTATCTCACCCGGCGAAATTTCCAGATTGGGAATCTTCACGAGGGGATCTTCTGATTCGTAACCAATCACAATATTGTGCAATCTGATTATTGGTCCGTGCCCTCCATCTTTCACGGCCAAATCTTCCCCAGTCACTGAGAGTCCCCTACTTTAGGGGGACCTAAACCTGTATTTGGTGTTGGCGGGGGCAATAAAACTGAACGTTGCCGCGTCATTCGCTGATTTTGGGTGTGCCATACCCCCGCCAACTTGTGATATTCATCCGTCGATACCGAACTTATCTCCGAAGTAATTCGAGATTCCGGGGATATTGCTAATCAAATCTGAATAGCTCCCCAAGTGCTCCTGGGAAGTTACCCTGACCAGTGCAGGTGTGTTCAGAATATTTGCCAATATCTCCGATCCGCAGGAATTTCTTGGAGATGTCTCGTCAATTACATGGGTTGTAATGTCATAGCATCCGGTGTATGTGTTACCCATCGCCGAGTAATTCTCGACATAAGTCTCATAATTTATCGACATCAACGCATTTAGTATTGCAGTTCTCGTTTGTACGTCCAGCATTGAGGGGTTGTACATTACTGGGTGGCTTGGGGCCTTTCCGAAGGCCGGCAATGCAACGTACTCGTCCATCCCAAGGCACCAGTCCTCATTGTCCTCTGGCGCATCGTTGTTGCAGTAAGAGTCGACGGTGCTGTCCTTTGCGAAGGCAACGTCCCCGGTCCCGTCCGACAGGCACTTCACAGCCCCGCCGTACCCGTAGTACGGGGTCCCAGATTCCGGGATAGAGGCGTTGTCACTGAAATGACCGAGGATAGTGTTCCTCAGGGTCTCTACGTCATTTGGATCGCCTATGACATTGGCGTACCCATGACCAATAAGGAAACCCATTGGCATCAGCATGCCTGCTGACTTTAGCCAGCCGGTGTGACAGGACGTCTTTCCGGAAAGAAGCGCGAATGGGTCCGTGTATGGGTCGTCATCCAGGTGGGCGGCGGCCATCTCGCTATCTGCTCTGACCCAGGCATGGGCCTCGTAGTATGTCCTGCCGTCCGACTTCTGATCCGCCCCAAGTACGTCCAGATCATACTGTTGCCAACCCACCCATGCAGAGCCGCCGTCCATTATGGCTATGTCCGCATTGCCGAATCTTAGCGCTTCAATCATTGCGCCTTCAGAATCCACGCTGTATATCGAAACGTCGTAATTCAATTTCTCTGAAAGGTAGTCTGCTAGGAGTTGTGGGTTCTCGTCGATGTTCTCGTAATCCGCCTGAACCTCGAAGGCGATAATGAGTTCTCCATCCCTGCCATTGTCTTCTTCGCCACCCAAACACCCTGTGAAAACGCATGAAATCATCATCATTGTCATTAGTGCTGCCATTCCCATTCTTGTCATATTTTGGTCTCCCTAAATTTGCGAGAAAAATTTAGTATATCAATTTTAGGTCGCCCTAAACTCCATAATATGAAGACGATACAATCATGATGTGAACTACCCTAGAGGAGGCATGAGGGAGTACGTTGGAGCGTTCTGCATCGCCCTATCGATGGCGATTGTAATTACATCGCCACTAATGGTTCAGGACTCCGGGGATACCGAATTAGAAGAAGGGCCGATAAGGCTTGAGCAATTTGGAGGAGGGGGGAGCCTAGAGGAGCAATGCGGTTCCATAACCTTCGAAAACATGTTCGAATATTCGGCGGCCACTTTTGACATAATTTTCAATGAGGACTGGGAATCTGCCGATGTGCGAGCTGTTGCATGGGTGAATGAGACACTAGCCGATGACCTCAGAGAAGCTATGGACGAATTCATGGAGATCATTGACCCGCAAAAGGGAGGGGACGGTTGGTTCTCGACCGATGAGAGGGAGTTCTTCCGAGCACTTGCGAGTGAGTGCATAGAGCACACACTGACCAGGATTGGACTCAGGGATGGCCCTGCACACAGGGGAGGAGTGAGTATTGATTGGAAGAACACAAGCTGGGAGGACGATGGAGTCATGATCGAGGAATTCAACATCGTTCCGCCGAGGCATTCCCAGATCAGAGGATGCTCGTCGTCAATAGGAGCGGACTGTGAAGAGGTCCCCGTTATTCCAGACTCCAACAGGGACTGTGACACATCCATCCCTCAGTCGGATGGTTCGGATGAATGTAGGGTGAAGCTATGGCTGAATGCCACAATGACCATCCCGGGAGTCGGCGACTCGAGTAGTTTTACCCTTGCATTCAATGCCTCCAATATGTCCGGGGCACGCCTGGACTTCACATTCCCCCATGATGACGGGCTACGTCTAGACATGTGGGACGAGTGCGAGGGGAGGGACGTGGGGTTGAACGAGTCCACCGCAGGAGGGCAGGCCCCTGTCCGAGGAGGATGCATCGGAGATGGTTCTTCCAGCTACGAGCTAATTACTAATGATGACGGGAGCCTTACTTTGGAGCTATATCCAAATGGCTGGAGTGGGGACTGGCCCGAAGGAGAGGATCTATTCTTCGACTTTACAACTGAACCGATTCCAGTGGATGACCCCCCTCAGTGGACTTCCTCGGCTCCCTCTGACGGGGCATGGTTCCCTTCTCCTCACTCAGGTGAGTCGGCATGGGCATCATGGAGTTCGATTTCTACTTGGTTCATCGATGAGTCTGGTGTTTCCTCGCTGGACATTCAATGCACTGCTGATCCATCCATGGAGCTGACCGAGGGAAGTGACAGGTCACTGAGAGCAATAATTCCATCCGGGGATGCTCAAGAGGTGACTTGCGAGGCGATTGACTCGGCGATGCAGACATCGGGAAGCAGAACATGGCACCTAGGTGTCCCATTCACAGTTTCTACCGATTCCCATAAGCTATCCGATCCGCATCCAGTCACACTAACTCCCGCTGGGGGATGGCCCGAACTTCAAGTCGAGGTTTCATTGGTTCAGAGCGGTTCTTCCCAGAGCTCAGGAATTACGACCCTTTCCGGGGAGACCACCATCTTGGCGCCCAGCTCGGACATTGTTCCAGGGGATGTTTGGGTTGGGGTCTCGGTTCAAGGAGATGGTACCTATCACATGGAAGGGCTCTATGACCTCGGCATAACCAAGGAGAGCTCTCCCCCGCTGATCTCCATATCCGATTCCATGTGGGATGGTTCTCAATGGTCAATGCAAGGCCAGTACAGTGACCCTGACGGCGAATCAGTTTCTTTCACGATGAGAGTTGATGGTTCTGCTGCTGGTTCAGTCAGTGTTTCGGGTAACTCTTGGTCAACGCCTCTGATTGATTTCTCACTATGGGAATCAGGAGAACACACCGTGGAAATAGAAGGTTGCGACACCTCTAACAAGTGCTCAGTAACATCCCAAGTCGTGAACAATTCGATTCTGTTCGAAGTTGTCGAGCCAGACTGTGAGGCTCTCACCTGCGGGTGTGACCCAGGCCTATGTGATGAGGATGCTGGCGGGATTGGTGGGCTTCTGCCTGCATCGGGAGTCGTTTCTGTTTTGCTTGCATCAGTCGCTGCAATCATGTATGGAAGGCGGAGGGACTGACACATGGCGTTCTCCGGCAGAGTCACAGAAGTCTCCCATATGGGAGGTCTTCTGGCTTCATTCGAAGGAAGATCGCCAAATCTAGGAGACACCATCAGAGTTAGCGGTGGGAAGATACTGGGCAGGGTGGACACTGTAATTGGGCCTGTTGACTCAGGACTAGTTCACATTCACCCAATATTCGATGGAGTTGACTCTAGGAGGGCCATAGGCTCCCCTGTGGAAGTGGCACCAAGAGGGCGTTCCAATAACCGTAAGCGACATTCTGGTGACAGAGGAAATTCGACAAGGAGGCATGGGCGTGACGGAGGAAATTCGACAAGGAGGCATGGGCGTGACGGAGGAAAGGGCAGGGGTTCCGGACCGAAGAAGAAATGGGACCGTGGGGCCAAGAGAGGCGGTGGCGGACATAGGGGTCACAACAAGGGCCGTGGACGAGGAAGTGGACCCAAGAGAGGGCAATCAAGAGGTCGAGGGAGAAGGTAGTAATTCATGTCCAAGAATGCGGGAACACTGTGGCTCGATGCGATCGAGGCAGAGGAGTCGGGAGATAGGGGTGCTGCCCTTGAGCTAAGTCGTGATGTGGTTCACATTGATCCGTCTCACTCGGAAGCGTGGATGATGATAGCCAGGATGGAGCTCCCTGCTGCAGCCAGGGGCAAGCAGGAGATGCCCGACCTTTCCCAGACCGCCAAATCGGTTAGCGCACTTCGTAAGGTGGTTGAGCTAGATCCGGACAACCGTAGGGCATGGGAGCTTGGCGGGACCCTGATGGTTGACCACCTGGGGATGTTGCAGGAAGCACTGGAGTGGTGGGAGAGGCGAAGGGATGTCGAGCCCACTGAGACGACCCCGATGATTGAGCAGATTGCGATTCTCACACGGATGGGGCACTACGAGGATTGCGCTGATTTGCTTGAGGAGTTGTTTGCACCAGAGATGGACGCTGTGGACGGAGGCACCAGAATGAGGATGGAGAGGGTCAATCAGACCGTTGCCAGGGCCTCGAAAATGGAGGCCGAGGAGATTTTCAAGCCTCAGCAGCCCAAACACCCGAGATGGTCCAAGATAGAGATGCTGAAGGACAAGAAGCCTATCTCAGAGACGCTGTGGCTCTTCATGTTCGTAGCACCATTAGCTTTCCTAATCGGCGTGGTGGGTATGGCAATCTTCGGAAACACCGGATGGGGTTTCGCCATAGTTTTCCTAATTCTCCTGACGTCAATCATAATCATCAGCCGACTTACGATTGGGATGCTGCAGAGGGTGAATAGGCACGCTCTGGACCTAGAAAGGGCGATTGACTACGAAACCTCGACTGGCAAGGTGTGCATACCACCTGTCATCAGGAGCAGCAAACTCTACGCTTCCCTGATTCAGAACAAGATGCCTGCAATTCGCGAGAGGCTCGAGTTGATCGTTGAGGCGGATGAAAAGATGCCATCCAAGTGGAAGCTGCAGATGCCTTAGGTCCCTGCACTGTAGTCGGAAAGGTACTCTATCTGCTCAACGGTTAGTTCGTCGATCTCGATTCCGGAAGCACCGAGCTTCAGGTTAGCCAGGTCCCTGTCCTGCTCAGGTGAGATCTCGTACACGGAGTTCCTGTACGATTCGCCCTCGACGGCCAATCTGCAGAGTGCTAGGAACTGGTTTGCGAATGACATGTCCATCACTTCGCTGGGATGGCCTTCAGCGGAAGCCAGATTCACTAGCCTGCCCCTAGCCAATAGGTGCAGGGTTCGCCCGTCCTCCAGCAAGAATGCCTCGTTGTTCTCCCTGATGGTGTGGACGTCCTTGGCCAAACCTTCCAGATCTACTATGCTTACTTCGCAGTCGTAGTGTCCGGTATTGCATACTATGGCGCCGTCCTTCATCGAGTCGAAGTGCCTTCCAACTATTACGTCCTTCATCCCAGTGGCGGTGCAGAAAATGTCGCCTATTTTTGCGGCTTCGTCCATCTTCATGACCCTGAAGCCATCCATAACGGCCTTCAATGCGGGTATTGGGTCAATTTCGGTAACCACCACATTGGCGCCCATCCCCCTTGCCCTGGATGCGAGCCCCCTGCCACAGTGCCCATAGCCCGCCACGACGAACGTCTTCCCTGCCAGAAGGACGCTGGTCGCCCTGATGATTCCATCAAGGGTTGACTGCCCGGTCCCGTGGACGTTGTCGAAGTCCCACTTGGTCTCAGCGTCATTGACTGCGATTACTGGGTACAGGAGCTCCCCTGCATCTGCCATGGCACGAAGTCGGTGCACCCCAGTGGTCGTTTCCTCGGTCCCCCCGAGGATTCCCTCAGCGAGGTGCCGGAACTCCGAGTGTACCCTGTAGATCAGGTCGGCCCCATCGTCCAGAGTCAGGGTTGGTTCCATCTCTAGGGTCCTGTCTATGCAGTTGTAGAATCCTTCGTTGTCTTGTCCGTGCCATGCGTGTATGGAGTAGCCCTCGGAGGCTAGCCATGCTGCGACGTCGTCTTGTGTCGACAGGGGGTTGCATCCCGACCATGAAATCTCAGCACCTGCAGCAGCGAGTGTCTCTATCAGGACGGCTGTCTCCTTGGTGACGTGCAGGCAACCGGCAATCCTTTGCCCCTCCAGGGGCCTTTCCTCGATTGCCTTGGACCTTAGTTCGGCCAGTGCGGGCATCCTGCTCCTGGCCCACTCTACCTTGAGGCCGCCTGCCTCAGCGAGGCCTATGTTGGCCACTGTGTAGGGGCCTGAGGTGTCCATGCCCCCTGGAGGGGACTACTGGCTTTCAAGTTCGTTACGCGCCGCCTTTGCGTTGCTGCTCGTAGTAGTTGGCATAGTACTGCTCTGCATACTCACGTGCTTGCTGTTCGTCGTACCCTGATGCGACCATCTGTTGGACGTATGCCTCGACTGGATCCATTGTCTCGACCCCTCCGAACTGCTCCACGGTGTCGCTCTCGACACGGCTTCCGCCACGTCCTCTGGAAACCAGAGTCACTACGACCACCACTATCAGGAGGACGGTCCCTCCCAATGCGGCCAATACAGTCGTACTGAGGCCACCGGATTCTCCGGCGTCCCCCGGTCCGTCGTCCGTACGTGGGACTAGACTGATGTCTATTGACTCCTCCAGGACGTACCTCGAGCCGTCGCCTTCGGTAATGCGCAGGTAAATTGTCGCGGCAACACCAGTGTCCAGTTGGTAAAGATCTGAGATGTCCAGGGTCAGTGAGAAGCTGTCTCCGTCACCCAGTGAAGTTGTGGTGTTGTACTTCCCTATCGTCCTCTGGGTAATCTTCTGTGATGTCGAGTAGTCCAGGACCGATTGGTCCAGCACGGCCTCTATCACGACGTCGCTGTTCTCAGCTCCGGATAGGAGGTTTCCTGTTATTACCACCAGATCGTCCCTCTGCGAGTCTGTGGGCCTTGGTGATGTGAACTGGGTCAAAGGAGGATCGTCCCCGAAGTCCTCGCCGACTACGATGAAGTACATCCTGTGCTTCTCGCTCTGCTTGCCTGCCTTGTCGTAAACAATCAGCTCGACTCTGATCTCGTTCTCTAGGGATGCGTCGGGGCTGCTGGTCAGATTGCGGAATGTGTACGTCCACTCGTCTGTCACAGTGGCTGGTATCTGGAACTCGTGGCCCTCGAGTGTGGGGCTTGAGCTATCCCATGGGTAGTCGAAGAACACCTTCCACTCAAACAGCTCTATTCCGGATTCACCTTCGGGTGCGTCTGGATCTGAGCTGTTCTCTGCGGAGAAAGACAGGCTGATGTCACCGGTATCGGTTAACCTGACCCTGTAAATCGGCCAGTCCACTCCTGCGACGGTCTTCGAGCCATCCAACTCCAGATACTCGGACAGAGCCGAGTTGGAGATGATGCTCGCGGATGCCAGAGGCCTGAACTCGTCGGCCAGTGTGTCATCGGTAACTAGTCTGATGTAAGTGATCCTGGTGTGCCCCTCATCATCGTGCAGGTATAGGGTCAGAACCCACTCAGCCCCAATCCTGCATCCCGTGGATGAGGTTGTGTTTCCGACGCAGAAGGACCCCAGGGTTGGGATCTCAGGCATCAGTTGCTGAGTGTGGCTAACCTCTCCAGAGTCAATGACGTCCCCATTCCATCCGGTAACGGAGTCGTTGTTCCCGGAGGAGAGGGTCCAGTCTGCCATGACTCCCTCCACAGTTGTGACATAGTCGAACTCCAAGTCAGAGTTGCTCTTGATGTACATGGTTGCGTATGCGCCAGTAATCGTGTCGATAGCCGGTGCCTCGCCGTTGACAGTGAGGTCGTACCCATCG
>Ga0206684_1000781_pt1 | contig 12498 bp, 9 predicted proteins | sample M210012015metaG_FD_155467 | JGI IMG/M metagenome (GOLD analysis project Ga0206684, IMG submission 155467) | Ammonia-oxidizing marine archaeal communities from Monterey Bay, California, United States - M2 100m 12015 | ecosystem: Environmental > Aquatic > Marine > Intertidal zone | place: USA...
TGAAAGGCGCAGATTATCCCATACATTTTGAGTTTTAGCAAAGCCTATTTTTCGTGAAATAACTTATATACAAAGAGAAAGCTTAGAATTACAACCCATAGAAATAAAAACACCTTATATAATTTTGTTTTTTTTATAAAATCTGTTTAAATAGTTGGTTATTATATGTCTCTGGCCTAAAGGGAGAGGCGTTAATAAAATTGATCTTAAGTAATGAAAATTGCAATTATTGGAAGTGGAATTTCGGGATTAACAGCCGCCTACCTTCTTAATGATGAACATGAGTTGACGCTCTTTGAGGCAAACGACTATATTGGTGGGCACACCCATACTCATGAGCTAGAGATTGAAGGAAAGGTGTGGAGGGTTGACTCAGGCTTTATCGTTTACAATGAAAAAACTTATCCTAACTTTATCAAGCTGTTACGAAGGCTCAAGGTTATCAGCCAAAAATCTACAATGGGCTTTAGTGTAAAAGCCCCGTACAAAAAGCTTGAATATTCAGGCAGCTCTTTAAACGCGCTGTTTGCACAAAGACGAAACCTGTTCCGCCCTTCGTTTTATATAATGATTAAAGAAATACTGCGTTTCAATCGTGTTGCAAAAAGTAAGCTTGAAGGGTTAGTCGAGTCTATGACCATAAAAGAGTTTTTAAGACAAAATAAATTTAACAAACACTTTATAGAGAATTATATTATTCCTATGGGCGCAGCCATCTGGTCTACGGCAGCTGAAAAAACGACCGAAATGTCAGCCGTCTTTTATATTCGTTTTTTTCAAAACCATGGTTTGTTGCAAATAAAGAGCCGACCACAATGGTGGGTTATTAAGGGCGGCTCAAAAAGCTATATAGAAAAAATTAAAGAGGGTTTTGAAAAACAAATTAGACTCTCAACCCCAGTTAAAAGGGTAATACGACATAAAAACGAAGTTGAAGTATTTTTTGGCAAGAATGGCGAGCGCTCTAACAAGTTTGACAAGGTAATTATTGCAACCCACAGTGACCAAGCCCTACAAATACTAGATAAGCCAAATGCCAAAGAGAGAGAAATCTTAGGTGCTTTGCCATACCAAGAAAATGAGGCCTTGCTGCATACAGACGAATCAATATTGCCGAAAAAAAAGCAAGCCTGGTCAAGCTGGAACTACCTTTTAAATGAAGACAAAAAAGGACCTGTGACTTTAACATACAGCATGAACATGTTGCAGTCTTTGACCGCAAAGACGCACTTTTTAGTAACACTAAATAGTAGTGACAACATAGACCCTAAAAAAATATTAAAAAAACTTACATACCAACACCCACTGTTTACAGTTGAAGGATCAAAGTTGCAGAAAGAAAAACACCTTATCAGCGGCAAAAACAATACTTTTTATTGTGGCGCATACTGGGGAAACGGTTTTCACGAGGACGGCGTTGTAAGCGCGTTAGATGTTTGCAGGTTTTTTGGAAAAGCCTTGTGAGCATATCAAAAAACCACCAACTATATTGGGGAACGATCAATCATCGTCGTCACGTACCATTTAAGCGTTTTTTTTCTTATCCAATTTTTATGGCTTATATAGACATTACTTCTCTGCAAACCACTATGAAGCCATCATTTCTTTGGAATGTAAATAAACCTGCTCTGGCCTATTTTAGAAGACAAGACTATCATGGGGATCCTTCTATTTCTTTGGAGTCGGCCGTTCGGAAAACCTTGCAAGAGAAAACCGGAAAAACTTTTAATGGGCCAATAAGACTACTAACTCATTTGAGGTATTTTGGATACTGCTTTAATCCTGTGAGTTTTTACTATTGCTTTAATGAAACAGATGAAAAGGTAGAGGCCATAATGGCAGAGGTCACCAACACCCCATGGAAAGAGAGGTATGCTTATGTTGTTGATAAACAGTCTCAAAGCAACAGAAAGCCTAAATTTTCTGCATCACCAAAAAAACAACTCCACGTCAGTCCTTTTTGGGGAATGGACCACGATTATGAGATGCTGTTCTCTCTGCCCGAAGACTCTTTGAGAGTTCATATGAAGAATTTTAAAGAAAAAGAAAAAGTTTTTGATGTTACCCTGAGCCTAAAAAGAAGGCCCTTTACGAATAAAACTCTTTTGACGGCCCTTTTAAGGTTTCCACTGTTAACACTTGTGGTTGTTTTTAGAATTCATTGGCAGGCCGTTAGACTTTATATTAGACGAGCCCCCTTTTTTGCTCATCCTGACAAAACATAAGTAAGGAGAAAAAAAATGACTAAAAAATTATCGGTTGAAGGATTTGCAAGTGACATCCAGCATAAAGGAAAAAGCACAACAACCACAGCTTTTTTCAAAAGCATATTGTTAAAAAAACTTGGAGGCCTAAGGTTTGGCCGACTAGTCATAGTAGACGGACCCAAAACATTTGTTTTTGGTGATCAACACTCTGAGCTTCACGCGACAATAACGGTAACTTCGCAAGAGTTTTATGTTTTTTTAGGAAGCGGTGGAACTTTAGGTGCCGCAGAAGCTTATACTGCAGGCTACTGGTTTGCAGATAACCTTGTTAGCTTAGTACAAATAATCATAAAAAATAAAAAAACAATGGAGAATCTTGAGTCAGGCCTTGCAAGGCTTGCCAACCCCTTTAACAAAATCATTCACAAAAGAAGACAAAATAGCATCAAAGGAAGCAAAAAAAATATCTTGGCCCACTATGACCTCAGCAACGATTTCTACCGGCTTTGGCTTGACTCAACAATGACGTACTCATGTGGCGTATTTTTAAACGACGACTCTAGTATGAAAGAAGCCTCAATAGAAAAGATTGATAGATTCTGCAGAAAGCTAAAGCTAACTAAGGACGACAAGGTGCTTGAAATTGGAACTGGCTGGGGAAGCTTTGCACTCCACGCAGCAAGGAATTACGGCTGCCACGTTACTACAACAACTATTTCTGATAACCAGTTCAGCTACGTATCCGATTTAATTAGCAAGGAAAACTTATGGTCCCAAATTACTTTATTGAATAGCGACTACAGAGAGCTTGAAGGCTCATATGACAAAATAGTGTCGATAGAAATGATCGAGGCAGTTGGACCTGACCATGTTTCTGGATTTTTTAACAAAGTTTCGTCTTTATTGCGTCCAAGCGGCCTAATGGCTCTTCAGGGAATTACATACAATGACCCAGACTTTGAAGCCTATAAAAACTCGGTGGACTTTATAAAAAAATACATTTTTCCTGGCGGGTGTTTGGTTTCAGTTTCTCAAATAAAGGACGCTATAAAGGCTAAAACTGACTTAACTCTAGTTGAAGTAGAGGATATCACGCAGCACTATGCAAGAACTATTAAATACTGGAGGCAAGACTTTATAAAGGCGCTTCCAGAAATAAGAAGCCTTGGGTTTTCTGAGTCTTTTATTAGAATATGGGAGTTTTATCTTGTATATTGCGAAGCCGGCTTTCTTGAAAACTTAATTGGGGACTTTCAGTTTGTTTTTGCTAAGCCCGGCTCTAAAAACAATCACATAACAAATTAAAATATGATCAAAGCATTGATTAAGCTTGCAGAAAAAGGGCTATTACCTGACGTTTTTATTAGGCTTGGAATAAGTCGGCTGTGTGGACAGAGGCTTTCTGAAGCAAAAGTTTTAAGTACACAGGCCATGGAAGAAAAACATCAGCACTGGATTAATATATTAAAAGAAAGCCCCGTTGCGCTGGTTCCAGAAAAAGCAAATGAGCAACATTATGATGTGCCGCCAAGGCTATTTGAATTAGTCTTGGGTTCGAGCCTAAAATACAGTGCCGGCTATTGGCCACAGAGCACTTCTTCTCTAGACGACTCGGAAGTTGAGATGTTAAAACTTTCTAGCAAAAGAGCATCCCTGTCCGATGGTCAAGAGGTTTTGGAGCTGGGGTGTGGCTGGGGGTCTTTGACTTTTCACATTGCACAAAACTTCCCTAATAGCAAAATTACTGCTGTAAGCAATTCAAATGACCAGAGGCAATTTATAGAAAAAAAATGTGAGAAACTTAAGATAAAAAATATCAAAGTTATAACTGCAGACATGAATGACTTTTCAATTGATAAGGAGTTTGATCGTGTGGTCTCTATCGAAATGTTTGAACATATGCGCAACTATGATGAGCTTCTAAAGAGAGTTAGTGGGTGGTTAAAAAAAGATGGAAAACTTTTTGTTCATATTTTTTCTCACAAAGAGATTGCCTATCCTTTTGAAGACGAAGGCGAGGGAGACTGGATGGCCAGAGAATTTTTTAGCGGTGGTCAAATGCCCTCTCATAAGCTTTTGACTTGCTTTTCAAGTCGGATGAAAATCGAAAAAGATTGGAGAATAGAGGGGACTCACTATGAAAAGACCTCGCTTGCATGGCTTAATAAGATGGATAAAAATAAAGCTGAAGTGCTTAAACTATTCGAAAAGACTTATGGCAAAAATGAAGCAAGTATTTGGTTTCAAAGATGGCGCATTTTTTTCATGTCATGCGAGGTTCTTTTTGGTTTTAATCAGGGCTCTGAATGGGGCGTTTCCCACTATCTTTTTGAGAAGCCATAATGAAAGATAATATCAAAGACCTTGCTGCCATTGTTGCATGTATTTTGACTGCCTATTTTGTCGCAAATGCTGCAACTGTCGAAGGTGCGCTTCTTTATGGAATGCCAGCGATTCTTTTTTGTGCTGGGGTTAGCTTTGTTGTGCACTGGATTGTTGCAATCCCTTCTCTTATAACTAGCTCAGAAAAATATTTTGACTTTACAGGAATGATCGCAACCCTGCTAGTGGTTGCTTTTGCTATATTTGCGATTTTAAGCTCAGGACAGCAAGTATCTATCCGCTCGACTATTGTGGCCATTTTTGTATCAATTTGGACGCTTAGGCTTGGAACGTTTCTCTATATAAGAATAGTTAAAAGCGGAGAAGACAAAAGGTTTAGAGAGATAAAGAAGTCGTTGCTAAAGTTTTTAATGACATGGACTCTTTCAGCGCTATGGGTTTTCTTAACAACGGTAAACGCTGTTACCATTATTGTTTTAAATCAGCAGGCGACTCTTGACTTATTTTTTATGGCAGGATGTGCCCTCTGGGTTTTAGGGTTTGCTTTTGAGGCTATCGCAGACAAGCAAAAAAAGAGCTTTAGTGAGATCCCAGAAAACAAGGATAAATTTATTACACTTGGCCTATGGTCTATATCACGCCACCCAAATTATTTTGGAGAGGTGCTTCTTTGGCTGGGCATTGCGATTGTCTCCCTACCACTTCTGTCAGAGTGGCAATTTGTAACCCTTATGTCACCAGTTTTTGTCTACCTTCTTTTGACCAAAATAAGCGGACTGCCGTTTTTAGAAGAAAAAGCTGAAAAAAAATGGGGCAATGACAAGGACTATCTTGAATACAAGAATAACACACCTATATTGATTCCCTATCTTGGAAAAAAACAACCCTAGCTACTAAAAAATGCCAATTGAAACCCCTGAATATAAAATAATATCTAAACACGAAGGTTTTGAAGTTCGTCGCTACAGTGACATGGTGATCGCCACAACAAAAGTTCAGGCCGACTACAAAAACTCAACATCCTCTGGATTCAGAAGAATTGCAAGTTATATTTTTGGCGGCAATGATAAAGAAATGAAAATTGCTATGACCGCCCCCGTTATTGCGGATTGCCCCTCTGAGGGGCTAAAATCCTATAACATTTCTTTTGTTATGCCAAAAGAGCACTCCATGAAAGACCTTCCTAAGGCTAATATAAGTGAAGTGTCAATTCAGAAAGAGAGCCTTGGTGAGGTTGCTGTATTATCTTTTGGAGGCTGGGCTTCTGAATCTCGAAGCACGGGCTATCAAAAAAAACTTTCAGAGCTTCTTACAAAGAATAAGATTGAAAAAAAAGGAGGTTTTATGATAGCTCAATACAATTCGCCTTGGACGCTTCCTCCGTTTAGAAAAAACGAGGTGATGGTTAGAATACTTAACACGCCTTAATAAAGAGCTATGGTTTTAGAACAATTGATCCTGTTGCTTGACGCGATTGCAGTAATTCATGAGCAGTAGCGGCATCACTAAGCCCTATTTTTGCAAAAATGTGCTCTTTAATTTCGTTATTTCTAATCTTGCCAAATAACAATTCAGATGAGCTTTCAAGCTCTTTTCTAGTTCTCGTATAATGCATTAGTGTTGGCCTTGTGTAGTACAAGCTTTTGGGGTTAAAGGTTTTGTGCAAGTCAACTTCAGGAGGCATTCCAGATGACTGTCCAAATGATACAAACAGGCCTCTAAAGTCTAAGCTTTGAAGAGACACATCAAACGTGTCCTTGCCTACGCCGTCATAAACAACCGGCACTCCTTGACCCCCTGTTATCTCCCTAACCCTTTCAACAACATTTTCTGTTTTATAGTTTATTATGTGCTCACAACCACTATCTTTTGCCAGCTGAGCTTTTTCGTCGCTACTTACTGTGCCAATCATTATACAGCCAACTGATTTTGCCCACTGTGAAGCGATTAACCCAAGCCCTCCAGCAGCGGCATGGAAAAGGACATGTTCACCTTTTTTAATTTTATATAGCCTCTCAAACAAATACTCTACAGTCATTCCACGAAGGAGCATAGATGCTGCAACATCTTCGGCAATACCTTTGGGTAGTTTTATTAAACGAGAAGCAGGGAAGTCTCTAATTTCGCAATAAGCTCCTAGAGGTCCTCCTGCATAACACACCCTGTCACCAATGCTGAAACCATTTGCTTTGTTGCCAACCTCTACTACTTCGCCTGCAGCTTCCAGTCCGGGACAGACGGGAGGGTCTTCGGGCAATGGATACAACCCGCTTCGATGATAAACATCGATGTAATTTAAACCAACAGAGCTCTGCTTAATGCGAACATGGTCTGGCTTAAGGGCGGAAGGAATACTATAGTCTTCGTATGTTAAAACTTCTGGGCCACCGAGCTTGGATATAACAATTCTTTTAGGCATCTCGCTTATTGTACTACTGATTCAGTAGAGCTAATTGTTATAAAGTGGCCTACATATCTGGGCAAAATAGAGTCAATAAAATATTGAGCTATTGCAAACTTGTCATCAAAAAATTCTGATGAAATCTTGTTGCCCTCAAGCGCCAACTTTGCCCGTTCAACGCTCACAAACATTAGCCATGCTGCTGTAATAGTACTCGTCATCATCAAGACATCAAAGGCAACTGATCCAGAAAATTTCCTATTAGTAGAGTGTTTTAGCAAGAGAGATGCGGTTTTTTCAAGGTCATCAACAGAGCCCTTAAAGCGATCTATTTGTGAGCTCAACAAAGGAGAGCCTGGTAAGAGTGAGGACAAACTTTTACGCATATCTGCAATCAGCTCATTAATGGCAAGCCCTTTGTCACCAATAATTTTTCTAACAACTAAGTCCATGGCTTGAATTCCATTTGTTCCTTCGTAAATGGGCAATATGCGAGCATCTCTAACAATTTGAGCAATGCCAGTTTCTTCAATATACCCCATTCCTCCATGGCATTGAAGGCTCAAAGAGGCAACTTCTTGAGCAGTTTCCGTGCACCAACCTTTAACGATTGGAGTCAGAAGCCCCAGCCTTCTTTTGTGCTGATCTAGAACATCTGTTGGTAAATCACCAGTAGTGAAATCAACTTCAGCACAAGCTGTATAAGTCAAGACACGAGCGGCTTCGGTTATTGATTTCATGTTAGCAAGCATACGCTGTACATCAGGGTGTCTAATGATTGGGCCGGCCTCTTTGTGTCCAGGGGCAACTCCTTGGACGCGCTCATTGCAAAAGTTAAGCGCTTGTTGGTAGGCTCTTTCTGAAACCGATACTCCTTGTAAGCCAACAGTTAGGCGTGCATTGTTCATCATTGTAAACATGCACTCAATCCCTTTATTTTCTTCGCCTACCAGGTAACCTATTGCGCCAGTTTTGTCGCCATAGCTCATTACACATGTAGGGCAGGCATGAATTCCAATCTTGTCTTCTAAAGACAGAGCCTTAAGGTCGTTTGCTTCACCTAGAGAACCGTCATCATTTACAAGTATTTTAGGCACTAAAAATAGCGAAATGCCTTTAACGCCTTGAGGGGCATTAGGTAGGCGTGCTAAAACTAAATGCACAATATTTTCTGTCATATCATGCTCACCCCAAGTGATGTATATTTTTTGACCGCGTATTAAATAATGACCTTTCTCTGGAGTCGCACGAGTCTTAAGAGCCCCTACATCAGTGCCGGCATCACCCTCGGTAAGATTCATTGTTCCGCTCCATTCCCCAGATATCAGCTTTGGAAGGTAGCGCTGCTTGAGCTCATCGCTTGCATTATGTGTTATAGCCTCGACTGCGCCTTGGGTAAGAAGCGGGCAAAGCCCCCAAGACATATTGGCAGAGTGCCACATTTCTTGAACACTTGCGGCAACGACAAACGGCACACCCTGACCGCCATATTTGGTGTCAAATTGCAGCGAGCCCCATCCACCCTCAACGTAGTGACGGTAAGCCTCTTTAAAGCCAGTTGCTGTAGTTACTTCGCCAGCGCTATTTATTTTTAAGCCTTCTAGGTCTCCAGGTTTGTTGATAGGCTCTATTTCTTCTTTTGCTAGCTTTCCTGCAGCATCAAGAACGGTATCAATAATGTCAATTGTAGAAGTGTCGAGACCAGTTTCGCTGCAAAGTTTTTCCAGTTCCACAACCTCTCTTAAAACAAATCCCATTTCTTCAACTGGGGCAGTATAGTTTGACATTAGACTCCTCCAGGGCTCTTAACTGAAGCTCTAAGCTCATGCTTTTGAATTTTCCCAGTTGCGGTTTTTGGCAGTGGCCCAAAGACAACTTTTTTTGGCCTTTTAAATTTAGCCATGTTTTGCTTACAAAAATCAATAAGCTCGTTTTCTGAGACCAGTTGATCTGATTTTAGTTCTACAAATGCACAAGGCACCTCTCCCCAAGTCTCATCCGGCATTGCTACTACCGCTGCCTCTCCAACTGAAGGGTGCTGGTAAAGTACGTTTTCAACCTCTACAGAGGAGATATTTTCTCCTCCAGAGATTATGATGTCTTTCGACCTGTCTTTGATTTGAATGTAGCCATCATTATGGATTACGGCTAAGTCACCACTATGAAACCAGTCGTCGGCAAACACTTCTTTTGTGGCTTGTGGGTTGTTTAAATAGCCCATCATGCATGTGTTACAACGAATTACTATCTCCCCAATAGTCTCGCCGTCTGGCGGCACATGTTCACCAGTCTCTTGGTCAAGTACGCTTACATCTTCAGTCATCGGAAAGCGGACGCCCTGACGAGAACTTAGTTTGGCAAGACCTGCCGGAGTTTCACTAAGCCACGAGGTTTGCGGAGCCGCCTGAAGAATATGACCGTATGTTTCAGTAAGTCCATAAACATGCATAACATTGAATCCTAGGGACATCATGCTTTCTAGAACTTTTGCTGGCGGTGGAGCGCCAGCGGTCATAACTTTAATTTCACGATCGAAAGTTTTTTGTACTTTTTTTGGCGCATTGGCCAGCATGTTCAGCATTATTGGCGCTCCGCCAAAATGAGTTACATCATGTTTGTCTAGTAAGTCAAACACTTTTTCGGGCGAAAATGCTCTAAGACATATAACCGTTCCTGCAACTGCAGCCATAGTCCAGGCATGTCCCCAGCCATTACAGTGAAACATTGGAACCGAGTAAAGATATACTGGATGATTTGGCAGTTCCCAGCCAATAACAGTGCCCATGCTCATTAAATAAGAGCCGCGGTGATGATATACAACGCCCTTGGGCTGTCCAGTTGTCCCTGAAGTATAGTTAAGAGACAGGGGTTGCCACTCGTCATCTGGCTTTTTCCATTTAAATGACGGGTCACCATTCTCAACGAGAGATTCGTATTCAATGGTATTTCCAGCTACATTTGGTTTTGATTCGGCAAATGCATCATTAATTAAAACTACTTTTGGATTTGATGAGGAAATAGAGAGTGCATCAGATGCCACCTCAAAAAGCTCCCGATCAACAAGTAGCATTTTTGCATTACTATCGTTAAGGATATGAGCAATTGTTCCGGCATCAAGTCGTACATTTATCGAATTTAGAACGGCGCCCGCCATTGGAATTGAAAAGTGAGATTCAAACATTTCTGGAGTATTAAATGCAAGGATCGACACTGTATCTCCTGGCATGACACCATAGCTATTTAAACTTGAAGCGATACGAACACACCGCTCTCTTGATTCGCTCCAAGTGTATATTCTGTTTTCATAGACTACAGAAGCATTTTGTCCGTATACATCTGCAGTCCTGTGTAAGAATGAAATGGGCGTAAGGGGTACAAAATTTGCAGGGTTTTTGTTCATAGCGCTAACCGTTAATTTCTAAGCGTAATTCCATTATCTAACATGGATACAATCCTTGCTTGTGTTTCTTGGGTTTGAGCAAGACTGATAAATGAAGAGCGTTCAGCATCTAAAATATCTTGTTCGGTAAAAATAGTTCCAGAAGGACAATTTCCGCCGGTCATAATTCGTCCAATTTCAGTTCCTACTGTGACATCATGTGGAGTAAGCATGCCTTTTTGATGATTTGTTGAAAGCCATTCGAGCATTTCTTGAAAGTGTTCGGCTCCTGAGAGTGCCAGAGGTTTTCTAGCTTTTGCCTTTGAAGTTTTATTAATTGATGAAAGCGCATTATTAAGTATGCGATCTCGATTCATATGAAAAACATCATTGGTTCTTCTCATAGAAAGCGCATCAGCCTCTTGAGGGGAGTTGGCTCGCCTTCCAAGTCCAATATTCATAAATGACTTCCAAGCAGCGTTATGATTGTCTCCTAGGTTTTCAGCCCATCTATAAAGTGTTTCCTTACAACCGCCTCCCGCTGGAACAACTCCTACAAAAGACTCAACAAGGCCCATCACCGAGTTGGCATGAGACACAACATGATCAGCATGTAAGACAACCTCAAAGCCGCCACCAATTGACATGCCTACTGGTGCAGCAATTACGGGTAGTTTTGAGTTTCTCATTTTTAGCATTGTATTTTGAAAGTAAATAAGAAATGCATCAAGTGAGTCGAAGTCATTTTTTTCAAAGCAATTTCTAACACTCCAAAGACTTACGCCGCACGAGAAATGCTGGGAGTCGTTGTGGATTACAACGCCTCGTAAGCCCAGTTTTTCTGATTCAGATATTGCATCAGAAATCATGTCCAAAGACCCGCTATCCAGTGCGTTGGCTTTCGAGTGAAACTCAACAATTGCGGCATCTTCATACTCAAACCAGCTGGCAGATTCGTTAGAATTTTTTGCTTTAAGTGTTTGACGCACTTCAGAAAATCTTAGGACGCCATCCGATCTAATAATTGGCTTTAGGCTGCCATCAGGAGACAGCGAGCTTAATCCTGATTTTGAATTATTATAAAATTTATTATTAAGGCCTTTTAGGAGAAACTCTGGTACATCCCTGCCGTCATTTATAAGTCTTTTGACAAAGAGCTCAATTCCAATTTCATCCAAAAGCTCAAAAGGCCCCTTGATCCAGTTATAGCCAAGCTTCATCGCGTCGTCTATTTTCGTTAAATCCCCAGTTACTTCTGGCACGAGAGATGCGGCATAGCAAAGTGTTTCTGAAACCACATCCCAAATATAAAGACCATATGGGCTTTTGTCATTAAGAATTACGGAAATACCAGTTTTTTCTGCCTCTTCGAGAAGGGGTGTTTTTAGGCGCTTATGAGTGCCGTAATTTCCATTGGATAAATCGATTACCTGTCTTTCGTCGCCAACCTGTTTATAAAAGCCTTTTTCATTTTTATTTCCAGTTTGACCGTTCGCAATCATGGCAGTCATAAACCCAATTGGTGACGAGTATTTATGAAAAGCATCATTTTCTGGAAGGATGCTTACAAGGCTTTTGACTACGTCAGCCATAAGATCAATGCCGATTAAATCATAGAGACCAAAAACACCAGTTTTTGGGAGGCCTAGCGGCCTTCCAAAAAAAGCATCTGCTTCTGTAGGCGACAGTTTATATTTAAAGGCCTTATAAAGTGCGCATTGGATAGCAAAAACACCCACTCTATTGGCAAGAAAGCCTGGAGTATCAGAGCATGGGACGACACCCTTTCCAAGCATTGTTTCACTAAACATATCAAGTGTATTAATAACATCTTCTCTAGTAAATTCGCCCCTTACCAGTTCAAGAAGCCTCATAAATCGAACAGGGTTGAAAAAATGAGTTATTGCAAAGCGTTCACAAAACTTTTTAGGCATTCCTTTTGTTAAAAGACTAATTGGAATTGTCGAGGTGTTAGAGGTGATGATTGTTGTGACCTTGCAAACATCATTTAGCTGATGATACAATGCTTGCTTAATATCAAGCCTTTCAACTACCGCTTCTGCAACCCAGTCACAATCTTCTAGCTGATGAAAATCATCACGAGTATTTCCAAGCCGTATAAGTTTTTCGGCTTCTACACTCATAAGACTAGGCATGTCTGGGTCTTT
>Ga0206684_1000785_pt1 | contig 12477 bp, 10 predicted proteins | sample M210012015metaG_FD_155467 | JGI IMG/M metagenome (GOLD analysis project Ga0206684, IMG submission 155467) | Ammonia-oxidizing marine archaeal communities from Monterey Bay, California, United States - M2 100m 12015 | ecosystem: Environmental > Aquatic > Marine > Intertidal zone | place: USA...
TTCAATTTAGGTTCAGTAACAGTTCCACTCCATGCATCATTGTGCTGTGAACCGAGCATTTGTACCGCGTTGAATCCTCTACCAAATTCAACTCCTCTGGCTGCAGGAATTGCCATCATCGCCCTTGCAAGAGCCGGTTCAATTCCATCAAACCAAGGTTCTCCTAAACCTAGAGGTAATCCTGAAATACAAAGTTCAACTTTACTACCAACAGAATCCAATTCACTCCTAAGAGTTGTTAGATATTCTGCCATTAATTTAGCTGCAACTGGGTCTTTACATCTCAAATTAATACAATCTTCACTTTGCCAATCATCTGGGCATGATTGTATGTCTTGAGCATTAATAGTACCAATAGATGACACATGGGCTTCAATTTCCACTCCAATTTTGTCAATAAGGGGCGCTAATATCGCTGCAACTGCAACGATTGGTGCAGTCAATCTAGCACTTGAGGTGCCGCCACCTCTCAAATCAGCCTTTCCTTCAGTTTTGATGTGCATTAACAGGTCTTGGTGTCCTGGCCGAGGGTGATGTGGGAGAAATGAATAATCGCTTGATTTTACATCATTATTTGCAATTCTAATTTTACATGGTTGACCATTTGTTTTTCCATCTTCCACGCCGCTCAAAATTTCAACATTATCGCTTTCATTTCTCTTGCTGGAATACTTTCCACCAGGCTTGCGTTTATCCATTGCACGTTGGATAGCATCAGTGTCGATAATAATGCCAGAAGGCATTCCTTCAACGATTGCGCCTACTTCTGGACCATGACTGGTACCAAATAAGGTCAAACGAATGGCTTGGCCGATGCTCATTTGCATACTTGACTCACCCAAGCCAGTAAACACTGTTTGAATAATGTGTTTGTTATTCATTCAATTTCGTCTTGGACGTTATCAGCGTTAAGGAATTTAGTTTCAATTAACTTAATGTCAGGATATCTTGATGCGTACCATTGTTTCAGTCGTTCACAGGATGGTTTGCTAATAGATGGAGCAACCAATACAATCGCAGTCCCTGAGCCCGACATCCCCGATGCTCTTGCACCATTAACAAAAGCATCATTTGTCAATTTTCTAGCCGATGAATCTGAGACGATTCCAACCATTGCTCTACCATTCCAAGTTAATGCAACAAGTTCTTGACCTTCTTGAATCGCATTTAATGCATGAATAAAATTTTGTTGCTGTGCTGCGAATGCTTCAGGATCAGGTCTTGCTGTTCGTTCTCCTCTTGATAGAATTAAAACGAACCAGTCATCAGCAGGAGGGCCAGAACCCTCCATTAGTACTCCTTCTTCAATCGTTTCAGCATTAACATCGATTAATTTCCAACCATCTGTCGCACAAGCCCAAGCATCATCAATAGAACCGGTGATAGAAACACCTGCTTCCAGTTGTGCTTGAGCTGACATTAGTACGAGGTCTTTGTCCTCCAATTCCATTTCCATTGAATTATTCAGTGCTCGTAATGCAGCTATTGAAACAGCTGCAGATGATTTCAACCCTTGCCGCGGTGGGATTTTTGAAGCGACAGCCCAATGTAAATCCTCTTTTTCCAATTTGTTTGGCAATGAATGTCCGCTGGCAACCCATACATTGACGACAGCCCCTAGTAAACCATCAGGGTCGTCTAATGTTCTCTTGCTTTCTTTATCGAGTAGGCGAACTGCAACTGGCAAATCAAGCGCCATACTACATCCATAGCCCAATCCAGCAGCGTGAAGAAGACTACAAGCGCCATGTGCTTGTCCTTTTCCTATTACCGCCATTCATCTCACCTCTCAACTACTTCGCTTGGCACCGCAACACCGATATGTCTGGCGTCGCGACTACTCCACCCGAGAATCTGTTCGCCAATGGTTAAATCAGTTACGGCTATCAATTTTCTCTGAGAAGTGACTAAACGGACAGTCTCTGCTTGTTGTGTGAATAGTTGAGCCTCTTTATCATTTGTATTCTTGAATGAGAATAATAACATCGGCCTTCGTTCAATTTTCAACCTTCCAATGGTGGCAGATTTACAGGTTTGTGAATCAGAAACTATCAACACTTCATCACCAGCCTTTAGTTCACTCAAATATTTCGTAGTTCTATCCGCCATCACGATATATGCATGAGGTGACCCTGCATTTACTCTAAACGGACGTGATGGGACATATTCAGAAGCAAGCGTTTCACCATGAATTAATGCCATACAAGAAGAACTTGAACCAATTAACATACCTTCACCAATTTCCAAGAGACTTGTCAAATCAATACAATATCTATCCGACACACCTCCCGATTCAATATTGGTAATCAATAAAGGATGTAAATCAATATTTTCATTATCTCCAATAGCACTAATTGGTTCAACAATTTCACCTCGTTGTGATTTTGCAATCGTTGCTGAATCAATCATTTGCTGGTCTGGTCTAATTACCAAAGCATCAACTCCAATTTCTAACGCAAAAGCAGCTCCTTGCGCTTCTGCAGGAGTACGTATCAATGCAGCGATCTTGGTCGGACTTCCAGCACAAGCAGCAATAACATTCTCTATAGGAATCATTGACCAATCTTCAAATTCTAATAATAACCAATTTACACTTCCAACCAATGAACGCGCTTTATCTTGACCTTCAGATCCATTAATGTTGATTATTTCACCAATGACTTCATCGTCTTTAATAATACTATTTCCATCGCTAATAATATTTGGAATACCAGTTTCATTAGGTTGTTCTATAGATTTGATAATACAATCAATAGAATCTAAATCATAGTGTGACAATTCACCGAAGTTATCGCGATTATCTAGCCACACTTGCATTATTTCACCTCATAGACCACATGATGAAATAGCATCTTCAACAGAATAATTCTGATGAACTAACAAAATGATTGCCTTTGCTATTTTTTCAACTTCAGGATGAGAAAACACTTGCCTTCCCATACATACTCCGCTCGCACCACTATCCAATGCAGTTTTCACCATTCTTAGAATCTCTATTGAATTTCCAGTCGAAGGTCCACCAGCAACTAACAATGGTATTGGAACACCTTGACAAATTTGTGAAAAACTTTCAGCATCTCCAGTCCACACCGTCTTTGCAACATCACATCCAAGTTCGAAAGCAAGTCGGGCAGCATGAGCATTTCCAAGTGTAGAATCTCCATCCATTATATTCAAATATTCACCTCTAGCATATATCATGCCAAACATCGGTAACCCTAATTTGTAACTTTGACGGCTGATTTCGCCCATTCTTTCAATCATGTCTGCTTCATTTGGACTACCAATATTTACCTGGCATGAAACTCCAATCCCCCCTCTTGACAAGACTTCGTCTGGATGACCTACAAGCACTTTGTTTGCAATATCGGGACCTGCATGCCTTGTTGAAACTGATAAATGCACTACCATATTTGTGTTTGTACCTTGGCACAAGTGAGAATATTGACTAACAACACCTTTTTGGGCAAGTATTACATCAACTCCAGCGGAAATTAATGCCTTTATTGTCCCTTCAGTATCCACCAAACCTTGCACAGGGAAATCAGATGCCCCATGATCAATTGGAATCCATACACCTCTACCATTTGGCAGTAGTTTCTCTAGGCGTGTAGCCCTATCCATGCTACTCCCACGAGCATCATAGGGTCAAGGTTTCGCATGTACATTCATAACGAATAATACGAGCAATCAATTTTTTCTTAATGATTCAGCAGCCCAATTCATCAAATTTGATTCAGCTCTGCTGAGGTGTTCTTGTAGTGTTGAGCGAGGGATCTTTAAATTCTCAGATAATTGCCTCAAACTGGTCTTTTTCGGAGTTTGATAGTAACCTACAGAACAAGCTGCAATTACACATTCTCTCTGTTTATTAGTTAGTAGTTGCTCTAATGCGCCTTCATCATCAACCATTTCAACAATCTTCACCTGATCTGGAGGTAAAAACAATTTACAGATTTTCAAGAAATTAGAAATCCCTTGCGGCACTCCTCTAACTGTAATTTCCATTCCATCGCCTCCGAATGTATATGGGGGAATGATATGAATGTCTTGAAAATCTATAGCAGCTACCGAAAGGGGATGAGAATTCCAAATAACAAGGTGACCGGTTCCGCTTTTTTCTAAATAAGAATCCTCAAATGTCAAAAATGGTATTTCATTCAAATCATTTGGCCCCTTCCCTTCTTTGAATGTTGGAATAATTAATTGGCGAACTCCCTTATCAGTAACGTCCAAATGTGCAACAACCTCCAATTTATCGGCTATTTTTGCAATAGCAGCATATTCTGAAGTTGCAATGCTTTGCGCATTCCAAGAAATATGCGCTTCTCTCATACCCCCACCATGCAGTTGATACTATTAACATCATTGACTCAAATCGTTGTACTGAATAACATAGGTGATGCTTATTAACAAGGCTTACTGTACGATTATTGTTGGGCAAGGCCTATTATGGTGAAAGTATGTCAATAGTTGAATTGAAAGGAATTAGTAGGATTTATGGCGATGGTGATACTGAAGTTAGAGCCCTCGATAATGTAGATTTAACAATAAAGTCTGGAGAAATAGTTGCATTATTAGGTCCATCGGGCTCTGGAAAAACAACATTGTTGAATATTATTGCAGCATTAGATACTCCAACCGCCGGTGAATATTCATTCATAGGCAATGATGTTGAATTAGGCAATGTCGGTAAAATGACCGATTTCAGAAAGAAAAACATTGGTTATATTTTTCAATTTTTCAATCTAGTAGGTGACTTAACTGCATTGGAAAACACCATGTTAGTACAAGATTTATCCGGTAAGAGAGATAAAAAGTATGCACTAGAATTACTGGAAAGGGTAGGCCTCAAAGGACTTGAAGATAGGTTTCCTTCTCAAATGAGCGGAGGGCAGAGACAAAGAGTAGCAATCGCTAGAGCACTTTCAAGTCGTCCAAAAATGATGCTTGGTGATGAATTAACAGGAAACCTTGATTCTGAGACATCGATTCAAGTGATGAAAACTCTAATTGAAATATGCCGGAAAGAAGGAATGACAGTATTATTCGTCACTCACGATCGTAGCCTAACCAAATATGCCACTCGGGTATTACAACTCGAAAGTGGGAAGATTATTGGTGATGAAATTGGCGGCCTATCAACAATTAGCGGGCAAGTTGAAACAGCTGCAAAAGATGTAATTAGTGGGGCAAAAAAAATTGCCGGTAAAATACTGGAATTTGCGGATGAAGTTATCGGGTGAATAAAGTGAGCAGACTCTTACTAACAAGGCTAAGGCGCAGTATGATGCGCTCTAAGTTACGTGTATTCACAGTGGTAGCCATAGTGGCATTAGCCACTTATACAGGCGTAACGTTATCTGAACATGGAAGAAATGCTGGATATGTTTACGAAGATTTCTATGCTGCAACAAATCTATCCGATTTGATAGTTTCAGATGTTGAACAACCTCGAAGTAACTTCACACGACTATGCGATTCACATTCTGATTGGAATTGTGAATCAAGATTGACTTTACAAGGGCAGACTTATCATTCTTCAACTGGTGAAAATGAATGGATACAGTCACTTTGGCATGGAATGGAGAATGGTGAAGTATCGGGGTTGTATCTTATTGAAGGGTCACTTACTCCCGGCGTAGGTGAAATCGTAATTGATGCTCATGCTGCAGAAGGATTGAATTACAAAATAGGTGACCAAGTCCGAATTATTGCTGGCAATGGTACAAATGAATTGACTATTATTGGAATCGCAAATTCTCCAATGCACTTATGGTATGCTGCTGAGGGAACTTTGTTCCCCAGTAATGATGGATACGTCGTTGGGTATCTTGATGCAGAATATCTGGCGAGCATTGGAGGTTTTGATCCGCTAACAAGGAATGAGATGCACATTGATATGCCAGGAAATCCGTCATTTGATTTATCAGAAACACTTGATTTGGATGAAGGTGCGGAATTAACTATTTCTCGATTGGAATTAGTTGAGGAGATGCGTTCTTTAGATATGGAAGGAGATGTTGTTGATAGGAGTGGAATGACAAGTCCAGAACTTCTTAGAATCGATTTAGAAGGTACAAAAAAATCATCACCATTTGTTCTAACTGTATTACTTCTTGTTTCCGGATTGATGATTGCAATTTCAATTAGCCGATTAGTAAAATCACATTCACAAGAAATCGCAGTACTTCGCACCATAGGAGCATCTGGTAAGGACATAATGACTGGCTATCTATTGATACCATTGTTCCTCGGAATACCAGGAGTAATAATTGGTATTCTTCTTGGAGTTTCACCGATAGGATCTCAAATGATGACAGAATTTTATTTTAATTTCTTTGGAATACCAGTAGTTATTGTTAGGCATTATCCAGACCTATTATTGAAAATCGGTCTGGGTAGCATTGTGTTAATCTCGTTATTTGGAATAAGGCCTGCATTACGAGCTTCACGTCTTCAACCATTGGACATTCTAAATCGAACAAGTCAAAAGCCACCAAGTAGGATAATGATGAAGATTACATCTTCATTACCACCAGGTATTAGTTTAGCAATAAGATCTACTTTTAGAAATCCATCACGGCTCTTAGCAACACTGGTGATGTTATCGCTTTCAATGGTGATAATGGGTGGTACAATGATGATGCAGGTTGGATTTGAGACGCTGTTCAATGAAACAATGGATGAGCAAGAAAATTGGGATGCTCAAGCATATATGTGGCCGGCGAATGTTGGAGAAATAGAATCATGGGCTCAACAAAACGCTTCAGATTATGAATTGTTAATACGCAGTAGTGGCAATGCTTCGAATGACCCAAGAATTTTCACTATCTATGGCTTGGAAAACATTGTCAGCGACGAATCAGCAATGCATCGTTTCAATATCGTCAAAGGTGAGATACCAACGATTGGACAAAATCCCCCTCAAGTATTAATCGATGAAGGGATGGCGAGTGAACTTGATTGGGATGTTTCAGATAAGGTGAAAATCTCCCAAGGTTCAGCTGAAGTAGAGGTTGAGGTGACAGGAATAGTTAGGGAATTAGAGCGTACAATGGTATTCTATAGAACTGATTATGCGCCGATTACCGGTTGGGATGCTAATGGAATAAGATTGACATTTGATGAAGGTCAACAATTAGACAATGATGTGAGAAGTTTAACATCAGTAGTAATTACCAAAGAAGAATTGCTAACTGGTTTTAGGGAGTTATTAAAGCAACAAGCGTCATTAATGATGTCAACATACATGATTGGTGCAATAATGGCAGTTGCAATTCTATTCAATACATTGCTGATGAATCTAGCTGAACGAGATAATGAATTAGCAACATTAAGAGTTCTTGGTGCAAGCATAAAAGATTTAGCAGTAATATTGACCATTGAACATGCCTTTATTGGGCTGGTCGGTGGAATAGCGGGTGTTGCAACCTCAATCCTAATGTTCCAAGGAATGGCCTCAGCATTCTCTACATGGCAATTCTTTATACCAGTAACAATTGATCTATTAGTAGCGGTGAAGGTATTATTGTTCATATTAATCGCATCGTTAGCGACAACACCATTTGGGATGTGGAGAATAAGAAAAATGGACCTATTGGATGTAGTTTCACGACACCAAAATTAGTACCGACAAAGGAATGTTTCAATAGTTACCACCTATAGAGATGGAATTATGGAACCCGGCGCATTGGGCATGACCGTTATTTTTGGTGGTGCATTTTTCGTTGGTATTTGGGCAATTTTCCTTCGTAAAGGTGCGGATGTAAATGTTCGTCAAGGAATGAGTGCTGAGGGATTGCGTAATGCTAACAATGCACCTGGCTTTGGACGAGCCAAAAATGAATTTGACCGCAAACTCGCTTTGGTTGAAGAGCGTAGAAGGAGACGCGAAGCAATCGAGAATCGTTTGGAACTAGAAGAATCAGAACGTATAGCCAAAGAAGAAGCTGAAAGAATTGCTAAACAAGTGGCTGAGGAAAGAGAACAGGCAGAACGTGAGAGAATTGCTGCTGAACAAGAAGCAGAGCGTCTTCGCTTAGAACAGGAAGAGGAAGAGAGGCTCCGCTTAGAACAAGAAGAAGCAGATAGAATCGCCCGTGAAGAAGAAGAGGCACGTTTGGCTGAAGAAAGAGAACTCTTGCGTCAACAGGAAATGGCTGATGCGGAAAAGCAGAGATTGAGAGAAATAAAGAAGGCTGCAAAGCAGGCTGAAATGGAATCGCGTGAAGCAGCACAACGAGCGATGTCTGAATTACAAGAAAGATTAGCGCGTGAAGGTGCTCGTTCATCTGATGTCCAAGTCTCTCTAATGTGGAATAATTACAATGATTTGGACCTGCACATAGTTTGTCCAAGTGGTGAGCGTATCCATGGCGGTAACAAGATATCTAATTGTGGTGGCGAACTGGATGTTGATGCCAATGTTAGGGCTGAAACCAAGAAACCTGTTGAAAATGTTGTTTGGCCGGAAGGTAAAGCACCTGCTGGAGTATACCAAGTCTATGTTCACCATTACAAGAAGCATGCAAAGCGTAGAACAAGAGATCCAACAAAGTTCCAAATCATTGCTTTAAACGGAGGAGAGGCTATGGAATATAATGGCGCATTAACTCATGGAGACCCAATTAAGTTAGTCTGCGAATTCAAGGTTGCATCTCCAGAGGAGAGAGCTGCTAAGAAGAGAGAACTTGAAGAACAGATATTAGCTGCAAACGCTCTAGAAAATGAAGAAGAGGAAGAAGAGGAATCCGATTCAGACCCTGAAGAGCAAACAATAGATGCAGATTCTAGTGAAGCGGATGATGAGGTTTCTGAATCAGACCTTGGTGAAATTCCAGGAATGCCAGATTTGGATGAACTATCCGAACAACTGAAAGATTGAATCTGATTTCTTCTTCACAGTGGAGAAAGTCTCAAGATAAAATATCTTGAAGTGTTCCCTCAGCAATAGACTTCTTGATTGAACGAGCGATTCTTCTTCCAGTGGACATGAATGGTTCATTAATATCGGAATATGGAGAACCTCCAATGAATGGATTTGATCCAGCTACTATTCTTGCACTGATTTCAAAGACTTTGAATTCAAGTTGGTCAGTGACAATTGTTTCAAGGCAGAATGGACCAATCATTCCCTTTGCACCCTCTTCTAGTTCAAATGATGCTGCAACAGTACCTTCTGCCATTTCAAAAGCACGTGGAAGTAGTGATTCACGAATTACTACAGGTTGATTGCCAGTTACTACGAATGAAGGTTCTAATCCCTTTTCTCTCAAATCTCGAAGTGAACCTAATTTGTAAAATTCATCAACATTTGCTTCATCTCTTCTGTCCATGCTCAATAATTCAAGGCGGCCTAGATTTTTTCCAGCGTGACTACCTCGGCCTTGAACTTGGAATCCATCACTTGCCGTTGGGTCAAAGAAGAAATGAAGATAATAACGGCATCCTAATGCATACTCTTGAATTGTAAATTCTCCTTCTAAGTCGGCATTTCTACGGAAATCTCTGTAATCTCTAGCGATGAAATAACCTCTTCCACCCTTTGCTCCAGCATATTTGACGATAACAGGGCCATCAATGTCATGAGGGTCATTGTAGACCTTTGGCATAGTACAGCCACCAGCTTCTAACCATTGGCGCTGCCTTTCACGACTACTTTCCCAATGTAATATCCCTCTATTGCCAAATGTAGGTACTTGTAAAGTTCTGAAATTTGATGAACCAAGATATTCCACAAGTGAGCCGTGTGGAATTATCACAACATTTCTTTTACGAAACCATTCAGCATAATCCAACATTTCCCGATAATCCTCAAGCATTAACCATTCATCAGGTTCAGCACCTGGAAATGCTTTGTAATAGCGGCGTCTGTTTTCACCTACAGCAATTCCTAAAGTTTTGAACCCCTCAAGACGAGCTCCATGAAGAATTTGTAATGAAGAGTGAGAAGCAACCACTCCAATTGTGATTTGACTTGGGTCATAGTCGGCCAGCCATGTAGCCAGTGTATCGGAATCTACGCCCATGTTGAGGGGTTTAGTATTCCCCCTATATGCGTTATCCTAATTAGAATGTGCAAAAGCAATAATGAAGATAATTATCTATTGCACAATAACTTTTCAATAGTAGGTATAGCAATTTTTCCCACTTCTTGATTACCATTACAAATAGGTGCATAGTTCAAAGGCTTGAAGACTATCGCCAATCATGGCAGAGAACAACCCGGCATCTCGGATGACCTATGGCGGATATCTACGTATAGAAGACCTACTAAAATTGCAAGATGGACCACAGGGATATTCTCCCGCTCCATGTAATAACGAATTACATTTTATCATAGTTCATCAATCATTTGAGTTGTGGTTTAAGTTAGTATTAAGAGAGTTAAAAGAGGCACATCAATTGCTATCCTCAAGTAATGTTGATGAACAATCTATGCCGCAAATAGTCCATCATCTTGACCGAGTTACTACAATAATGAATTTGATGACTCATCAATGGGATGTAATGCAAAGTCTTGCTCCGCAAGAATTTTTAGCATTTAGAGATAGATTAGGGACTTCTTCTGGATTTGAATCTTGGCAAATGAGAGAGTTAGAAGTGATTCTGGGCCTGGATAATTCACAGAGAATGGGTGGGATGGATCCATTAGCACATATGAAAAAATTATTCGGAGAAGGAAAAATCAGCCAAGAAGTGTTTGACAACTTTGAACAAGTATCTTCTCAACCATCTCTAAACGATGTGCTAAACGATTGGTTGAGGCGAACACCAATCAATGGTTCTCTCTCATCCGATTCAGGAGATGAGAAAGTAGTATTGCAATTCGTGGAAGGACATATTGCTGCTATGAAAGAACACGGAGAAACTGTAATTTCCCATATTGTTGAAATTGGTCATGGAGATGAAGGTCCGGTAAGGTCAAGGATTGAAGCAGGAATTGAAGGTGCTCGTTCATTCTTAATGCCAGAAGGAGAGATTAGTAGAAGCAGAGCAGGTTTGCTATTCATTGAATCATATAGAGAATTACCACTTCTTGCTTGGCCAAGGAAATTAATTGATACAATAGTTGAATTAGAACAATCCATGCTATTGTTCCGTTCTCATCATGCGAGAATGGTTGAAAGAATGATTGGTCGAAGGATGGGAACAGGTGGTTCAAGCGGTGTTGATTATCTTGATGCTACTCTAAAGTACAGGATTTTTGTTGACCTTTGGTCAATTCGCACTTTGCTGGTAAAACGAGATGCTCTACCAGATGTAAGTAATTTAGAATTCTATGGTTTTGCTCACTCTTGAGCAAAATGTATTGAGCATCAATCTAGGTGAGGGTCAATATCGATTGGAATTAAGTGGTTATCGTACTCGTAAAGGGCAATCTTTAGAGGATCTAATACGAAACGAACATCAGCTTCTTCCAATCCATAAAGAGTAATTAATTCATCTTTATACTCTTTGCGCAACACATCTTCAGAAGCGTACAATGGGGCTCCCATTCCAATTTGTAGTGCACGTGCACCAATGATTCTTGCTCGTTCGAAGCGTGTGTGAATTCGTGCTGGTTTTACCATTTTAATGACACCTGCGAGCGAACTCGCATTTGTGGGCTACTGCCTCCTCTTTTTGAACCTACCCCTATAGTTCGTTTCAATAATTTTTTATTCTTGCTCAAGAGTTGATTGTTTTGGGCGTTTGATTTCCTTTACCCAGAGCATTATTGCAGGGGCTATTAATATGAGTAAAATCACAAACCAAATCATCGCATATACTGCTGGATTAGATTGTTGTATTGGGTTTGTTATTTCATTTTCATCTTCATTAAATTCCATATTTCCAGCTGTCTCATCGCTATATGATTGCAGTTGTGGCGAGCCATCATTTTCCAGAATGAAAATTAGACGGCCATCCCAACCCTGAAGCATTTCACTGATGTTCACTCCTACAGTATTAGAGACATTTGAATCACTGAAATCAATTGTAATCGAATCAGTCGCCAAATATTGATGAGTAACATTTCTGCTTTCATGTTGTGTTGAATCCAGCCTCCATATTGTCAATTTTTGTCCATCAGAATGATTCCAACGTACAATATCATCTTTCAATATTACATCACTAAGGCTATTATTTTGCAATCCAGAATGAGAATCAAGAGATTGATTCAAGTCAAATGCTTGACTAGAACCAGTAAGTAATCCGTCACCATCTATTACTATACTTGGAATAAATAATAAGCGGAATTTGTTGTCAAATCTAAATTTTGAATAATTTAGATAAGTATAATCTTCACTCGATGCATGATGTTGAAGAACTACAGTGTCTGTTCTGTTAAGCATCGCTAAATTATCTTCAACTAGTTGGCAAGGTTCACACCAATCTGCTCCGAAATATTCCACGATATGTTCGCTCTCACTTGCTTCGCAATCTGATGATTGTTGGTAGCATGAATAGTCAATATATTGGACGGAAATAATA
>Ga0206684_1000787_pt1 | contig 12469 bp, 10 predicted proteins | sample M210012015metaG_FD_155467 | JGI IMG/M metagenome (GOLD analysis project Ga0206684, IMG submission 155467) | Ammonia-oxidizing marine archaeal communities from Monterey Bay, California, United States - M2 100m 12015 | ecosystem: Environmental > Aquatic > Marine > Intertidal zone | place: USA...
ATTAAAGTTTTCACCTCTTAGCCAATCTAATCCTAGGTCAACCTCCCAACCTTTAGCAATAATCTCACCAATGTTTGTACTTGTAGAAGTATAACCTGTTGATGGGTCTAATGGTTGTGATATAATAAGGTCTGTTGTATTTCTATTAAAGTAAGAAATCTCAGCAGTTAGTCTGTTATCGAACATATTAGCCTCTACACCAAATTCTAACTCAGATAATAACTCAGGCTTAAGACCTGTGTTACCAAGAGTAGAACCTGTTGAGTTTGTAATAACATCTGTTCCGTCAACTCTAAAGTCTTTAGTATTAAGGTTTAATACAGATGCAATTGGATATCCCCCTGGGAAGTTTGCAGATGTACCATAACTAGCTCTAACTTTTAAGAAGTCAACTGGTAAGTTACCAAAGTCCAAAATTGAAGATGGTACGAAAGAAACACTTGCACTTGGGTAAGTAATAGATCTATTTTCTTCTGATAGGTTAGATACCCAATCAGTTCTAGTAGCTAAAGTAAAGTACAAGTAGTTTTGGTAATCAAGAGCTGCTTGGCCATAAATACCAAGTACGTTTTTTCTTGAAGTATACTCAATTTCTTCTTGAGAGTTAAAGTTATAATGTCTTAATACGTTAAATACATTTTGTCCGGTACTTCTTACACCATTTCTGTCATAAGTACTAGCGTTTGAAGTTGCCCCTACGTTGAAGGTTAATCCCCAATCACTATCTAATTCGAAGTCACCGTTAATAGAGATGTTGTGGTCAGTTTGTGTAGAAGTGTTATTCCATGCTTCATAGAATCCAGACTGAGTCTCTAAACTACCATCCTGTCCACCTTTGTTTTGATAACTAAAGTTCTCCTCACTATATACGTCATATCCATATCTATACTTAACATTTAAGTTGTCAGATATATCGTATTGAACAGCTGCTCCTCCATATACCCTTTGTACATTTTGTCCATCACCAGTATTGTTAACAGTCCATAATGGGTGTTGAATACCGTTACTAGATCTATAGTAAATTGATGCACCTGTAATAGGGTGTGCATATGGTAAATCACCTATACCTACTGAACGTGGTGTATAGAATACGTTACCATAAAGAGAAGAGTCCGAACTACCACTACTATATGCAGCAGCAATAGGAGGTGTTTTAAACACAGTGTTTGTATAGTTCATAGTTCCGCTAACAGTAAATTTGTTTGATAAAACAGCTCTACCACCAACACTTAGAGTATTTCTTCTAAGAGTATTTCCAGGTGTAAATCCTTTATCATCTAAATTACCATAGTTAACATTATATGAAGTTTTACCATCATCACTTTGTCCTCTAAAGTTTATATTAGTATTTATAATATCTCCTGGTTGGAAAAGATCTCCAACACTGTCATAAGGTTTCCATTCCCATAGAGAATCCATAGATAAACCTAATAAAGGTAAAAGATCTCTGGCAAGGAACCTTGCATTTAAGTTACTGTTATATGGGTGTTTCAAATATCCTGGTTGACCTGAAACTGTACCGTTAATTTGAGATTGTTTACCCCATCCTGCAGGACCTTCTTTATCGAAGCTAGGACCCCAGTTAGAGTAGTACCATCCAAAGTTTTGGTTAAACCCATTACCATATTGATTCTGATAGTCAGGCTTCATTGCTAGTTCATTAACGAAATAAGATGTGTTAACAGTTATTTCATTTTTTGAAGCTTTAGCACCTGAAGAAGTAGTACCGGATTTAGTTGTAATTAAAATTACACCGTTTCTACCTTGTGATCCATAAAGAGTTGACGCGGCCAATCCTTTAAGAACGTTAACAGATTCAATATTATTCGGATCTAAGTCCAAGAATCTTGACGAACCATTGTTACCTGAGGTGAATCCTCCCATAGCGTTTGTTTCACTTTGGAAAGGCACACCATCAACTACAAATAATGGTTGGTTAGATGAACTAAAGGTACTCATACCTCTAATCATCACACTTGTTCCTGAACCAGATATACCACCTTGATTTGTAACCTGTACACCAGAGGCCTTACCAGCTAAAACACGTGCAACATCACCGGATGCTCTTTGTTCAATTTGACTTTCGTCAACTTCCGAAACAGCATAACCTAGCGCACGTTTTTCTCTTGTAATACCTAAACTGGTAACAATTACTTCTTCAAGTTGTGTTCCAAGGGAAAGAGTTATATTAATGACGTTGCCTGCCCCTACAGATACTACTGCAGTTTCATAACCAACGAAACTGAATTCCAGAGACTGGCCTTCAGATACATTAATAGAAAAGTTTCCGTCGAAATCAGTGGTTACACCGGTAGTTGTTCCTTGTACAAGGATGGTTGCTCCAGGAAGCGGAATACCATCACTATCAGAAACAGTACCAGTTACAGCTTTCTGTGCCATAGCAACTTGTGCTGATAGCAAGAAAACCACTAGTAATCTGAATAAGCTTTTCATACTTAGTTATTTAATTTAGTTAAATTAATTTTTGTTAAAAATTTCTTAAAATTTTCGTAAACGCTAATATATGTTAATAATTTCTTAAAAAAAAGAATCTGTTGAGATAAGAGAAGATTATTTTAAAAAAAACGTATTTGTCGTTGATTATTATGGATTATTGTAGAATATAATCAGAATATAGGTTAAAATACTGAGGATTTTCCAATATTATTAAAAATTCTCTGCGAATTCAAAAATCTTTAAAATCGCATCACTATTGGCTACCTTAAGTTTATTGGATTTGATAAACTTTCTTACTTTATCAGAATTTTCTTTAAAAAATGAAGAAACTCCTTTTTTAGATAGTTTTAATGTAACTGGAGTATCTCCATTTGTACTAACATATATTTGAATATTATCAACAAATCTAGGAGGAAATGGATTTTCTAAACCTGTTCTAGCAACTACTTCTTCCATAAATACTTTTTGTCTTTTTATATAAACAGTATGCTTTTTTCCTTCATATAGAAGAACTAGATACCCTATATATGCTCTACCATCTTCTAATCGATGAGGAATGTATACATACTTTTCTCCTGAAATAACTGGAACAATATCATTACTTTTCATAAGGATTAGATCTGATTCATTTTGACTTGTTGTGCTGGCCATTTCAATTTCATCCCTAAACGCATTATATCTCATAAAGCCTTTATCATTTAGTTCTTTTCCAAAGTAGTCAAGTGTTGCTACTACAAAATTATCATTAAAATAGTGTGTACCTTGAATGTTTAAGGGCTTTGGTGTTCTTGACGATCTATTACCTAAATCAGTAAGAGCTTGTTGTGCTCTATCAACCATAACTCCAAGTCCTGCTTGAGAAAATAACTCTGTTGAGAAGAAAAAAGAAATAAACAATAAAATATAAGCTGGTTTCATAGTAATAATTTTGAGCAAACTTAAATATAAAATTCTATTTTATGCCTATATATTTATAATATTATCAGGTTTTTAAAAAATCAATAATTATCTGGTTGCTCAATAGTTCATTCATTTCTTGACCTTTTCTAATAAGATTAAATTCATTATTGTAGAAGCATACTTCTGCTGGAGTAAATCTAGAATTATAATTGCTGCTCATTGAAAACCCATATGCTCCGGCATTTTTGAAACATAAAATATCCCCTTTATTTATTTTAGATAATTCTCTGTCCTCAGCAAATGTATCGTTTTCACAAATATATCCAACGACAGAATATTTTTCTTTTTTTGCCAAAGAGTTTGATATGTTTTCTATTTCATGAAAGGAGTTATAAAAAGCTGGTCTTATAAAATGATTAAAGCCAGAGTTTATTTGAGCGAATTTGTTTTTAGGACCTTCTTTAACATAATTAACTTTGGTTAGAAAGAAACCAGCTTCGCTAACTAAATATTTTCCGGGCTCAAAAATTAGCCCAATATCTTTTTTACACTCTTTTTTAAAATTATTGAATTCAATGCTTATTTTATTGCCTAACTCCTCCATATCTGTATAGCTATCCCCCTTGAAATAAGGCACTTTATATCCACCTCCTAGATCTATAAACTTTATATTTTTGAATTGTAAGGCTAGGTTAAAGACTGTTTTCGCTCCTTTTATGAAGCTGTTAATATTAGAAATATCGCTCCCTGAATGAACATGGATTCCATCAATAGAAATTTTATTTTCTTTTTCCATTTTGACTAATCTTTCTATCTGATTAACAGGTATACCAAATTTAGACTCAGAATGTCCTACTCTTGTTTTATTACTTCCTCCATCGAAAATATTAGGATTAACTCTAATAAAAATAGATTTATTTGAAAAGCTTTTAGAAAATTCTGTTATGGATTCAATACTATCCAAATTTACCTTGACTCCAAGTTTAACAGCTTCTTTAATCTCTTCAATTGAAACTCCATTTGGAGTATATATAATATCCTTAGCTTTAAATCCAGCCGTTATTCCCAATTTGATTTCTTGAATAGAAACTGCATCTAAGCCACAGTTTAAATTCTTAATAAATTTCAGGATTGATATATTAGATAAGGCTTTAGCTGCATACTGCACCTTTATGTTGCTTATGCTTTTAAATGATGCATTGAATTTATTTACTTGGGATTTTATCTTTTCTAAATCATATAGGTAGATTGGCGATCCATAAATCTCAGTAGCTCTTAAAAGTAATTTGTTATCCATTGTATGAATTTATTTTTAAATATAAATCTGATTTTAATTAATTCAAATAATTTAAGTTTTGTAGTTATATTTGCCTTCATGAATCTACATGAATATCAAGGTAAAGAAATTCTAGAGAAGTTTAATGTAAAAGTTCAGAAGGGTTATGTAGCTGAAAATCCTGAAGATGCTGTTAAGAGTGCTGAAAAAATTAAAAAAGAAACAGGAAGTAATATTTTTGTGATTAAAGCTCAAATTCATGCTGGTGGAAGAGGGAAGGGCGGAGGTGTTAAAATTGCAAAAAGTCTTACAGAGGTAAGAAAAATAGCTTCAGAAATCCTTGGAATGAATCTTGTTACCCCACAAACTCCTCCTGAAGGTAAATTGGTTAGGAAGATTTTAATTGCAGAGGATGTTTATTATGATGGGGAGTCAGAAAGATCAGAGTTTTATATTTCTGTATTATTAAATAGGTCTAGCTCTAAAAACATGATAATTTATTCTACAGAAGGAGGTGTAGATATAGAGAGTGTTGCAGAAAAAACACCAGATTTAATTTTTCAGGAAGAAGTGGAAGTTGCAGAAGGATTACTTCCTTTTCAAGCTAGAAAAATTGCTTTTAATCTAGGTCTCTCAGGAGAAGCTTTTAAAAATATGGTACAATTTGTTACTTCTTTATATAAGGCTTATCAAATGTCTGATGCCTCATTGTTTGAAATAAATCCTCTTTTAAAATCTTCTGACAATAAAATTATTGCGGTTGATTCAAAAGTAACTCTTGATGACAATGCTCTTTTTCGTCATAAAGAATATGAATCAATGAGAGATCTTGATGAAGAGAACCCGGTAGAAGTAGAGGCAAGAGCTGAGGGATTGAATTATGTTGATTTAGATGGCAATGTTGGTTGTATGGTAAATGGTGCTGGATTAGCTATGGCCACTATGGATCTTATTAAGCTTGCAGGGGGTGAGCCAGCAAATTTTTTAGATGTAGGTGGGACAGCTGATGCGGAAAGAGTTGAAAAAGCATTCAGGTTGATATTAAGAGATGATAATGTAAAAGCTATATTGGTTAATATATTTGGAGGTATAGTAAGATGTGATAGGGTAGCTGAGGGTATTGTTTCAGCATATAAGAATCTTAAAGAAATAAATATTCCTATAATTGTTAGGTTACAAGGGACAAATTCAGTTGAAGCAAAAGAAATTATAGACAATTCTGGTCTAAATGTTTTATCTGCTATTGGCTTTGATGAAGCTGCTAAAAAGGTTCAATCAGCCATAAAGTGACAATATGTCGCTAATTACTCTTCTTTTTATGACAAAAAGTCATAATTTTATGTTTGGTATTTATTTTGACTATAGTTAATTGATTTTAATTCAATTTTTCATTGTTTTAAAATAATTGTTTAACTAAAAAAAAGATTATGAAAATTGTAAAATATAATAACAATCAAATATTCCCATCATTAATAAATGAATTTTTTAATGATGACTTTGGGGTTAACTTTTTAAATAGAAAAAATTCTGTTCCTTCTGTTAATACAATTGAGAACGATAATTCGTTTGAAATTGACTTAGCTGTTCCGGGTATGAAAAAGGATGATTTTTCAATTGAATTAGATAATAATGTCCTTATAATATCATCTGAAACATCAAATAATGTTTCGAATGAAAATATAAGACTAAATGAATTTAATTATTCATCTTTTCAAAGATCATTTAAAGTTCCAGAATCAGTTAATTTGGATAAGATAAAAGGAAATTATAAAAATGGAATCCTAAAAATAGTACTACCTAAGAAAAAGGATAGTATATCAAAATCTAATAGGGTAATAACTATTGGATAATTAAAAAAGAGGTGCATGAAAATGCACCTTTTTTATTTAATTTTATCTTTAAGAAATTTAATTTTATCTCTTATCTCTGCAGCCTTTATAAAGTCCAATTTCTTAGCCGTATCTTCCATTTCTTTTCTTAGCTCTCTAATTTTTTTCTCTAGAGCAGTCTTTGTTAAATAGATATCTAAGTCTTTTTCAAAGTCTTTATAATCTGTTGATATTAATTGTTTTTCCTTTTCAAATGCAGTATCAAATGATTTTATCATTGCTTTAGGTATAATTTTATTTTTCTTATTGTATTCTTCTTGCTTCTCTCTTCTATAAGCAGTTTCTTCAATTGTTTTTTTCATACTATTAGTTATTTTATCAGCATACATAATAGATTTTCCTTTGATATGTCTTGCAGCCCTTCCAATAGTTTGAATTAAGGATCTATGGCTTCTTAAGAATCCTTCTTTATCTGCATCTAAAATTACAACAAGTGAGACTTCAGGAAGATCTAGGCCTTCTCTTAATAAATTAACACCTACTACTACATCAAAAATTCCTTTCCTTAAATTTTGGATAATTTCAACCCTTTCAAGTGTATCAATATCACTATGGATATAGTTTGTTCTAATTTCAGATTTAACAAGAAATTTTGTTAATTCCTCAGCCATTCTTTTTGTTAAAGTTGTAATTAATACTCTTTCATCTGATTCTACTCTCGATAATATTTCTTCTATTAGGTCATCAATTTGATTTTTAGATGGTTTAACTTCAATTACTGGATCAAGAACTCCAGTTGGTCTAATTATTTGTTCAATATAGAATCCTTCACTTTTTTCAAGCTCATAATCAGCTGGTGTTGCACTAACATATAATACTTTATTTTGAATACTTTCAAATTCTTCAAACTTAAGAGGTCTATTATCTAATGCAGCTGGTAATCTAAATCCATAGTCTACTAAATTCTCTTTTCTACTTTTATCACCTCCATACATAGCATGAACTTGAGGAATTGTTACATGACTTTCATCAATAACCATCAGATAGTCCTCAGGAAAATAATCTAAAAGACAAAAAGGTCTTGTACCAGGTTTTCTACCATCCAGATATCTTGAATAATTCTCTATACCAGCACAATAACCTAGTTCTTTTATCATTTCAATGTCAAATTCTGTTCTTTCTTTTATTCTTTTAGCTTCAAGCTTTCTTTCAACTTCTTCAAAATACTTTATCCTTTCTTCAAGATCTGTTTCAATATTATTTATTGCAGATGAGATATTAGATTTTGAAGTAACAAAAATCTCGGCAGGAAAAATTCTTATAGATTCAAAACTTTCAATTTTATTAAGTGATATAGGATCAATGGATTCAATACTTTCAATTTCATCTCCAAAAAAATTAATTCTATAAAATAGATCAGAATAACTTGGATAAATATCAATAATATCTCCATTTACTCTAAAGCTTCCTCTATTTAACTCATCAAGACTTCTTGAATACAATCCTTTAACAAAATGATACAATAATTTTGTTATTGAAATTTGCTGATTGATATTAATTTCTATTACATGTTTTTTAAATTCTGATGGATTCCCAATGCCATAAATACATGATACTGATGCAACTACTATAATATCTTTTCTTCCAGAAAGTAGAGAGGAAGTAGCGCTTAATCTATACTTCTCAATATGTTCATTTATTGAAAGATCTTTTTCAATATATAATCCTGAACTAGGAATATACGCTTCAGGTTGGTAATAATCATAGTAAGAAACAAAATATTCCACTGAGTTTTCTGGAAAAAAATTTTTAAACTCAGAAAAAAGTTGAGCAGCTAATGTTTTATTATGAGCCAATACCAGTGTTGGTCTATTTAATTCATTAATAACATTAGCAACAGTAAAAGTTTTTCCTGAACCTGTTACACCTTGAAGAGTAACATAATTTTGATTCTGACTATAACTGTTAATGATCTCATTAATTGCTTGAGGTTGGTCTCCAGTTGGAGAAAAATCTGAAATTAAATTAAAGCTCATTATACTATTTTAGCTTAAATCACTGTTTGAGTCTTCCTCAATATTAGGATTATTAAGAAAAATATTTGTTGGAGACTCTTTTGGAACTTCACCAACACTTAATAGACAGTAGGGGTATTCTTTATCTTCAATTTTTTCTACAGATTCATTAACATCAATAAAAAATGTCCAATAATTTAAAAAATCGTAGATGTATATTAACTTATCTCCTTTTGAGTTTATAAATTCTGAAATACTAGAGTCAGAATAAACTTTGTCATTCTCATCGAGTTTAAAAATTTTAATTTCCTCATCTCTCTCCCATTTGTTGTTTGATCTAAAAAAAGTTGACGGTTCAGAAGAATCAAAACCAAAAGAACTTGAAATAGTTTTATGAAATTCTAGCATTGATGATGATTCATCAATTTCTATATCTCTTAATACATCTTCTTCTACATTTAATATTACTCTAATTCTTAATACCATAATTCTTTTTATTATTTAATAATACATAAAAATAAACCTGAAAACCAATAATAAGTGATGAAATTAATAAATGAATTGGTTGAGTAGAAAAAGGGAAATTAAAGTAATACATAATTATCCCTGTTAATATCTGAATAAATAAAAGTAACATTATGATTTTAAATATTTTACTATCAATAATCATTTTCTTGAGTCTTATGAATATTAAGCTATTCACACTAAATATAATTATTGAGAAACTTCGATGAAAATAAAAACTTTCAGGTGGGTTCATAAGCCACTTGTGTTTTTCAGAGTAATTATTCGAAAGCATTTCAATATCAATAAACTGTCTTACTTCTGTTCCAGAAAGTACTTGAATTATTAGAAATACCAATGATATAAGTGTTAGATTAGAAATATATCTATTAAATACCAAATCTGAATCCTTTGCATTTAATTTCGATAATAAAATGAATAAGACAGATACTATTAGTATTGCCATTAACATATGAATAGTTATTTTCCCTGCTAGAAGATTACTATCAACAACTGTTTTACCCAACCATGCTTGAAATAATATACCTATTAGTGATATAAATGTTAGTATTGTAATTGATCGTTTTTTCTTAATAAATTTAAGTGAATTAATAAATAGCATTAAGACAGATAATCCTGCCATCGCACCAATTAGTCTATTTATATATTCTATCCATGTATGATATACATTAAATTTAGAATAGTCATGTTTGGTGTAATTTGACCAATTTTCTTTTTTAATAGAAGTGTCACTTTTAAAATCTTTATTTGCGTAAATCAATCTGTCATTTAAAATAATAATTTGATTTTTTTTGTAATTATGATTTTTTTTCCACTCAAGATCTAATCTATCTGTTGGAGGAATTAAGTAACCAAAACATTTTGGCCAATCTGGACAACCCATCCCACTTCCTGTCATTCTAACTGTACCTCCAGCTAGAATAACTATATATACAATTATAATTGATGCTATTGTTAGGTTTCTAATTTTTTTCATTATTAAAGCCCTAAAGACTTTCCTTTAATTTTCATCAAATTAAATGCTGATTTATAATTATTTTCAATCTCTCCGTCAAGAATAGCATTCTTTATTTCATCTTTAATTATTCCTACTTCTTTACACGGACCAATTTTGAAATGTTTCATTATAATTTCACCTGTCACTGGTGGTTGGAAATTTCTAATATTATCTTTTTCCTCAACTTTTTTAATCTTCTCTCTAACAATCTTAAAATTATTATGATATTTTTCAAATTTTCTTTTATTTTTTGTAGTTATATCTGCTTCGCACAGAGTTAATAGGTCATCTATAGAATCACCGGCATCATATATTAATCTTCTTACTGCAGAGTCAGTAACGATTTCTTCAGCAATTATAATTGGTCTTGAGCTCATCATTACTATCTTTTGGACATATTTCATTGAATCATTTAATGGTAATTTTAATCTTGTAAATATCTGTTTAACCATTTTAGAACCAACATATTCATGACCATGAAAAGTCCATCCAATTTTTTTGTTAAATTTTTTAGTGGATGATTTTCCTATATCATGAAGAAGTGCAGACCATCTTAACCAAAGATTTTCTGTTTTAGTGCATATGTTATCCACAACTTCTAGTGTGTGGTAGAAGTTATCTTTATGTGTCTGCCCTTCAACCTCTTCTATCCCTTTAAGTGATTCTAGTTCAGGTAGAATTAATTTTAGAATATTTAACTTTTCAAGTAAAATAAAACCATCAGATGGCTTATCTTGCATTAATATTTTGTTTATTTCCTCACTAATTCTTTCTCCTGACAATATCTTAATTCTATCTAGGTTTCTTTTTATAGATTCATATGTATTCTTTTCAATATCATATTTAAGTTGACTTGAAAACCTAACTGCTCTTAATATTCTTAAAGGATCATCTGAAAAAGTTTTGTCAGGATTGTTAGGTGTTTTTATTATTCCTTTACTTAAATCATCAAGTCCATTAAAAGTATCTATCAACTCTCCATAATTTTCTTTATTTAAACTAATTGCCAAGGTGTTGATAGTAAAATCTCTTCTATTCATATCATCTATAAATGATCCTGGCTTTACTTTAGGTTTTCTAGTATCTTTAGAATACGATTCTTTTCTAGCACCGACAAATTCAATTTTATAGTCTTTCCATTTTATCATAGCTGTTCCAAATCTTTTATATATGTTTATTTTTTTATTTGGATCTATTGATTTTTGAATATCAATTGCAAAATCGATTCCAGATCCAATACATAAAATATCTACATCCTTAACAATTGTTCTATTTAATATATAATCTCTAACAAATCCTCCAACTACAAATGATTTTATATCTAATTTAGAAGATGTATTCATTATCTGTTTAAAGATGTCTTCTTTTAGTAGATTTAATATTTCATCCTTGTTTATTATCACCTTATAACAATTTTATTTCCATCTGATGTCATTTTGATAATTCTTGATTCAAAAATTTCTTTACTATCATTTAGAGTTTTAACAACATAATCAACATTACTTATAATTTCTTTGTTAATCATATCAAATTTTTTAGGAAATTCTTCATCAGAATAATTTGCTGAAGTTGATACAATAGGTCTACCAAATTCAGTAATTAATTTTTTACAAAAATCATTATTTGGAACTCTAAATCCTACTGATTTTGAATATTTTGTTATATAACTTGAAATTCCTTTTGGAGAATCAAAAATAAAAGTTGTTGGTCTTTCTTTAGATAACTCATAATAATCAAAATCTGGCATAAATTCTAAATAATCACTTATCATTGCATAGTCAGAAGCCAAGCAAATAAGAGGTTTTTTTAAATCTCTTTTTTTAATTTTATAAACTTTTAATACTGCATTATTTGATGTAGCATCACATCCTATACCCCAGATAGTATCTGTTGGATACAAAATAGTGCCATCTTTCCTAAGTGTTTCAGAGGCTTTTGAGATTTCATTCTCCAATTTTATAGTAATTTTGTTTATAAAATTAAAATAATTTAATTGAATAAATGTACTTATGGGTAAGTGTTTAGGAATAGATTTTGGATTAAAAAGAACAGGAATGTCAATTTCTGATGAATTTAATAAAATTGCCTTTCCATTGAAAACAGTCAAATCGGATAGTCTTATTAATGAGATACAGGATATTAATAAAACTGATACTATTGAAAAAATAATAATCGGGAAACCCTATGATTTAAAAGGTAATCTATCAACTATTGAGACAAATATCCTTAGTTTAATAAAATTGCTTAATACTAAATTTCCAAATATATTAGTAGATAGAATCGATGAAAGGTTTACTTCAAAAATTGCAAAACAAGTTATTTTAGAATCCGGATTAGGCAAGATAAAAAGGAGGGATAAAAAATATATAGACAAGATTAGTGCAACTTTAATTCTTCAATCCTATTTAAAAAAATAATTATGATTAGACCAATACTTGCATATGGTAATCCAATCCTAAAACAAACTTCA
>Ga0206684_1000790_pt1 | contig 12431 bp, 13 predicted proteins | sample M210012015metaG_FD_155467 | JGI IMG/M metagenome (GOLD analysis project Ga0206684, IMG submission 155467) | Ammonia-oxidizing marine archaeal communities from Monterey Bay, California, United States - M2 100m 12015 | ecosystem: Environmental > Aquatic > Marine > Intertidal zone | place: USA...
CTGATCCCATACTACCTCCGTCAACTCTTACAGAGGCTCCGTTAGTAGCAGAAGCTAAAGGACTTGATATATAGACGATTGTAGAAGCAACTTCTTCAACTTTAGCAAATCTTCCTAAAAGAGATGATGGTCTTACGTCTTTGAAAAAATTTGATTCAACTTCTTCTATTGTTTTGTTTTCTCTTTCAGCTGTTTCTTTAAGAAATATTTCAGAACCTTCAGATAATGTAGAACCTGGAATAATTGTATTAATAGTAACATTTGTTCCTTTAGTAAGTTTAGCTAATCCGTTTGAAAAAACATTAACAGATGCTTTCGAAACACTATAACTAAGAAGATCACCTGGAACTAGTGTGGCACATTCTGAGGATACAAAAATTATTCTACCCCAGTTCTTTTTTATCATTTTTGGTAAAAAATGTTTTGATAGCTTTACTCCTCCTAATAGATTAACTTGAATATGATCATTCCAATCTTTATCTGTTTCATCATAAAATTTTTTACCTCTAAATATCCCAACATTATTTACTAAAATATCAATATCAGGTAATTTTTTGATTAACTCATTGATTTGTTTATTATCAATAAAATCAGCTGCAATACCTGAAACCATTGGTGTGTTTAATTTTTCTAATGCACTTTGAACACTATCCTCAGTTCTGCCATTTATAATAACTCTTGCACCTTCTTCTAGAAATAATTTTGCAGTTTCAAATCCAATTCCTTTGGATGAACCAGATATAAAAACAGTTTTATTATTTAGCTTAAGATCCATTATTGTGAGATATAATTAAATATACAAATTATTGAATTATATTTATTGTATGAGTTTTTTTGATAGAAGAAGGTTTCTAAAAGCTACTGCAATTTCATCAGCATTCCTTGGAATGACAAAATTAAATGCTGGAATCAATACTTCTGAATCAAAAGGAAAATATATGGGAGATTTTATTGCCCCAAGGTTAGATAAAATTAAAATAGCACTAATTGGAGTTGGATATAGAGGGCAGGGGCATATAGTTAGATTTGGATCTATTCCAAATACCCAAATTGTTGCTATATCTGATCTACATGAAGTTAATATATCTAAAAGCTTATCTATAATTAATAATCTTAAAACCTCAAAAAATCATAAGAACGTTAATACTTATTTTGGTGATGAGGATAAATGGAGATTAATGCTAAAAAAAACTAATGCAGATATAGTTGTAATATCTACTAATTGGAATAATCATGGAATTATGGCTGTAGAAAGTATGAAGAATGATTTACATGCTTTTGTTGAAGTTCCAATGGCAACATCTATTAAGGAACTATGGGATATTGTTAATACTTCTGAAAAATATCAAAAACATTGTATGATGATGGAAAATGTTAACTATGGAAGGGAAGAGCTAATGTTTCTTAATATATGTAGAAAAGGAATAATTGGAGAATTACTTCACGGAGAAGCTGCATATATCCATGATTTGAGATACCAAATGTTTGAAGAAGAAATGGGTACGGGATCATGGAGGACATATCAATATGAAAAGAAAAAGGGTAATTTATATCCTACTCATGGATTAGGACCTGTTTCTCAGTATATGAATCTATTAAGAACTGAAGATACTTTTAAAACTTTAGTCTCTTTCTCATCTCCATCTGCTGGGAGAAAGATATTTGCTAATGATAATTTTGAAAAAAATCACAAGTGGAATAAACTTAATTTTCAAAATGGAGATATTAATACAACAGTTATAAAAACATATCTTGGTAGGACAATAATGGTTCAATGGGATGAGACTAGTCCAAGACCATATACGAGATTGAATTTAATTCAAGGAACAAAAGGAGCATTGGCTGGAGGACCAACTAGAGCGGCTTTTGATAAAGGATTTGAGAATTTTACTAAAGATTCTAAAAAGTGGATTGAAGGTGAAGGTATTCAGCGTTTATATGAAAAATATGATCATCCTATGTATAAAAGATTAAATAGGTTAACTAAAGATTCTGGGCATGGTGGTATGGATGGAATGATGGTATATAGAATTATAGAGTGTCTTAGAAATGGTGAACCATTAGATCAAAATGTTTATGAAGGATGTGCATGGAGTTCATTAATAGAGCTTACTTCAAATTCTGTTAGTCAAGGTGGTGCCCCTCAAGAATTTCCTGATTTTACTAGGGGTAATTGGGTTTCTACAAGACCTTTTAATATAAGGCCATAATGTCAAATAGTATAACATCAGTTGCTCCAGCAAGAATATGTCTTTATGGTGATCACCAAGACTATCTTAACCTACCCGTTATTGCTATTGCAATTGATCGATATATTGAAGTTTATGCAAAATCAAATCTTGCAGAAGGATTGTATATAAACAAACTTGATATTAGGAAAAAGGATATTATAGATTACAATAAAGAATATAATTCTACGAGTAGAACTGATTTTTTACGAATTGCATTAAAAGTATTAAAGAAACATGGTTGTATTCCAAATAAAGGATACGATATTAATATTTCAAGTAATATCCCTATTAATTCGGGGTTGTCAAGTTCTTCTGCACTTACAGTTGCATGGATTCAATTCTTGTTGAAATCATATCTACCTGATAAAAAAATTGACTATAAAATTTTAGCGGAACTTGCATATGAAACTGAAGTTACTGAAACAGGAAGCTCTGGAGGAAAGATGGATCAATTCACTATATCAAATGGAGGTACAATATTTTTAAATACATTAAATAATAAAATACATTCTTATAATTATAATTTCTCTAATGTTGATTTAGTTGTTGGAGTTTCAAATGCTGGAAAGGATACAAGAGGAATGCTTAAAAAGTTAAAATCAAATCAACTCCTTGCGTTAGAAACTATTAAAAATTTGTTTCCTGAGTTTGATGTGTATAATAATGACACATATGATTATAATACTTGTTATGAGTCTTTAGATCAAGACTTGAGGCCTTATTTTACAGCTGCAATTAAAAACTTTGATATCACAAAAGCAGCAGATAACGAACTAAGAAAGGATGCCCCGGATATTAAAACTTTAGGAAAATTGATGACAAATCATCATAATTTATTAAGAGATGAACTAAAAATTACAACTGATGAAATTGACCAGATGATAGATATATGTAATTCAATGGGCACATATGGTTCAAAAATAGTTGGTTCTGGTGGCGGTGGTTCAATAGTTGCTATATTTGATAAAAATATATCAGAAGCTGTAGTTAGTAAGTTAAAAGAAAATGGAGCAAAAGATGCTTTTATAGCGAGTCAAAGTAATGGTCCAAATATAAAAACAGATGAATAAAATACATTTATTAATATTAGCAGCAGGATTATCTTCTAGAATGAAGTCATCAGATGGTGATGATAAAATGTCAGATTCTGTTATTTCTCAAGCCAATACAAGATCAAAGGGATTTATTGAAATACAATCTGGTAATCCTCTTATCTATTATATAATTAAGAATGCAATGGCAGCAGGGATTACAAGTTATTATATAATCTTATCTAAGAATTCCAGTGAATTTGAGACATATCTAGATAAAATTTCACAAGAGCTAAAAATTCAAATAAAAATTGCATATCAAGATTTCTATGGTAATGAAAAGCCTCTTGGAACAGCTGATGCTATATGTCAAGCACAAGACCAATATCAAGAGTTAAAAGCCTCAAGGTTTCTTGTATGTAATAGTGATAATTTATATTCTGAGAATTCTTTCAGAACTCTAATAGATTCTAAAGACTATTGTTCTATGATTGCATATAAATTTGATTGTTTAAACTTTAATAATGAACGATTAAAAGGCTTTGCAATTTTAGATATTGTCGATAGTTTTTTAAATAAGATTATAGAAAAGCCAGATCAAGAAACTATTGATTTATTTAATTCAAAAGGTATCTACGTTAGCATGAATATCTTTTCTTTTTTTGGTAATCAAGTATATGCTTTTTTTAAGGATTGCCCTTTAAATCCAATTAGAAATGAAAAAGAAATTGCAGTAGCTCTCCAAAACATGATGAAGTCTACTAATAATAAAATAAAAGTACATGAATTATGTGAGCAAGTTCCAGATATGACCTATAAGAAGGATATATCAAAAATGTCAGATTATATAGAAAAAAATAAATAAATGAAAATGATTAATTTATTTATACTTATACCGATAATCTCATGTAATATAAGCACTCAAGAACCAATAGATAATCAACAACCAGTTTATTCTATTGATAATCAAGATTATTCAGAATATTCAAAAGCATATTTTGCATCAGGTTGTTTTTGGTGTGTTGAGACAGTATATGAAAGCCTGGAAGGCGTTAAAGAAGTTTATTCTGGTTATGCAGGGGGTTCTACTGTTAATCCAAACTATTATCAAGTGATGACAGGTAGAACAGGTCATGCTGAATCTATAGAGATTATATATGATGAGTCTATAATCGAGTTTGAAATGCTTTTAAAAGTATTTTTTGATTCACATGATCCAACAACAATGAATAGGCAAGGTCCTGATTACGGCACACAATATCGATCTATTGCTTTTTATTCTAATGAAAAAGAAAAGGAAAAGATTAATAACTATATCAATTTATTATCATCCAATTCTATTTTTGGTAAAAATATTGTTACAGAAGTAAAGAAGCTAGAAGACTTCTATTATGCAGAAGATTATCATCAAGACTTTGAAAAAAAGAATCCTAATAATCCATATGTTCAAAATGTTTCTATTCCTAGATTTAAAAAATTTAAGAAAAAGAGCTCAAGCTATATTAAAATAAAAGATGAACATTAATTATCTATTGTTATCTATTTTAATGCTACTTTCTATATCCTGCTCTAAATCTGATAATATTGATCAATTGAAAGGTTTAGAGTTATGGGAGTCATTAAATATTAATGATTATAATATGACTCAAACGATTTCCTGTTTTTGTTTTCCGTATGAATTTACTCAACCAAAAGATATAGAGGTTGAAAATAATTTAATAATTTCAATAGATGGAAAGAATCCAACTGAAACTGTTGGATACAGTTCATTTATGACAATAGATGAATTATTTGATTTTATTGAGTCTAAGCTTGATGAACAACCTGAATTTTATGAAATAGAATATAATGAAGAATATGGATACCCTGAAACGTTATACTTTGATATGTCAAAGATGATTGCTGATGAAGAGATAGGTTATAATATTTTTAACTTTAAAATAACTAACTAATGAACATAAGACTTAATATTGAAAAAAATAATAAAGATTTTCAGATACTCGAAGATAGTGAGGTTGTAATAAAAGGGTTAAGGCCAAAATGGTATTCTCAAGGAATAAGATTCTTTTATAATAACAGAACATATGAGATAAAAAAGAAAAGTTTTTGGAGTAGGAGTTTTCAAATATTACAAAGTGGATCTTTGATAGGGGAGATACCTTTTAGTTGGAAAAATGGTCACTATATTCATATACACCAAACAAATAAAAAATATTGGATTAATGCAATAAGAAAAGGAGGTATATTCAGTTCTGTTAAAACATATAGTCTTCTTGAAGATGGAGTAAAATCAATTATTGCAATTCATTATTCTTGGAAGAAATGGAAGGAGAATATAGAAATAGAAATTCTTGAAAATAATGATGATAGTTATGAACTTATTATTTATGGTTTATTTTTAATGAGGCAAAAGCAGCAAGCAGAATCAGCTGCATACCATGGAGGTTATGGTGGTTAAGATAAAAGACATAGATGGAAGGGATTATATAGTAGAGGATCTAGATAGGTTTATCATTCATTTAAAAGATTTTCATACAGTTAATGGAAAAGCAGATGGGAGTTTACATGAAGAAAATGGATATTACTTTAAAGTCACACAAGACTTCTTAGATAATATAATTGACATGAAATAGAGGCTTTTATATATTTATATTAATTATGAAAAAAATATTATTATTATCGTTACTTATAGGATGTTCAAATTCTAAAATACTTTACACACATTCAGATAATATGTCAAGATTAGTAAGTAAGCAACTTGTTATAGATAGATTTGGTGAGCCAACATCTATATCATCAGAAGGTAAAATAGATGAATATTACTATGATTTCGGAACATTTAATCAAACTGTTAATTATTACGATGCTAAAATTTCACTAGTTAATAAAAACACAAGTTTTGCTCAATATCAACAACCAATGCGATCTGCTGTAAGAACAGAGTATAAGTATATCAAGTTTAAAATGATCAAAGACTCAGTAATTAGATGGGAAAGTAAAGGAGTGAATTTTGCAACTAAAAAGAAAAAAAGTCAGTAATAGTGTCTGTTAAAATAATTCCAAAAAAAAATCAAGCAAATGGGAATTTTAATGATGGTGAAATTCTAGAAAAAAAACCTATTGGATTTCCTCAAGATGGTGGAGCCCAGAAACCATATTCAAATTTATTCTACTGGGCACATGCTTTTACCTCTACTGAAAAAAGTACTATAGGTCTTCATCCGCATAGGGGATTTGAAATTTGCAGCTTTATCATAAAGGGTAAGCTTAAACATTTTGACACACTCTTGAATAAATGGATTTCACTAGATCAGGGAGATGTTCAGGTTATAAAAGCAGGAAAAGGCATTTCTCATTCTGAGGAGCTTGACTCAAGTACTGAAATATTTCAAATCTGGTTTGATCCAAATATTCAAAATTCATTATATGAGGAGCCTAGTTATAAAGATTATAAATCTTCAGAGTTTGAATTAATTGATATTAAAAATAAGAAAACCAAGATTATTTCAAATCAAAATAATCTTTTAAACCTTGACTCAGAGGGTATACAAGTTTATTTGCATCAGATTAATTCTGGGAATTCATTATTTGCTATAAATGATAAATGTTATCATTCATACTTTATTATGAATGGAGAAATTAACTATTCTGGCTCTATATATGATAAAGGGACTTTCTTTATTGTAGACAGTATCAAAGAATTTAAATTCAAAGTAGATGATAAAACAGAAATTTTTGAAATTATCTCTCCTTTAGATCCTCAATATAAAACTTATGCTCAAATGCACAACCTTAATTGATAACCAATTTAAGGTCATTACCTTTCATCATATCAAATAATTCTAAAATAGAACCTTCTGATTGAAGAGAAATTCGAATAAATCCTACTCCAAAACTAAGGTATGATGCTGAGCTATTATCAAGACTTAAGAATGGTTGAGGTAACTGACTCCATCTTTCAGGTCTTCCATCATCATAAGTTCTTCGTAGATATGCGCTAATACTTGAATTATTATATACCTCTTGAGTTATTTCAGGAACATCAATTTCGAAATTTCCATATTTCTCATCGTCACCAATTGATGATAATTCATCAGGAACAGTTAGAATAATTATATTATTAGACTCATCGAAGGACTGATTGATTTTATTATTACAACTGAAAATTCCAAAAGAGAATAAAAGTGCAGTTGAGATTATAAGTAATTTTTTCATTATTATTTTAATTAAAACGTCTATAAAATTCGAAAGCCCGTCACATTGCTGTGTCGGGCTTTCTAATGTTTAAGCACTATCGGATTTGACTCCGCGTTTCAGTTAATTTTACTGCTTTTTATGTTTAAACCTTTTACAATTTATATTTAAACTTTCGTTTAACTTTTGACAGATAATTTTTCTGTCATTTCCAATTGTTTTACTAAAGTAGCAAAGTATTTTAAAAAAACAAATTATTTTTAAGTTATTCTTTAAAAATGTTAATAAATTTCAGTAAAATACTGATTATAAGCTACTTAAATTTATACTTTTTTTAGCAATCGCAACAACTACATTGGCATTTTGTAGTACAATCACAATTTTCACAGTTACAATCCATCAGATTAATTTTATTTAAAGGTAGTCTTTTTATTAGTGCAAATTACATAGAGGGCGAAGAGGGAATCAAACCCCCACTTTCAGAGCCGTAATCTGAGGTTCTATTCGTTAAACTATTCGCCCATTTTGGAATGGCTAAATTACGACTATTTTAGTGAATAATTATTTTGAAGAGAAAATGTTAATCTAGAGTATCAAAATTATCTATTTTAGCATTTTATATTAATATAATAATATTATAAAATTGGATTTTTTAGCAATTATTTCTGGAATTTTACTTCTATCACTTGGTGGTGATATGTTAACAAGGTATTCTGTAGAACTATCTTATAAATTATCTATTCCTAAAATAATAATTGGTATGACTATAGTATCTTTTGCAACTTCTGCTCCGGAATTAATAGTTAGTTTAAATGCAACTTTAATGGGATATTCAGATTTTGCTTTAGGAAATGTATTAGGATCCAATATTGCAAATCTTGGTTTAGTATTAGGTATAGTAGTTGTAATATACCCAATTACTATAAAAAGAAGATTCTATTATACAGATTTCCCATTGTTAATATTGAGTACTGCAGTATTTTATTTATTTATTGCAAGTAATTCTGAAATTTCAAGAATAGAGGGTATACTTATGCTAGTTTTGATATTATTAATACTATTCTATCTCTTTTATTATCAAAAACCTGATACATCTTCTCTTGATAAGGATTTAAGTTTAGGTAAAATGAAGATTTTAAAATCAATTTTATTATTAATACTAAGTGCAGTGATCTTATGGTTAGGAGCAGAAACCTTAATAAAATCTTCAATATCAGTAGCAAACAAGTTTAATGTATCAGAAAGAGTTATTAGTATAACAATGGTTGCTATAGGTACTAGTATTCCTGAGCTTGCAGCATCAGTTGCGGCATCATTAAAAAAACACAATGATTTGGCTATTGGAAATTTAATTGGGTCAAACATATTTAATTTGCTAGTTGTTATAGGAATAACATCAGCTATAAATCCAATTACTGGGATTGATTTTGACATTATAAGCAAGGATATGATTTGGGTAGTAGCATTTTCAGTTCTATTATTGCCACTGGTATATCTTCAAAAAAGAAATAAATTAAATAGAATAAAAGGGATTATATTACTTGCTATGTATATAGCATTTATAATCCCCTTAATTAGTTAGTAAGGAATTACTTAGCTCCCTTAACAGTTTTTACAATTATAGCAGCAACTTTATATGGATCTGCATTAGATGCTGGACGTCTATCTTCTAACCATCCTTTCCATCCACTTTCAACAGTACCAATTGGAATTCGTATTGAAGCTCCCCTATCAGATATTCCAAAGCTAAATTCATGTATTGATTGAGTCTCATGAAGACCTGTCAACCTTTGGTCATTAAATTCTCCGTAAACTGAAATATGCTCTTTTGTAAGGGGTCTAAAAGCCTCACATATTTTTTCATAAGTAGCTTGATCACCACAGGTTCTAAGAGTTGTATTTGAAAAATTTGCATGCATACCAGAACCATTCCAGTCTCCCTTAATTGGTTTGGGATGGTATTCAATATAGTATCCAAAATCTTCAGTTAGTCTATCCAGCAGATAACGTGCGACCCAAACTTGATCACCCGCATTTTTTGCTCCTTTAGCAAAAATTTGAAATTCCCATTGACCAGAAGCTACCTCTTGGTTTATACCTTCAAAATTAATTCCTGCTTCTAAACAGAGATCTGAATGAATTTCAACTAAATCTCTTCCATGAGTATTCTTCCCTCCAACTGAACAATAGTACATACCTTGTGGACCAGGATATCCTCCCATTGGAAATCCTAATGGTAATTGAGTTTCAGTATCCATAATGAAATATTCTTGTTCAAAACCAAACCAAAAATCATCATCATCATCATTTATTGTTGACCTTGAGTTTGATATATGGGGAGTTCCATCTGGATTTAATACTTCAGTCATTACTAAATAACCACTTTCTCTAGTTGGGTCAGGATATATTGCAACTGGTTTTAAAATACAGTCTGAAGAGTTTCCCTCAGCTTGTTGTGTTGAGGATCCGTCAAAACTCCAAACAGGACAATCCTTTAGTTTTCCACCGAAATCACTGACCACTTTTGTTTTACTCCTCATATTAGATGTCGGAGTATATCCATCTAACCATATATATTCTAATTTAGATTTACTCATAATTGTATTATTTTAATTGGTAATGAAATTATTTTTTTTGAAATTATTAAACAAGTATTATTTCCTTTATTATTTTTTATTTATATATCTCTTAATTATAAATTAAAAATTTTGCAAAAATGATAAAATAAATTCGATTTTTTAATCTAATCATTAAAACAAAACTCTTCCAATAATTTCAATTTAAAATTAAATTAAAAACCTAAATCTATTTTTGTTAAGGAAAGATATTTATTAAAAACTTATTAAGATTTTTTTTTGATAACTTTGCCAGAAATAATGAGCAATAGATATAAATTAAGGGGAGTTTCATCAGATAAAGAAGATGTTCATGAAGCTATAAAAAATCACGATAAAGGTTTATTTCCAAAAGCTTTTTGCAAAATATTACCTGATTATATTGGAAAAAGTGATGACCATGCTTTAATAATTCATTCAGATGGAGCAGGTACAAAATCTTCTTTAGCATACATATATTGGAAAGAGACAGCTGATAATTCTGTTTGGAAAGGGATTGCTCAAGATTCTATTGTAATGAATGTTGATGATGTCGCATGTGTTGGAGCAATTGATAACATGGTTCTCTCTTCAACTATTGGTAGAAATAAAAATAAAATACCAGGAGATGTTATAAAATCAATTATATCTGGAACAGATGAGGTTTTATCTGAATATAGAAATAATGGTATAAATATATATAGTGGAGGAGGGGAGACTGCTGATGTAGGAGATTTAGTTAGAACTATTATTGTTGATTCCTCAATTACAGCTAGGATAAGAAAAGATCAAATAATTGATAACGCAAACATTAGAAAGGAAGATGTCATTGTGGGATTATCTTCTTTTGGTAAATCAAAATTTGAAAATAAATATAACTCTGGAATAGGAAGTAATGGGTTGACCTCAGCAAGACATGATGTGTTTGAAAAATACTTATCCTCAAAATATCCAGAATCATTTGATCCTGAAATACCGAAAGATTTAGTTTATTCAGGAACAAAAAAAATTCTTGAGAAAATTGATAATTCAGAATTAAATATTGGGAGTTTGGTTTTATCTCCTACTAGAACATATACTCCTCTTTTAAAAATAATTTTTGAAAAAGTTGGAAGAGAAAATATAAATGGAATTATTCATTGTACAGGTGGTGGACAGACTAAAATTTTAAATTTTATTCAAGACCTTCATATTGTTAAGGACAACCTTTTTGATATTCCTCCAGTTTTTAAGTTGATACAAGAAGAATCTAATACTGATCCTAGAGAAATGTATAAAGTCTTCAATATGGGTCATAGAATGGAGATATATACTGACTCAATAACAGCTAATGAAGTAATTAAAATCTCAAATTCATGTGGCATAGATGCACAGGTTATTGGAAAGGTTCAATCATCTGATACTAAAAAGCTTTCTATTAGCTCAGAATTGGGTAATTTTGAGTATTAATTATATATATGCTAATTGATAAAATAGACATAGTAGAGAAAAGATATAACGAAATATATCAAATAATTAGTGATCCTGAGATTATTGCTGATCAGAAAAAATATATTGAGTTAAATAAAGAACTAAAAGATTTAAAAAAGCTTGTTGATAAAGGAAACGATTATAAAAAAGAAATTGCAAGTAAAAAGGAAGCTGAAAAATATATAAGTGATTCTTCTGATAAAGACATGATTGACATGGCAAAAGAACAATTGGAAGAGTCAAATAAAAATATAACAAAACTAGAGGACGAAATTAAGATCCTATTGATTCCTAAAGATCCGGATGATTCAAAAAATGTAGTAATGGAAATTAGGGCTGGTACTGGTGGTGATGAGGCAAGTATTTTTGCTGGTGATTTATATAGAATGTATACAAAATTTTGTCAAGAAATGAAATGGAAAACCAGTTTAGTTGATACTAGTCCTGGAACAGCTGGAGGTTTTAAAGAAATAATTTTTGAGATATCAGGGGAAGATGTTTATGGGATTCTAAAATATGAATCCGGTGTTCATAGAGTTCAAAGAGTTCCTCAAACAGAAACTCAAGGTAGAGTTCATACATCTGCCTCAACTGTAATGGTACTTCCAGAAGCAGAAGAGTTTGATATAGAAATTAATATGAATGAAGTTAGGGTTGATTATTATTGCTCATCAGGTCCAGGGGGTCAATCTGTAAATACAACCTATTCTGCGGTTCGTTTAACTCATGAACCAACTGGTGTTGTAACTCAATGCCAAGATCAAAAGTCTCAACATAAAAATAAAGAGAAAGCGCTTAAAGTATTAAGATCTAGATTGTATGAACTTGAACTATCTAAAAAAATGGAATCAGACTCTAAAAAAAGAAATGCACTAGTTAGGTCAGGTGATAGATCTGCTAAAATTAGAACT